>PVMK01128142.1_pt1 | contig 43905 bp, 39 predicted proteins | sample 1853481 | NCBI WGS metagenome assembly PVMK01 (sample SAMN08533507, study PRJNA380276) | Marine sediment metagenome, whole genome shotgun sequencing project.
CCCATGTTGTCATGTTGGGTTCTTCCCAGACTTCCGGAGCATGCATGTACTTGGGATAATGCTTCTCAGTGTATTCACGAATGTGGGCGGGTAAATCGTCGGTGCTATTTAGCGAGAACACATTTGATATTCCCAAAATGCCGCCAGGTTGATTGTCCATCAGCATCCATGGATGCCACGGCGCAACTTTTTGCCATGCGCCTGTATAGGGAACTTTTGGCATATCAGGGTCATTCAGATCGGCCAGGCTGGAATGAATCTGAAAGTACTCACTGGTGCGATACCACTCACCAAAGTGTTCGCGCGGCCACTTTTCAGCGGGGAGTGGTGTTGGCCAGCGGGTATTGACGGCAAAAGATACGATAGCGCGGTCATCGAATGTGTCCCAAGGCAGGATGAACGGGAATTCAACGGTCTCGAAGCCGCTTTCCTCGGTGCCAAAGGTTTGTTTAAAGATGGTTGAGTAATAGGAATTAACCGGGTCGTTGTGGGTATTGAATATTTCAACTGTTTCTCCCGTATAAGGGTTATCCCAGGTTTCCAGTATCCGGTCTTCCTTCAGGTCCAGATAAAACACGATCTCACGATGCAGGTTTTCATAACGGCCATCGGGTAGTCGTGTTACGCGGCTCATGCCGAAGCCGGCAATACGAAATAGCGGTTTAATAACTTCCTGGGACCCGATAATGGCGAAATGGGTGCCGGTGAAATAGCCGCAGGTTTCTTTGCCGTCTTCCAGGCTGGAAACCAGTTTGACCCATGCGGTCAAATTGTCTTCCGGAGTGCTGAAATCCAGATTAAGGCTTTTGCGGGGGATATTCGCTGGTTCCGGTGGTGCACAGCCCGCCAGACCAGCCACTATAGGTGCCCCGGCGAGTGCCCCGAGCCCGGTTAAAGCAGATCTGCGGTCAATCTTCCCATTGCTTGTAGTGGCGCGAGCCGGATCGAGATTCTTGAACATGATGGTATCCCCTGTATGGCACCATCCTGGTGATAGTGAGAATCCGTTCGTGTTGTGGTCTGATTTGCTGAGTTTCTGCAGTCGATACTAAACTAAAAAAGCTACTTGTGCCCCTTCAGGAAGGGGCGTTCCGGGATCGTCCGCAGAGCAGTTTGGTCTTAAGCCTCGCTTTACGTGTGAGTAGTTTCGAGCGACTCTTACCAGTATTGTATAGGCGGTATATTTGATTGTGCTCCAGACATAAAAATAGAAGATTACTTTAATGAAGAAAATTCTGATCCGTCTACTGGGGTTGTTGCTTGGTTCTGTGCTATTTGCCGTTATCTTTTTTTTCATGCTGCTTCCTGAGCAGCGGCCTGCCTCTGATGTGCAGGTTGAAATGACGCCCGAAAATATTGCGCGGGGCCGCTACATGGCAATTAATGTATTGCAGTGTGTAGATTGCCATTCTGAGCGTGACTGGAACTTGTACGGCGGCCCGCCCAAAGAGCCCGTTGGAGCCGGGCGTGCCTGTATGACCCGGGAAACTATTGCGGCTGGCGTGAATGCGGGGCAGGAGCACTTCCCCGGAAAATTATGTATCCGTAACATTACTCCCGATATTGAAACCGGCCTGGGTGCGTGGACAGATGGAGAGATTATCCGAGCTGTTCGTGAAGGAGTTGACAATCAGGGCGAAGGCCTGTTCCCGATCATGCCGTACTTTATTTATCGCAATGTAGCTGATGATGATATTGAAGCTGTTGTTGCGTATTTGCGTTCAATGGAGCCGGTTGTGTCTGTGCGCCCCGAGCGTCAGATTGATTTCCCGCTAAATATGCTGGTGCGCACCTGGCCGGAACCTTTTGATAGCCCCGCTGCCAGACCAGACGCGAATGACTCTGTGGCGACCGGTGAATATCTGGCGACGGTAGCGCGGTGCAAGTTCTGCCATACGGTCAAGGACCCGCAATCTATGGAAGGTATTCCGGAGCGGGAGTTTTCGGGCGGCATGCCATTTTTCCTGAATGGCCGTACCATGTATACGATGAACCTGACACCGCATGAAAGCGGACTCGGGAACTGGACGCGGGAGCAGTTTATTCAGTTGTTCAAGAGTCGTGCGGTGCCGGTAAAAGTAGACCCGACAGCCAATACCTTGATGAACTGGGAAGCATTTGCGGGCATGACCGAAGAGGATCTCGGAGCTCTCTATGATTTTTTTATGACATTACCGCCGCGGCCCTATATTCAGGAGTCGATTTAGTTTTGATGGCTGTTTGGATAAATGTGAATAGTAGTGGCCTGATTTCTTTCAGGTGAAGCTCTTATTCGTTCAGGTTGAAGCTTGCTCATGAAGAGCTTCGCCTGAAGAAGATCCAGCAGAAATAAATTCGTGATACCGGGAGTTTGATGATGATGTTTACTAGAAAATTGGGCAGGATACTCGCAGGGAGTCTCCTAATGCTGTTAGCCACTGCTGCAATGGCGGGTGGCCACAAGATTGTTAAGCCGCTTGTCGCTATCCCCGTTGATCCAGCGGTTGAGGCAGGTGTTGTTGCTACGCTGATGGAAACTGCGGTGCGCTGGAATTCGCAGGACTTTGCATCGATTCTGGAGCTATGGGATGACGAGGATCAGTTTCCTACGTACCTTGCGGAAGAACAGTCGCAATGGTTTGTTGGTTGGGATCGCCTTAATGGTTATCTTAATCCACCCAAGGCTAATCCCGTGATCGAAGCGATTCGTGAAGAGTATTCAGATATTCAGGTAAAGCAGATCGCACCGGATCTGGCGATTGCCATCTGGTATATGCATTTTGAAATGAAGACTATTGCCGGCAAACCGATTGGTGAGGATATGCGTGTTAGTGCGGTTTTAAGAAATACGGATGATGGCTGGAAGTACATCCACTGGGCCGAATCGCCAAAAACAGCCATGGTTTATATAGAGGATCTGTTCGAGAAAGATGTCGCACCAGGGTGGGATATATTCTACGAGCAGGCCAAAAAAGATAAAAAAGAAGTCTGGCGCCGTAAACGTGAGGAGCAAAACAAATGAGCATTGCACATCCGTGGCTGGAACAAGAGCCCTGGCCAACTCAGGTCATGCCAAAAGAAATGCTGGAAAAACGTATCGAGCGGGTACTGACGATGACCAATATTGGCTATCTTGGCACCGTTAAGAAAGATGGTTCACCCATAGTCAGCCCGCTCGAGTTTTATAATGATGGCTTTACTTTATATATTTTTCCGCAACCCAAAAGCCCCAAAGCTTATGCAATCATGCGCGATCCACGTGTTGCGATAGCCATTGCGAATCCGATGGCTGGTTGGGCCTGTGTGATGGGCTGCCAGATTTTTGGTACCGCAAAGTTGCTGGATGTGGACACGCCCGAATGGAAGCATGGTATGAAGGTGTTCAAATGGGCAGCATCGTCATCCGAGTTAGGCCGGTCACTGGATGAAGCGCCACGCGGCCAGCTGGCACGTATTGAGCCCGAGCGTATTGTGTACACCGAACATCTGCTGAGGAAGGAAGGCTATGCTCCGCGGCAGATATGGACGGCTGGTGAGGATGAACTGCAGGTGGTGCCGGGCCGTAACGTCTGATTACAGGCCGGTACCCCATGCGTGACCCATGACGAGGTAAACATAGGTGTCCTCGGGACCGCGGGCAACATCAAGGCCAACGCGTAGCCCAAGAATTTTGGCCATCATGTAGCGAAAGCCGACACCAACGGCTGTGTGGCTTTCAGCTGAGCCCAGATCAGAAATTTTTTCGCCCGTTCTGCCGCCACCGGCAAAGGCGATCGCACTCCAGCGTGGTATGAACTCCCAGCCGCCGCGAATTTCTGCAGTCGCGGCCGTTGGCCCCTGGTAGCGTAATGTGGGTATGCCTTCTATATTGACGTAAGGCTCCAGATAGAAAGGTATATCACCGTTGGTGGTAGCACCATCCAGTCGCCAGCTTAAGTTCCATTTATCCGCAAAGATGAAGTACTGGCGGATTTCCCAGGACAATTCTTCGTAGTTGAAATCACTGCCTATGGCATCATCATTCCAGAGCGCCATAAGTTCCGTTGTAAAACCTTTGGTGGGACTCAGGCGGCTGTTAACGTTTTCATAATGACCCGTAAACCCGATGCCAGAGATAGTTACATTTCCTTCGAATAAATCATCCAGTATCGTGCCTGTTTCTAATGAAACATCATTCGTCATGTAACGCCAGCCGCCGCCCATAAACCAGTTCGATTTGCCGAGTCGAAATTCGATTTGCTGGTCTGAAAATGCGCCTTTGGCATTAAATCCAATCTTATCTAAAGGCCCCGGTAATTCACCATCGCTGCCATAGAAATCAAGATTGATATCGCCATAACCCAGTACGCCGGTATAACGTATGGTGTCATCCCGCATCGTATTGAAATGTGTGCCGCCGACTAACCATGAGTCATTGCCGGTATAGGCTGCTGCTACCGCACTGATATCAGTCAGCATGAACTTGCCATCTTCAGTTTTTGCGTCAGCTTTGGGTTTGTGGAAGAACACACCGGCCAGGCCTATGCCGTTATCAACTGCTGGCTCAGTAATAATAATGGGCACCGGCAGAAAGCCATAGGCGTTTTCTATGAGCCACTCGCTCATATCCAGCATGCCATCTTCGTTGTCTATAAATTGTGACCAGAGGCTGCCGTCCTGTTCACCTGGCTTTTGCTCGGTTGCTGATGAAGTTGAATTATCCAGTGTCTCAGTGGTTTCTTGTGCCATGGCGCTACTGGACAACAGAATAATCAGGACAACAGAAATTATGCGGGCAGCCTTAGGCATGGAAAGTGTCCTTCACAGATTGGGGTTTTAAGCGGGGCGGGCATCGGCCAGCGATACCGGTTATTCAGACGCATTCTAACTTAATTGGGCTCATGCCTCGCTAGTCCTAAGTCACTAGTAGCATCAAGCCTTTTTTACTGTGCCTGGGCGAACCTGACGCCATATCCTCAAGCAAGTTAAACTCATGCTTTATCAGGTCAGCAGGCGCATCGTGCAACCGGTCAGGATCTAGCAACATGCAAGGTTCTGGACGGCATTTGCCGACGGTCTTGATTATGTAGAGGTGGGTGACGGCAAACTGGAGACCCATCTTAAGGAATAGCGCTGCATAACTACGTATTGTTGACCTGTGTCGCTCCGAGATAGTGTGGCCGCGTCATGCTTGAGCTAATATCAGCGCCTGTGTTTGGCCCCCGGGGGCAAAACAATAGTTGGTTGCTGCACCTACTTGCAGGATTGGCTCGCGAATACTCCCCCGGATCTTTTTCCTTGATCCAGGTGCCGCACGTCGCGACGGACATTTCTAAACTATGCGTAACCTTTTTAAGAAGCTGGCAGCCGGAATCGGTGTGATTGTGCGCAAGCCGCTGCTGTTGATAGCTATTTCGGTGGCAATTGTTGTGATCCTGATGGGGACACGACCGCGCCTGACGCCCGTGCATCTGCCGGAGCGCGTCTGGCCTGTTGATGTGGTGGAGGTATGGCAGAAGGATGAGCAACCTGCTCTGGATCTGTTCGGCCAGGTTGCGGCGGGGCGCAGAACAGAATTACGCGCACTCGTTCCCGGACGCATCAGTGAGGTTGGCAGCAAGTTTCGTGAAGGCCAGCGTGTAAGCGCGGGCGATTTTCTGGTTCAGATTGATCCGTTTGAATATCAGAACAATGTAGCCGAGCAAAAGGCCTTGTTATCCGAGGCAAAATCAAGACTGAATGTATTACGCCGTGATCTCTCCCGGATCAACGAACTGTATGCTGAAAATAATGTATCTGAGCAACAGCTTGATGATGCCGGATTAGCCGTCAAGCAACAGGAAACCACACTGGAGTAACGGCGTATCGGACTGGCGCGAGCACAACATGATTTATCTGATGCGCGTCTGGTAGCACCTTATGATGGTGTGGTTAACAGCGTGTCCGCTGATCTTGGCAAACAACTCAGCGTTAATGACAAAGTGGCAGAAATTATTGATACGACCTCGCTGGAGGTGCGCTTCACGTTGTCGAAATCACAGTATGGACGAATCATCGAAGCCGATGAGCCGCTTAAGGGGAGGCCGGTAGAGGTGAGCTGGCAGGTGGGTGATGGCACGCTGAATTTTGCAGCAGTAGTAGAGCGGGTTGGGGCAGAAATTGATTCAACTACGGGTGGTGTGGATGTTTATGCGGTGATTGAGCCGGAAGAGAATACGCTCTTGCGCCCTGGTGCATTTGTCTGGACAAAGATTGCTGACCGAAAATTTGAAAAAGTTTTTCGCGCCCCCGAAAGTGCTCTGTATGGCGATAAGGTCTATATCGTCACGAATGAAAATCGTCTGGCTGCGCGCCCGATTATTGTGCACGGCTATGCGGGTGAAGATGTGTTGTTTAGTAGTGCGGGTGAGCCACTGATAAATGATGGCGATAAGGTTATTACCACGCAGATTCGCGAAGGCGGTGCAGGTATTAAGGTCGAGGTTCGTTAATGGCATCTGATCGCACAGGCGTGGTTGCGATGTTTGCCACCCATCCGGTGGCTGGCAACCTGCTGATGTTGCTGATGATCATCTTTGGTCTGTTCGGTCTGAGCAATCTTAATCGACAGGTGTTGCCGGATTTTCAGCTGGACATCATCAATATTACGGTCGCCTGGCCCGGCGCCAGTCCCCAGGATATAGAAGAAAATATCGTTGAGGCGATTGAGCCGGAAGTGCGTTTTATTGATCGTGTGGATACGGTTAAGGCTACCGCATTTGAAGGCCGTGCCGAGTTAAGTGTCACCTTCAAGGAAGGTGCCGATATGTCTGTGGCGCTGACGGATGTGCAGTCAGCCATTTCGCGCATTACGACTTTTCCAAGCGATATCGAAAACCCCGTTGTGAAACAACTGATCAATGCCGATGAGGTGTGTCGGCTGGAGATTAGCGGGCCATTTTCGGAGCAGGCACTTAAATTTTATGCACGCAAAATCAGAGATGATTTGCTCGACCGTGGCCTGACGCGTATTGCAATTAATGGCAGTCGGCAATCAGAAATCTGGGTTGAGGTTCCGGAAACAGCGCTACGGGAACTCGACTTGAGCCTGAATGACATCTCGGCAAGCATTGCTGATGCCAGCCTGGATCTTCCTTCCGGTAGTGTTGAATCAGGTGGACGCTCGCGGCAGATCCGCAGTGAGGGGCTGGCGCGAAGTCCACTTGAGGTTGGCAATATAGAAATAATTTCGCGTGACTCCGGTCAGAAGATTCGTTTGCGAGATGTGGCGAAGATTCATGAGAGCTTTAAAGAAGGGCAAGTCTCTCACCTCCGCGAGGGCAAGACCTCCATCGGGATTGTGATTACGCGCGCTAAAGGCATTGATTCGATCATTGCTCAAAAAACAGTAGAAGACTATCTGGCTGAAATACGTCCGACGCTGCCGAAATCATTGCGAATTGATATCTACGATATTTTTGCGGAGGCGGTGAGTGAACGCATCGATATGTTGTTGTGGAATGGTTTGACCGGTTTGCTGCTCGTGCTGGGCGTGCTTTACCTGTTCCTGAATGGGCGCATCGCATTCTGGGTTGCGGCCGGTATCCCTATATCAATATTGGCGGCCCTGGGGGGCATGTACCTGGTTGGTGTAACTCTCAATATGATCAGCCTGTTTGCTGTAATCATGGGGCTTGGCATTATTGTTGACGATGCAATCGTCGTCGGCGAACACACTGAAACCTTGCATCGCCGTGGGATGTCGCCTGAAGAGGCGACGCTGGAAGGCGCCAAACGAATGTTTGCGCCGGTGATGGCAGCCTCGTTAACAACGATAGCCGCATTTTTCCCCTTGTTGATGGTGGGGGCCACTATCGGCAAGATTATTGGTGATATGCCCAAGACCGTTATCCTGCTTATTATCGCCAGCGTCATAGAATGCTTCTTCGTGCTGCCCATGCATATGCGCGGCGCACTCAAACGTATGGATGCTGGCGGTGGCCCCAAGGCCGGCAAGTTTCATCTGGCATTCAACCGCTTCCGTGATACACATTTTGATCGCTTTATGCACGCTGCTTATGAACTGCGTTACAGCGCTGTAACCGGCGCGATCTGCGCATTAATTATTTCTGTGTTCATAATGATCTCGGGCCGGGTTTCATTTGAATTTTTTGCCACACCAGAGACAGATATGATCTTCGGCAATTTCGCGCTCAGCCCCGGTACCCCGCGAGAAAAGACTGTGGAAATGCTGGCGGAAATGGAGCGCGCGGCTTTTGCAATTGAAGCAAAGTTGACGAATGGCGAAGGTGGGTTGATCGTTTACTCGGTAGGTAGTGTGGCAACGCGCGAAGGGCGCGCGATGGAAAAAGAAGCGGGTGGCGACCATATGGGTGGCTATACAATCGAATTCATCCCGAGTGATAAACGTTATGTGCGCAACACGGCTTTTATGCGTGCCTGGCAGGAAGAGATTCAGGCTGTTGCCGGAGTAGAGAAAGTTGTGGTCTCCGAGCGCAGTGATGGTGGGCCGCCGGGTAAGGATCTGGATATTCGTATTTCTGGAGCCGGGCTTGATGTGTTGAAAGCAGCGGCGATGGAGATACGCGAAACTTTGCGTGATATGCCGGGCTTAATGGCAATTGAGGATGACCTGCCGTGGGGCAAGCAGGAAATTATCATGCAGCTAACCCCTGCGGGGCGGGCTATGGGCTTTACGACTGAAATGGTTGCGCGTCAGGTACGCAATTCATTTGAAGGCGCGATTGCCAAACGTTTTTCACGCGATGAGGAAGAAGTCATTGTACGTGTGTTGCTGCCCAAAGAAACCAATCGCTCCAATACGCTCCGCGATTTATATCTGCTTACCCCAGGTGGCAATCGTGCACCTGGCGGCAATCGGGTGGCACTGACTGAGGTGGTAGATCTCAAGACACGAGTTGGTTTCTCAATCGTGCGGCGTCAGGATGGTGTGCGGCAGGTTGCCGTAACTGCTGATATTGATAAAGAAATCAGCACTTCAAATGCGGTCCTGGCAGCTTTTGATGCTAATTATGCTGCGGCAATCATGGCCAAGTACGATATTTTGATTGAGTACAAAGGGCGTGCGGAGGAGCAGGCGGGTGCTGCTGAAGATGTTGGTAACGCGGCACTGGTAGCGTTGGCAACGATGTACATTATTCTGGCCTGGGTATTTTCCAGTTATCGTGCACCACTTATCGTCATGTCTATCATTCCCTTTGGTCTGATCGGTGCTGTATTAGGTCATTTTATTATGGGCTTTAACCTGGGCATGCTGAGCATTTTCGCACTGGTTGGTCTTGCCGGTGTGATGATTAATGATTCTATTATTCTGGTTACCGCAATACGCCGATTGCTTGCAGAAGGTAAAGACATGCAGCAGGCCGTTGTAGAAGGTTCCAAAGATCGCTTGCGTCCGGTTATCCTGACGACATTAACAACGATTGGTGGGCTAACACCGATTCTATTTGAAACCAGTATGCAGGCTCAGCTGGTACAGCCACTGGCGGTTACATTGGTATTTGGCATGCTGGTATCGCCATTTTTAGTATTGGTCTTTGTCCCGGCTTTGCTGGGGGTCGGTGATGACATTGTCAATCGAAAGCGGCGCAAAACTACCGGGCCTTCCACACCCGACGCGAGTTCAGATACGAAGGCCCAAGCCTGACCACGGTAAATTCTTAAGGATCACTCTACAGGTGTCAGGTCGTAATGTCCGTCATCGGTTTTAACGGTTGCGCCTCTATCATTGCCGGAGTTTGGGTTTCCGATCTCTGTGGTGGCTTCCCCCGCTGATGTTTCTGCAGAAAGTTGAGCTTCCAGCTCAAAGATCCTGAATTCCAGTCTGCCCACCTGGTTGCCCAGTTGTTCCAGTTCGGTCTCCAGCTGGGCCATCTCGTCATGGCGGTGTTGCGCGCTGTCTCGATCGCAGCCGCCGACAAGGAAAACCAGTAGTGTTGCTACGCTGACTCGTATCATTAGGGTAGAGAATTTCATTTCAGTATCCCCTGTTCTGTAGCTGCCGGCAATTGTTTGTCATCAGTTGCAGCAGATTTGGTGGATAGTTTTAGCACAACAAAACCAAATATACCGGCCGCCAGTGAACCTACGATAATGCCTAATCGGTCAGGTCGTGAGTATCCCAGGCCAGACTCCTCAAAGGCCAGTGAACCTATAAACAGGCTCATGGTGAAGCCCACCCCGCATAATATCGAAGCACCATACAGCTGTCCCCAGTTAACCCCGGCAGGAATTCTGGCCAGGCCCAGTTTAATAGATACCCAGGCGAATCCGAATACTCCGATTTGTTTGCCAAAAAACAGGCCAACAGCAATGGCCAGCGGGATGCCGGACAGCAATGAATCGAGTGTCATGCCCTGTAGTTTTACGCCGGCATTTACAAATGCAAACAGAGGCAGGATGCCGAATGCCACGGCAGGGTGCAGCTCATGAATCATCTGGTCCAGTGGGGAATGTTCCTCACCATTACGATCAACTGCTTTTAGGGGGATGAAGAGGCCCAGAATAACGCCGGCAAGCGTTGCGTGTACCCCCGATTTAAGCACGGCGACCCACAAAATTATGCCTACAAATATATAGGGCGCGACTGTCTGGACCTTGCGCCATTTTAAAACACACAGCGAAAAGATTGCGCCTGCGGCTACGTATAGCGAGAGCAGCGATAATTCAGATGTATAGAAAAGTGCAATGATAATAATCGCGCCTAGATCGTCAATGATAGCCAGTGTCATCAAAAATAATTTTAATGCGACGGGAATACCGGGGCCGACCATCGCAAGGATGCCAAGGGCGAAAGCAATATCCGTCGCGGTCGGGATGGCCCATCCCTGAATTGCTAGTGGATCATCCATCGTAATCAGGTAGTACAAACCGGCAGGTACGATAATCCCGCCCAAACCCGCGATGGCGGGTAGTGCGATCTGACTCAGTTCAGATAATTCGCCCACCATAACTTCACGTTTGACTTCCATGCCGATCATGAAAAAGAAGATGGCCATCAGGCCATCATTGACCCAGAGGAATAATGGTTTTGCTATTTCAAGTGCACCAATCTGTATTACGCCCGGTGTATCGAGAAATGCTTCGTACACATAACCGACAGGCGAATTCTTCAGTACCATGGCTAGCACGGCGGCAATGAGCAGAACAATACCGCCGGCTGCTTCCAGCTTGAAGAAATTACGGAATGTGGACTGAACCATCAATATGCCTCATCAAGCGGTTTTGCTGAAACTGGCAGCCCAGTGTATCAGCGCATTACCATAAAATTTCACGGGGCTGCTGAAGCGGGTACTTAAGTCGCGCTATGATGCGAGCACGGCAAGCCCGAACCTGCCGGATACATCAATCTCAGGAGAGTTTAATGAAATTTGTTTTGCGCCCTATGGTCGGCATTTTTAGTACTGTTGTATTGATAACAGGGCTGGCTGGTTGCTCAGCGATGGATGCTATGCATGAGAGCCCGGATTTTTACCGCCATAGCCTGAGTCAGTTAAGTCAGCCATTAGATGGTACCGGCTCCGATTTTTTCTGGTTTGATGTGAAGCTGAGTCCTGAGTATCCAGACAATAATGAAGCAGCTGAAGCAATGCGGATGGAGTGGCTGACGGTATGGTTGGAATCGCGCAAGGCCTGTCTGAATGGTTATGAAATTCTGGAGCGGCGTGAATTCGGGTTCTCTGAGCACAATCCAGGCAGATATGATCTTCGCTACAAAGTTCAGTGTCAGGTTCTGCCGCCCCCGGTCGCACAAACCTGAAGCTGCCCAGGCGGAATATAGCGGTATATCCTTGCGGCGAGTATAAAGCAGAAATATTAGAAGCAGACTAGCTGACAGGAAAAATTACTCGATCACCCCGGCGAATGCCAAATTTTTCTGCGCTGCCGCCATTGAGTTCGATCACTCCGTTAATAACCCCTCCACTGGAGATAATATCTGTTGACAGGGGTGTCGCATTTTTATGGATAGCAGTAATAGTAAGCTTATGGTCGATGAACAACATATCGAGCGGTATCAGTGTATTTTTCATCCACATGGAAATTTCAGCTGGCTCGGGATAGATGAAAAGCATGCCCTCATATTCATCCATCGAACGAATAAACATCAGTCCCTGGGATCGTTGTTCCCGACTATTCGCAATATAGATGTCGAACAGGATACAGCCACGGCTACTGGAATCTATGATGAGCTGTGTCCGGTTAAAGCCGCGCAGTAAATCAGCTGGCTCAGCACTATTAGCGCCGGCCATAAGCATGGCCGGCAAAGTAATGCCCAAGAGCACATTGATCAGTAAGCCTTTACGGCCGGGTCTGAAAATATAGGCCAGACACGTATGCAGCCCACTCATTCTGTGGCCGGCTTCATCAGGCTCGAGTATTCGATCTTATCCAATGTCACCGAACCCGGTCCCGCCAAAGCAGCCAGCGCACCGGCACAATACAGGTGACCATCCAGCCGCCAGCTTTCTTCGATGGTTCCGGTCAGGCGCAATTGAGTGGTCAGTCGGGTCCAGCAACGTGGTTGTTCCTGGGTGCTGTAAAACTTGCCGCTGACCTGGTCGATAATGGTGACGTTAGCTTCCAGTTCCTGTTCCGGAGCACCCAATCGGGCATCGGCAATGCCAATAACCAGAACCAGACCCGGATTATCCGGGTCGATGTGCTCGCTGAAGACAAGGCGGATGCCCTGGCCTTCGGGCCGGTCCATGCCGTCGCAAAGCATGGATTCACCCTGCCAATCGAGGGTTTTGCGCAGTGCCCCGTATAGATCGCCTTTTAAATAGCCATCCTGATCCATGACACAGGGGCTCATTTGACGCGAGGCCAGCAGATTGTTGTTATCCAAAGCCGGTTGCAACATAAATGTGAACCAGCCTGTGGCTGCAACGCATCCAAGACACAGAACTGCAAAGAGCTGGTCGAGTAACGTTATCGAGTTTGTATCTGTTGCCTCGGATTCAGTTGGATGTTTATCCATAGTTAGGCGTATTCTAAACGTACCAGTAAAAAAATCGACGTCGTAGCACTATATACAAGAGGTGAAAATATTATGAGCCTTGATAGCTGTGCGCCACAACAGTTCTCCGCAGCCAAACTGCAGGTACCGGTTTCTTCTGAATCGGTTATGAGTACAGGCAAAACAGGATTGCAGCGCCAGGACGAATTAGCCTCATTTCCGGTTGCCGTTTCGGTCGTAACGCAGACACGCGAAGCAAGGCGCAATAGTAAACAGTCGCTGACCATAACCTATGGTATCGGCCAGAGCTGGTTCGGCAACTGCCTGATTGCGGCGACCGAACAGGGTATTTGCTGGCTCGATATAAAGCCGCGGGCGGATTTGGTGGATCAGTTGCAGGAAGTCTGGGCCCCGCAGCGGCTACTGCGCGATGATCAGAAGGCTGCTTTATTGGCTGATGAGGTGTTCGCGGCAAAACCAGGTACCGTTGCTCTCCACCTTTGTGGCACGGGCTTTCAGTTGCGTGTCTGGCGTGCGCTTTTGCAGATAGTGCCCGGCCAGTATATGAATTACGGTCAACTGGCTGTTTGTATAGGGGCACCAGGTGCTGCAAGGGCTGTGGGTGGAGCCGTGGCTGCCAATGGTGTTGCCGTATTGGTACCGTGTCATCGGGTATTGCCCCGTAATGCCCGGTTGGGAGGCTATCGGTGGGGAATTGAACATAAGGCAGCACTATTACAGCGTGAACTCCGTGCCTCAAATGGTTGAGCTATAGCAGTAGCCAGACTCCGGGCCGTACAGTCTTGCATGTGCCCCGAATTAGCAGAATTTGCGCCTCTAAGCCCTGTGCCGCATTGGGCATCATCAAAACTGATGAATTACCAGAAAATGTGAAATAGCCGCTATTGCACGGTATCTATGTACAGTAATTTGCCTGTAGCCCCTTAATAACAGGGCATGAGACAAGGACTGGATGGATATAGGCGCAACAATTCGCAAGGGAGCAAGCTCCCTCTACGAGGATCAACTCCACGCAGGGTTTGAATCTTTGCAGTTTAGTGATTTCCTCGAGGAGGAATTTCGCGAGAATTATCTGCAGGAAAATTTTCAGAAATCACGTCTGGTGATCGGGCTTGCACTGATTGTTGTCGTTGTTGTCACACTAATAAATATTATTGCTGCCAGTGGGGTGGCGCCCATGATGGGGCGTTTCGGCATGCTTTTGATGACGCCGATGCTGTTGCTGACCGTGCTGGCATCTTATTCAGGCAATCGTTTTATCTATCATTCGCTGTTGTCACTCAGTGCGCTGGTAATTGGTATTGCCGGGGCGGTTGTTGATGTGCAGGCAAGTCTTGCCGGGCAGGGCTATTACTTTGCCGGGCAAATTGGCTGGATCTTTATTATCTGGTCGATGTTGGGGTTATTATTCAGTGCCGCAGCAGGGTTGTGTGCGGTGGTTTCGATGATTTATCTGGCATGTGCCACTTACGTTGGTCTCGCGGCTGAGCAGGTCTTTTTTGAAGGCTTCATGCTGCTGAATGTAAATCTGCTGGGTGGTTATAGTTGTTATAAGCTGGAATTTGCTACGCGCCGTACCTTTCTTGAGTCTCGAATACTCAGTCAGCAGGCAGAGCGAGATGGGCTTACCGGTTTGTATAATCGTCGTGCTTTTGATGAATATATGGAACGTATCTGGCGTCAGTCTCGCCGTGAAAATGTTCCGCTGACTATCATGTTGATAGATATTGATCACTTCAAGCCTTATAACGATCTATACGGACATCAAGCGGGTGATGACGGGCTAAAAGAAGTGGCTGGCATCATTGCCAATAGTGTCCAGCGCCCCCTTGATTTGGCCGCACGTTATGGTGGTGAAGAATTTGCACTGGTCCTGTACGGTCCGGCGGACGAGTTTGCCGCCCGATTGCCGGAAAAACTTCGCGAGGATATTCTGGGAATGGGCACTGTTCATGAAGCGGCTACGCATACCAAGTTTCTTAGCGTGAGTATCGGGGTTGCGGTCGTGTATCCTGATTCCGGTCGCAGCCTTGCGGGAGCCATACAGATGGCTGATGAAGCGCTTTACCAGGCGAAAGAAGAGGGCAGGAATCGGGTTGTAGTAAATCTGTCCGGATCGACAGAGCTCGAGACAGGTCGTTTTCGCGCCAAGAAAGCCAGCTGATTTTTATCCGGCTTTCTGACGTACCTGCATGTTTACCAGTGACCCGTGTTGGACATTGACGCCCAGGGTTCCTGAATCGGCAACGCGGCACCCACCTGCAGCAATTCAACAGATAGGTTGTCGGGTGAGCGAACGAAGGCCATACGCCCGTCACGCGGCGGACGATTAATGGTTATACCGCCCTCTATAAGCTTTGCGCAGAGTGCGTATATGTCATCTACGGCATAGGCAATATGGCCGAAATTTCTGCCTTCAGTGTAATCTTGTGAATCCCAATTGTAGGTTAATTCAATAGTGGCGGGATTCGTAGCATTGGTATCCTGATCGGCGCTCAGGAAAATCAGTGTATAGCGCCCGTTTTCATCGTCATAGCGCCGCAACTCTTTCAGTCCCAGCATATTGCAGTAGAAATTAAGCGACTCTTCTATGTTGCTTATGCGCAGCATTGTGTGCAGGTATTTCATGTCGTGCTCCTTTCGCGCAGTATCTGGTTTTAAATCATCCGGGCAAGCATTAACCTACCTGTACCCATTGCAGTGCTCAAGTTTTTCCGGTGCACTATAGATATGAAAAAGATTCGCGCTATCTGTTTTGATCTGGACGACACGCTATGGGATATGCGGCCAGTGATACCGCGGGCGGAACGACTGCTCTATGAATGGTTTGCGGTTAATTACCCGCGGGTAGTAAGCACCTATACGCCAGACGAGATTCGTGAATTGCGGCTTGCGGCGAGTAAGAAATGGCCTGAACTCCAGCACGATCTTACGGAGTTGCGAATCAGGATGCTGCGCCAGATTGCGGTAGCTGCCGGTTATGATGAAACTATGGTCGTGGGAGCATTCGAAGTGTTTATCCAGGCGCGCAATGATGTAACGGTATATTCAGATGTTGTGCCGGTGTTAACGAGGTTGGCGGAGACTTACCGCCTGTTCGCGCTTAGTAATGGTAATGCAGATCTGGAAAAGATCGGTATTGCCGAGTACTTTGTGGGGATTTTTTCTGCATGTGACATGGGGGTGGCCAAGCCAGATGGAAGGTTTTTTGTTGAGGCTGCCGCACGTTGCGAACTGAATATGGATGAGATGCTGCATGTGGGTGATCATCCGGAGAACGATATCCTGGCAGCACAAAAAACGGGTATGTCCGCCGTATGGGTGAATCGTTTCGATGCTCACTGGCCCAAGCCGGAGTGCTCTCCGGACTATGAAATTGCTGATCTGAATGGGCTGGTACGCCTTATGCAGTTATGACCCGGAAGCCACCAGCAATTATCTTTGTGCCGGGTATCCGCCCCAAACCTCCGGCTGATTTGCATGTTGCACAACTGCGACGGTGTTTGATCGCTGGTGTGTTACAAGCCCAGGGAAGTCCTGAAGCTGCAGAATCACTGGCAGCTTCACTGCGTCTGGTTGGATGGTCGTTGGAATTTTATGGCGAACATGGCGACATCTCTGTCGATCTGGCCGGTATTGAGAGGTTATTAGCAGGACAGGATTCAGTGGCAGCAGACAGTCAGGAAGCGCGTTCACTTGCAAGAATGATAACCGGGGTGCTCTATGCGATTAGTGATCGCTTCCCGGTGCTCACCGATATATTTGCGACGCGTCGAATGGAAACCCGGGTGGAAGAAATGCACCGATATTTTTTTGATCATGATGGCAAAGCTACGGCAGCGAGGTTAATGGTTGCAGATGCACTTCAGGTAGCGTGGGATAACGGCCAAAAGGTTCTGTTGATTGGACACAGCTTTGGTTCAGTGATCGCCTACGATACTTTGTGGGAGCTTGGTCGTGTGCAGGGGAATCCCGGTAAAGTTGATTTATTTGTAACCATGGGCAGTCCGCTAACCATGAATTACATACGTAAACGCTTAAAGGGTGCACACGGCCCGCTGGAAGAACGTTATCCGGTCAATATTAATCGCTGGGTTAACCTGGCAGCATTGGGTGAGGTTACCGCGCTAGATAGAAAACTGTCCGACTGTTTTGCTGAGATGGTTCGGCTGGGCCTTACGTTATCGATTGATGACAATATGACCTTAGTCAATCAGTTTCATACTCCGGATGGGTTGAATGTACACAAATGCTACGGTTATTTCGCAAGTCCTGTGGTTGGGCAGCTGTTGTCGGAATGGTCTGACAGCGTTAGTGCTGTGGATAATCTCTAAAAAGCCGCACCATTTTCCGGTGTGATCAATAAGTCTATACGCCGGTTCTTGGCACGGCCCTCTTTTGTTCCATTATTGGCGATGGGTTTGGCTGCTCCATAGCCAACTGCTGAAATGCGATGCGCAGGAATCCGCATTTTTGCAATGATGTGGTTAGCGACAGCCTGAGCACGCTGTTCTGATAAACGTTTATTAATGCGATCACTGCCGCTTGAGTCTGTATGGCCTTCTATAACGAGCAAGGAGCGTGGATAGAGTGCGATTACATTATCCAGTTTTTTCATTAGTTCTTCATTATCTGTACCCAGGTTGGGTGAGCCACTTGCGAAGTTCAATCCAACAACCCGCACGACAATGTCATTGGATTTTCGAAATACCTGGGCCTCGTCCGGGGTAAAGAATGCCTCTGCCTGTGCAAACTGTTCACGCGCGCGGGCCTGTTCTTCCAGCCGCAAAACCAGTTGCTGACGCTCGGTTGAAGCGCCCCCCAGACGCAGGTCCAGGTCACGAATTTCTTCATCAAGAGCAGCCCTAAAGGCCTGACTATCCGCCAGATCACGAAGCAATTGTTGTTCGCTTTCCCCCAGGCGTATGATTTCTTCTTCGAGTTTATCTACCGCAATTCGGGGGTCGGTATCGGCGGATACAGAGGTCGCCGCCGCTGTCTGTAGCCTGGCCAAATAACTTTCCCACTGCAGGATCAGGTCTTCAGTTGCCGGTTTTTTGCGTGCTATGGCTGTAATCTGCTCTGCATGAGTAGCTGTTGCTACCGCCTGATCTGCAAGTGCAGCGGGTATTTCATTAGCATAGCGATCGGTCGTGAGCGCCTGTTCTGCCTCAACTACGAGCTTGCGTGCACTGGCAAGCGTGCGCGGCGCATATCGTTCAGCCTTATTTTTCTGGGCCTGGTTGATTGCTGCTCGCGCATCCAGCAACAGCATATTCTGAATGGCAAGTAGTTCGGCCTCGCGAAATAGTTGTTGCGCCTGAGCTGTATATTTCAGCGTAGCTTCTTCCTTGCCTTTATCGCGTGCTGCCAGCGCGCGAACCCAGGACTTTTCCGCGTTCTTCCATTGCTTCTCGGCAACACCCGGTGCATTTGCATTTACTGCCAGATCTCGTGCTTCGGCTGCCTGTGCGAGAGGGTCAATGGTTGTACTGGTTTCTGCTGGTTGAGGATCCGGCTGGTCTGCAGATTCCTGACCGGCAGCAGTGGACAGTAGCAGCGTCATGCACACCGCAATTAATGTTATGTAGAACAAAAACTGAGGCAATGATCGGGTGCCAATAAAATTTTCGGATGATGGCTGAATTATTTGTATGCGCATAAGTACCTGTTTTTAAAGTTCTCTCTTTGCGTTAAACGCTGATGAGTCAACGGGTCTGGCTACTCGTGCAGCGTGCTCAACAAATGCTGTTGTCCATAAGTCTTGCAGATTATGCCTCGAAATGTGGATTCGCTCACAGTAATGCGGGCTGCCCGTCTCTAATCTTCACCCATGGGCACGAAATACTACACCCGCTTCCTGTTACAAGCCGTCGATCAGACTGAAGTTGACGAGTACAGCGGCGTAGTTGAAGTGCAGGTTGCCGATCAGTCGGTTCTTGACCCGAAAGAGATTGAGGCGCTGCTGGCTAACAGCTTTGACCTTGAGTCGGACCAGATCCAGCTGCTGAACTGGTCGCCATTGCACTAGCCCGACAGCGCCGCCACGCGGCCCACAGACTTCCCCCTGTATTGCCCGGTCTTCGGACCGGGCTTTTTTAATGACGAAAAGCTTTCAGGCCGCGCGAAGCCGGTCCTGAAAGGTTAACTTCGGAATTAATGCCGGAAAAGCACTGCTTTTTCGGCGTCTGTCCGATTGGGAAAAGGGTAAAGCGCAGTGAAGAATCCAGATCGAGCACCCCTTAACTCAGCAACATTAGCCGGGAGCATCAAACTAACGCTGCAATAGCCCGGTCTTCGGCCGGGGAGCGTATCTACGGGATGGCTCCCTGCGGTCCGCTTAACTCCCTCCGAACGCTCCCCGCCCAAAGCCCTCAGATCTGCTGCCAGTCAACCAGCAATATATCTCAGAGCAGCAGGTAGTTCGTCGGGGTTGGTGCTCTGGTCAGCCGCGCCAGCGGCTGAACGAGTCCCGACCCCTGGGTAAAGCCAAGCAGGACTACCCGGTGGAGAACCACTTAACTCAGCAGATTATTTGCCGGGAGTCCCTCAATGCAGCAGATTATTAGCCGGGAGCATCCTAATGCCCAACACCGCCCGGTTTCATGCGAGAATTAGCGCCCACAGCAGCCCTGCTGCAGATAATTAAAAGTACAGACATTGCCCAGCCTTAAAGGAATTCCGATCATCCATACCGATGCTATGCGCCGAGTCGAGTCTGGCACTAAGTACCGGAACGAGGTGGGTGTGATTGCGGTAAAGGATGGCGTTAAGAAACGGCATGATGCGCCTGTTCCTGTTGGTGGTAAGCCGCATTGGTTAAAGATAAAAGTGCCTTCTGGTGAAGCATTTGCGGCCGTGCGTCGTAACGTGCGTAAACATCGTTTGAGTACGGTTTGCGAAGAATCAAAATGTCCGAATATCGGTGAGTGCTGGAACAACGGCACCGCTACTATCATGTTAATGGGGAGCGTCTGCACCCGGGCCTGTAAGTTCTGTGCTGTCGACACGGGCAATCCGCAGGGGTGGCTGGATACGGGTGAGCCGGGCAATACGGCTCGTTCAGTTCAGCTGATGGGCCTTCATTACGTAGTGCTGACCTCAGTTGACCGGGATGATCTGGCTGATGGTGGCGCGGCTCATTACGCTGCTTGCGTGCAAGCGGTAAAAGAATTAAATCCCGACACCGGCGTTGAGGCATTAACACCTGATTTCAACGGTTCCGAAAATGCGATCCGAACAGTTGTTACTTCCGGGCTAGATGTATTTGCCCAGAATATTGAAACTGTAGAGCGTTTAACTCACAGGGTGCGCGATCCCCGTGCGGGCTACGCACAGACGCTGGGCGTGCTTGCAACCGCCAGAGAGATTGCGCCGAAAGTGCTGGTCAAGACCAGTCTGATGCTCGGATTGGGCGAAACTGATGACGAGATTTTCGCTACGATGGATGATCTGCGCGCACGAGATGTGCATATACTGACATTGGGGCAATACCTGCAACCAACAGTTCATCACCTGCCGGTAGAACGCTTTGTATCTCCGGATGATTTTGCACGTTACCGGCAACTGGGGCTGGAGCGAGGGTTCCTGGAGGTTGTTGCAGGTCCGCTGGTGCGTTCCAGTTACCGTGCAGACCGGGTACTTGAGAAAAATAATGCCGGACTGGACATCGGTTGACGCACCTGTATTTCTTATGTGGATATATCTAAATGATTGATTTTATTCTTAATTTCTCTTTATTCTTTCTTAAGGCGCTAACCATAGTCGTGGCGATCATTGCTGTGGTGCTGACGATAGTTTCGGCATCAAAAGGCGACGGGCTCGCATCACGGGCTGAAGATTGAAAAGCTTAATGACAAGTATCGGGAGATGGCTGATAAATTACGTCAAAGTATTTTGAGCAAGAAAGAATGGGGTGAATACGAAAAGGCTCAGAAGAAAGCCCTGAAAAAAGCAAAGAAAGAAGGGCATGAAAATGATAAACGTATATATGTTCTGGATTTTAAGGGTGATATGCGAGCCAGTGGCGTGGAGTCTTTACGTGAGGAAGTTACTGCACTGATATCAGTCGCAACTCCGGAAGATGAAATTGTAGTATGCCTCGAGAACTCGGGTGGCGTTGTCCATGATCATGGTCTTGGGGCTTCGCAGTTGGAGCGTATCCGGAGTCGAAATATTCCATTGACGGTGATCGTTGATAAAGTTGCGGCCAGCGGGGGATACCTGATGGCAAGTATTGCCAATCGTATAATTGCTGCTCCATTTGCAATTGTGGGTTCGATAGGCGTACTGGCCCAGATACCCAACTTTAATCGTTTCCTGGAGGAACGTGGGATTGATTTCGAGCAGGTAACAGCGGGTAAATATAAACGCACGTTAACGATGTTTGGTAAAAATACTGAGGCAGACCGGGAAAAGACCCGCGAAGATCTCGAAGAAGTACACACCTTATTTAAAGGTGCGGTGGTCGAGTACAGGCCTGAGCTGGACATTGAGAAAGTTGCTACCGGAGAGTACTGGTACGGTAAGCGAGCAAAAGAGTTGGGATTAGTTGATGAACTGGGTTCCAGCGACGACTATCTTATGCGCATGGCTGACACAGCGCAGATTTATGCGGTTACCTACAAAGGGCGTGAAGGGTTGATCCAGAAACTGCAGGCGAGCTTTGCCTCGGTTGCCGCCAACATTGGATTGGGGCCACGCCTCCCCTGAGGAGCCTGGCCGACAGGAACAATGGGGCACATAAATTGTCAGAAGCTTTGCCTGTGTGCTGCACAGGAGCAAGTCTTTATATATTAGGACAGGATAGATGAGCCGAAAAAATTACCTGATTATGGCGTTTGCTTTGCTGCTGGGCGGTTGTGTCAGCCAGGCTCAGATCGAGCTTGAGTCTGCTGACCAGTTCGCACAAATGCGGGCCCAGATGCCGATTTCTACCAGTGTTACCGATAAAGCCTATGTGCGCTGCGTAGCGACAGAGATTGTGAAACAACTTGAAGAACCGTATGCCAGCTATGACTGGGACATAGAGGTATTTGAGGATGAAGCAATAAACGCATTTGCCATGCCGGGCGGCAAAATTGGTGTTTTCACAGGGATCTTTAAAGTGGCCACTAATCAGGATGAACTGGGGGCTGTTCTGGGCCACGAAGTTGCTCACGTTACCCGTGATCATTCACTGGAACGAGCAAACCGGACCATGATTACCCAGAACACCGCAATCATAGGCTCGGAAGTGCTTGATGCATCCACGGGCGTAGAGACAACTGATTTGGTGGTGATGGGCGCAGATCTGGTGTTTCTCAAACCCTACGGACGTGGTCAGGAAAGCGAGGCAGATCTTGTTGGTCTGAAATACATGGCTGATGCAGGGTTTGATCCGCGTGCCAGTATTGCCTTATGGACCAATATGGGTAAAGAAAGCCCTGCAGGCCCTCCGCAATGGCTGTCTACTCACCCCTCGGGAGACACACGGATTTCTGAGCTTGCCGGCGAAATGATAGAAACATTGCCGCTATATAACGCGGCCCGCGAAGCGGGGCGCAAACCCAACTGTCGCCGTTAAAGCCGTTTGTTGTCAGGCCCCGGACTATTTCTGCGCTATAATCCCACTCCATGGAACGTCTGCGAGTGCGCACCTCTGTTGTCGTTTTGTCTGTTGCTGTCCTGGCTGGCTGTGCTGGTCTGAAGGAGGAAATGGACCTGTCTGTGGGGGACGAGATTCCAGCAGGCGATCCACCGATAGTTAGCGACCGCTTCTTGTTGCACTCCCCTGATCAGCAAATTATTGGCGAACTCCAGATTATTGAGACGCGCGATGAAGATACCTTTGTTGATATCGCACGTACCTATAACCTTGGATTTGATGAACTGGTAGATGCTAATCCTGAGGTTGATCCCTGGTTGCCTGGTGAAGGTACGCGGGTTATTTTGCCTACCCGTTTTGCACTCCCCCGCGCCCCGCGTGATGGCATTGTGGTTAACCTCGCCAGTAAAAGACTATTCTATTATCTCGAGCCCGATGAAGATGGTGTGCGTGCTGTGGTGACATTCCCTATAGGTATAGGGCAATCCGGTACCTCCACACCGGTTGGTGCAACAACGGTAATTTCTAAAGGGCGAGATCCGATTTGGTATGTGCCGGCATCAATCCGCAAAGAGTATGCAGCTGAAGGCAATCCGTTGCCGGCAAAAGTTATGCCCGGGCCGGATAATCCTTTAGGTTCGCATGTGCTGATTCTGGGAATGCCTTCGTATCTGATTCACGGTACGAACCGGCCGGCCGGTGTCGGTATGCGAGTCAGTCACGGTTGTGTGCGGCTGTTTCCCGAGAATATTGAGTTTCTATATGAGATAGCCCCGGTTGGAGTTGCTGTCACTATCGTTAATCAGCCCTGGCTGATTGCATGGGATCAGCAGCATCTATATCTCGAGGCTCACCAGCCCCTTGCTGATGATGAAACAGACTGGCCAGCAATTTTCCCTGCCATGCTTACAGCATTGCTTGATGAGGCGCCTAATGGCGTGGGTATCCCTGATGCCGGGCGTATCAATGAAATATTATTGGCTGCACAGGGCATACCTTTGCCTTTGTTTGAGGGCGAACCGCCGGTAACACAGGTAATTGCAGATGTAATGCTTGTTAATAATCTGGTCGTTAATCCCGAGCCAGCCCCGGAAGTTCTGGCATTTAAAGTTGATGACCCGTGATGCGAATAAGTGGATCCAGATTTACACCGGGTTGCTAAAATATTTGAGTTAAATTGAACGCAGTGTTTCTGCAGTGTTGTATACTTTTAATTTCCGCGATGGACCGTGGTTAAACCTGCATTGGCCGATACTAGCAACAGTGGGATTTATGTCGTCGAGGGCCCTGCCAGAGGGCAGCCTATTCCTGTCGATGGTGATTCTGTAACTGCATTCCTTAGCCCCGCACCGCGTGGTCCGGTTGATCATGCAGTCAGTATTTCCAGTCCGGATGAATTCCAGAAAATATTTGGCGTGCCCGATTATAATTGTCGACTGGAGTTTGCAGTACGGCAGTTCTTTGCCAATGGCGGGGTGAATGCAGTAATTGTCAGAGTATCCGGCACGAAGGCGTGCAACCGGATCTACCTCCCGGGTGATGAAGGGGAGTTGGTGCTCGAAGCAAGAAACCCCGGGCCTCTTGAGCATCTGCGTGCATCGGTTGATTACGATGATATAGCCGGTGAGTCTGAGGAAAATTTTAATCTCATCGTGCAACGACTGCGCAGTAGCGGATCTGCATGGATTGATGCACAGGAATGTTACCGTAACGTATCAACCGATCCGGGTAGTCGGGACTATCTGGGTTATGTGCTCAGTCAGTCCGACCTGGTGCAGCTTGCGGGCAATATCCCTAAGTTAAGACCACGTCTAACCATTAAACCCGCGACGGTGCGTCAGGCTGGGTATGTTGAGGCGTTAGCAGAATGTGTCAACAGTCCGCCACCCAGTGATTATGATCTCATCGGTTCTGTCAGTCAGGGAACGGGCCTTAATGCACTTGAGCATATTCCTGATATTGGGCAGGTCTGCCTGGTATCCGGTGCCGAAGGCGCGCCCCTCGGCCCTGTCGCATTGTTGGCCGCTGACCGGTTTTGTCGTGATCATCAGGCATTACTGATCATTGATCCGCCGTCACGCTGGAAGTCCGTTGAGGATGTGTTGCGGGATCAGGAGCGATCTGGTTTTTGTAGCCCCAATGCTGTGACCTGGTATCCGGGTGTTTGTACTTTAAACAGGCAGGGCGAGCGAGTTTATACAAGCATTGTTGGTTCGGTGGCGGCTGCTCTGAAATCAGCCGATCAGATAACAGGCGTACACCAGTTGCATAATGATGGCCCGGTCATGCTTCGTGGCAAAATCCGGCTTACTGAAAAACTGGAAAAGCAGGATATACGGCGTCTTGCACGAGCAGGTATAAACACTCTTATACAACGCAGCCCCTTGCATTTGCAGTTGATGGGTAATGTTACCCAGGCACGTTACGGCAGTATCGCCGGTGAATGGACCGAACTGGATTTGCGACGACAGGTGTTGTTTATACTTCGGCGTATACGGCAGGGCACTCTCTGGACTTTCTTTAACCAGTCGAATCCGGAAACATGGCAGGAAGTAGAGAGCCAGGTTTCAGTTTTCCTGACCGAGCTGCATGCGCGATCAGCTTTAGCCGGTGAGCATGCATCACTGTCTTATTTTATTAAGTGTGACAGTGATACCAATTCAGGTTTGCTGGGGCGTGATGGTGAAGTGGCCTTTGTGGTTGGATTTGCGCTACGTCGCCCTGGAGAATTTCTGGCATTTCGTTTTCAGCAAGCCCACGGTACCTGTCGTATTTCTGAATTGGGCTGGGAAGCAGGATTTGCCTGCGCTATTTAGCCCGGGTCATTATCTCGGCAGATATTGCCGATTTCGGCCAGTCTGCTGAAAACATTCATGGCCTGGTCCAATCCCTTTTGCAACCTGATATTACGGGGTATTCCAGCAGTCAATTGCTCCAAGCGTGACAGGCCTCACTACTGTTAGCACTCAATGGTTGTATAAACAAAAATGGAGGTTTATATGACCATGCTGTCAGCTCAACCTGCTGGAAAACTTGTCCGGGTCGCAAATTTGCGTGAATTTTTCCGTGAGTCGGTCGGAGCCGCGATGGAATCAAATCAGTTGAATGCTGATCGCAATACTGCCCACTATGTCGTCAACCTTTTAACACTCTTTGCCCGCTCCGAAGCCTTCCATGATCCTGCTGATAGCGGCTCTGGGCGCAAGCCCCTTGCTTTGATGCTGGCCGATGCAATAGATGCCCCTACGCCCGAAGAGCGGATGTTTGGCTTGCAAAGGATGGGTGACGTTTCTCTGTTTATTGCAGGCTTTTTTGCAGATGATCTGCAACATTCTGTCGTGGATGTTGATTACTATATTTCTATGGGTGGTGGTGCATACAACTCGTTATCCATGCAGTCGCGAGGTACAGTGAAGGGTCGTGCATTTGGCTCGGTATTTGCTGAGTTGGGCGAAAAGTTTCACCATTTTGTTGACGTGCTGAATGATGTTCGTGATCAGGCGGGAGTCTCTTCTGATACGGATACTATGCGGCTCTATGAGGTCTGGCTGAAGACTGGTAGTGAACGGGCAGCCAGATTGCTGCGGCATAAGGGTATACACCCCCTCAATGCCGCAAAAACAGATTGGGAACAATAACGGTACTCCTGTGCTGCTCCGTAGCTTGCAGAGCTTATTAGCGCGGATATACGGTATCGATATTGATGCCAATGTAACTGATTACCTGGTTACTGATAAAAGTTTCCTTGCTGCCATGTCAGACAGATCAGTATCAAGTGCTGATGAAGTACTGTTTTTGCTGGAAGAAGACGGCACATTAGATATTTCTCTTTATTTGAATGATCTGATGCTGCAGCGTCTTGCTGCTTCAAATCCTTATGCTGATCTTAGTCAAAATAATCTGGATGATTTTTGCAAGGTACTTGAAGGGGTGAGCCACTTTGTCTATATCGCCTGGAATGCACTGAATGACAAATGTGTCACCCGGCTTGAATTGGAGCTGCAGGCTGAGATCGACAAGTATGTAAGCACCCGGTTATTGATTGAGTCTCAGTCTAAAACGGGTATTGTCAGTGACAACCTCGTGGCACATCTGTTTGATGATGTTCAATATCATGAAGGCCTGGAGGCTGATGTGCTGGAGCGCTACAAGCAGGCTAATGGCATGGGCGGGCGTTACTGTCATAGCCTGCAGCGGCGTTTTCCTGCACAACGGCTGACCGCTGAGATGATGCAGGAATTACGCGCATTCTATCGTATGCCACAGCCGGAAAAGTTCAGCCACATGCATGCCCGACAGTTTGCCTGAGTGCCTGATTTGGGGCTTGTTGCCCTGCCTGACTATGTTCTAATCTGGGACTAACAGAAAGTATCTGGCAGCTATGGGCCGGAATCACATATTGCGGGGAACGCTATGACCCAAATTACAAAAATAATCTTATTGCTCCTGACAACTGTTATTTTGCAGGCATGTGAAAACAGTGGTAGTTCACCGGGGGATGACAGTAGCGGTGATCCACCGGCCGTTGAGAACACGGAAGCAGTACAGGCGGCAGCGGGTAATGGAGAAATAATGCAGGGGCTTGCACCCATTTTGGCTGGCGATCATCGTTCGGCGGAAAACAGGGCACGTGACAAGTACCGACATCCCGTAGAAACGCTGGGCTTTTTCGGTTTGCAGCCAGACACTGCCGTTGTTGAAATATGGCCGGGCGGCGGTTGGTATACCGAGATTATTGCGCCTTATGTGCGTGAAAAAGGAAAATTTGTTGCGGCCGGTTTTGACCCGGAATCAGAAATTGAATTTATTAGACAGGGTGTTGTTCGTTATCAGGCAAAACTTGCTGAGCATCCTGAACAGTATGACCGGGTAGAGCAGGCCATCCTCATGCCGCCGGACAAACTGGATTTCGTCCCGCCGGAGTCGGTTGATCTTATCCTGACCTTTCGCAGTATCCACAACTGGTTACCACGCGGCAATGAGGATGAAATATTGGCAGCCATGTTCAAGGCGCTAAAACCTGGCGGTGTGTTGGGCGTGGTTGAGCACCGCGGTATCCCATCGGTGCCGCAGGACCCTGAGGCAAAAACTGGTTACGTAAATCAGGAGTATGCTGTTGAATTAATAGAAAAAGCTGGTTTTGTGCTGAATGGCAGTTCAGAGATTAATGCCAATCCGGCTGACAGCAAAGATCATCCTGAAGGTGTTTGGACGCTTCCGCCAACATTAAGACTGAAAGAGCAGGACAGAGAAATCTATCTCGGTATAGGTGAAAGTGATCGGTTTACGTTGCGATTTGTCAAGCCGGCTGATTAGCCTAACTGTCATGTAGGTTATAAACCCGGCCGTTCAGGCTGCGTGCTATGTCGAGTATCTCATTGCCAGACAGTAAGGTGACGTCGGATGTATCTCGATAACGGGCAGCCAGCTTGTCGGAATATGATGCGATCATTCGTAACCATGTTGCATCTTCCGCCCTGAAAAGTATAAATTTTAAAATCAGGCCGTCGAAGCTTGAGTATGTCAGCTCACCAATGATTGTTTCTTCAGAAAAGCTAATTACAGAAAACCCGTAATTCCGGTTCAATCCATCAAGAAATGACGTATTAGCAAAAAGCATGGTGCTGTAGGGTGTAATGCTTTCCGGAGGCGCTATTTCAAACTGAAATTCTGGACTGTCAGGGGTGTCCCTGCTTACAGCCAATTCCTCTTTATTAGTTCTCACCAATCTTACAGAGCGTATGTGGCTTACGGGGAAACCCGTGATCCTTTCCATACTGCCCAGATTTTCAGACAGACCAGGTAGCAGTGTCGGAACCGGCTCTGTTTTCAGTGCTGACTTCTGGTTGACTGATATAGCCAGCGCAGCCATCGCGACCAGCGTGACGACAATAAAAATACTGGTAACAGTTTTGCTGCTTTCCATAAAAATACTGATCAGATATCTAAATCACTGATCTTGCGTCTATTTACTCAGCCGGTCGCTTTATGTTGCTGGTGCTTGCGTCAACAACCTGGCCTTCAACATCAATCAGGCGTATTTGCCCAATATTCAGTTCGGTTAGCCCTGCTTCTATGCGTTCACGATCTCCAATAACTACCCAGGTTAGATTGTCGGGATCGAGTATGGCTTGTCCGGCGTGGGTTACCTGCTCCAGGGTGAGGTCGTTAAGGCGCTCAGGATAAGTATTCCAGAAATCCTCGGGTAGTCCGTAGCTTACAATTTCTGCTACCGCCGCCAGTACAGCGGGATTGGTCTCCCAGCGTCCTGGCAGCGATAGTGTGTTGGAGCGTTGAACGCGTTCCAATTCATCCGCCGTTGGCGGGTTGGTACCCCTTATTTCTGTTATTTCTCGCAATATCTCCGCGAGTGCCTCGGCGGTTTTGTCCGTCTGAACCGGGGCGTAAGCGAAAAATGGGCGCTGTGCGCGTGTCGCCACGATAGTGCTGCGTGCGCCATAGGACCAGTGTTTTTCCTCACGCAGATTCATGTTAATCCGCGACGAGAATTGCCCGCCCAGAATGTCATTAAAGGCCTCTATCGCTGTTTCATTCGGGTTTGCCATCGGCACAACAAGCTGACCCGCAAATATGATGGATTGTTCAGCGCCCGGTTTATCAATCAGATAAAGAATATCTTTGGGTTGGGTTTCCACCGCAGTAATATTTTTTTGCGGCACATCTTTACTTTCCCAATCGTGAAACAGTTGTTCGATCCGCGGTGTAATATCTTCCAGGGTGGTGTCTCCAACCACTATCAGTGTTGCATTATTCGGTCGAAACCACGTGTCATGCCAACTGATCAGATCAGCCCGGCTAATTGCGCTAATGGTTGCTTCGGTGCCACTGCCAGTAAGTGGCTGCGCATAGGCATGGTCTTCGCCATAGAGCAAAGCGGGTAGCACACGCAGTGCGATACTGGTGGGTGTGCTTTTCTCCTGCTGGATAAGGTTATGGTACTGGGCCCGAAGACGTTCCAGTTCATGTTCCGGGAACGTTGGTTGCAGTACGACTTTGGCAAACAGCTCGAGTGACGGGTCGAGATTTTCAGTGAGTGCCGACAAGCTTACTGAGGTCGTATCCAGTCCTGCGCCTGATCCCAGTGATGCGCCCAGCATCGCCAGCTGCTCACTGATTTCCAGGGCATCCAGATTCGCAGCACCTTCGTCCAGCATGGCCATGGTCATGCTGGCCTCACCTTTAAGATCTGCGCTGTCTGCGGAGTATCCGCTGTCAAATATAAGTTGAAAGTTAACCACCGGAACGGTCGGGCGCTCGACTACAATAACTCTCAGGCCGCTGTCCAGCGTCGTACTTTTGAAGGTTGGGAATTTGGCCGCTTTGGGTTCTGCTGGTTCCGGTACCGTGGAGCGGTCTGCGGCAATGCCGGTGGTATTGAGTTCAGGGTAGGGCACAATATGGGCCACATAGGGTGGTTGATCCAGCCACTGTCTGGCTACGTCCCGGATATCTTTGGGCCGGGCATTCGCGATGTCATCCTGTCTTTTCTGATACAGCCCAGGGTCGCCGCCATAGACCATATTCTCTGCAAGCACGGATGATTTACCGCCGAAACCACCGATACGTTCAATGCCGCGAATAAAGGCTGCTTTCTCTGCTGTCTGTACCCGCAGGAGTTCATTGGCTTTGGGCCCCTTGCGCAGAAAAGTACTTAATTCCTCGCGTGCTGCTTGCTCAACTTCGTTTATATCGATGCCGGATTTAACGGAGACCTCAAGTATCAACATGCCCGAAATTTCCAGAAAGAATGCTGACAGGCTGACATCTGTCGCCAGCTGGTCACGGTAAACCAGCCGTTTATACAGGCGTGAGTTTTTACCGTTCGCTAGTATATCGACGGCCAGGCCCAGCTGATGTGCCTCGGTCGTTCCCCAGCGGGGTCCGGGCCAGACTATATAAATGCGCTCCTGTGGAACCCGGTCCTGAATAATCTGTCGTCGCTCAGTGAGGTGCTGTGGAATCCATTCTTCCTGCACTGTCAGGGGTGGTCCGGGCGGGATGTTGCCGAACCAGTGCTCCACCTGCTTGAGCACATCTTTAGCCTTTACGTCGCCGGCGACTACAAGCACAGCGTTGTTTGGTCCGTAGTAGGTTTTGAACCAGGTTTGCATTTCCTCCAGGCTTGCTGCCTCGAGATCAGCCATAGAGCCAATGGTTTCCCATGAGTACGGATGATTAGTAGGGAAAACCTGCGCTAAGAGTTCGCCCCAGATTTTACTATAGGGCTGGTTTTCGCCCTGGCGCTTTTCATTCTGGACTACACCGCGCTGTTCATCGAGTACGGCCTGGTCTATTGCTTCCAGCATGTGGCCCATGCGATCTGATTCAAGAAATAAAACACGGTCTAGTGCGCCTACCGGCACCGTCTGGAAGTAATTAGTGCGATCGAACCAGGTTGTGCCATTTAAATCAGTGGAACCCGCTTTTTCGAGCAGCTCCAGATAATCGCCACCAGAATTTGCCGAACCCTGGAACATCAGGTGTTCAAACAGATGCGCGTAGCCGGTCTGACCCGGTTTTTCATTGCGTGAACCAACGTGGTACCAGATATTCACCGCGGCAATCGGGGCCTTCGCGTCTTCATGCACTATCAGGGTTAAGCCATTGTCGAGGGTAAAAACCTCATAGGAAATGAGGTTGTTGTCTTCTGCGGCAACAAATGTGCTTAGCATCATCGTCATTGCGGCCAGCAAGGCGGTGAACAAAGAGCGTAGTGCAATTACGGTCATGCGATTTTTCCTGTGTGATATTGGCGCTGCAGGTGATGCAGGCGCGAAGTATAGGCAACCAGATTGATGTAGCCATCCAGTATACTGGCTTGCTCTTATTCGACCATCAATCTTTGGGTCTAAAATCAATTGATCATTAATTATTCACAAAAGTTCATTAACGTATCGGCAGTTGAGTTGCCACCAGTCTTGCGGGTGTTCCATGCCGGATGCTAGCAGCAGGCGGGGTCTGTACCCGCCGGTAGCCCCTTTCAATTCAGGTTTTCTGCAAGTTTCGGATATACATGAATTGTATTTTGAAGAATGCGGCAATCCTGCCGGGAAGCCAGTTGTGTTTCTGCATGGTGGGCCTGGTGCGGGCTCGAATGCGGCAGTCCGGCGGTTTTTTGACCCTGCTCGCTACCGCATTGTGATTTTTGACCAACGAGGGAGCGGTCGCAGCCGTCCGCATGCGAGCCTCGAAGATAACACCACCTGGCATCTGGTTGCGGATATTGAGCAACTGCGTCAGCATCTGATGATTAATTGCTGGCAGGTTTTCGGTGGTTCGTGGGGCAGTGCGTTGGCGTTGGCGTATGCCCAGACTCATCCTGAGGTGGTTACCGAGCTGGTGCTGCGCGGGATTTTTATGTTGCGTCCGCAGGAGCTGCGGTGGTTTTATCAGGAGGGCGCCAGCCGTTTATTCCCTGATTACTGGCTGGATTTCATAGCCCCCGTGCCAGCGGATGAGCGGGATGACTATATTGCTGCGCATTATCGACGCCTGACGGGTGATGATCAGGCTGCCATGATGGCCTCAGCGCGCGCCTGGTCGGTTTGGGAGGGGGTTACCAGCAATTTACTGGTGTCAGAGGCTGCGGTCGGGCGTTTCCAGTCGGATGAATTTGCACTCGCGCTGGCACGTATCGAGGCTCATTATTTTGTGAATCATGGTTTTCTCGAAAGCCCTAATCAGCTGCTGGAAAATATCCACCGGATACGCTCGATTCCAGCGGTTATTGTGCAGGGGCGTTATGATGTGGTGTGCCCGGCCCAGACTGCCTGGGAATTACATCAGGCCTGGCCGGAGGCTGATTTCAGGATGGTTCCGGACAGCGGCCATTCGGCATTTGAGCCCGGTATTGTGCATGAACTGGTGGAAGCTACTGATCGCTTTGCCAATTAGATGCTGTGCCAAATAGACAATAAATACGACAGAGGCCTGTTCAGATTGTGACGACTAAGAATACTTTAATTATTTCCAATGCCCGGGTTGTCAATGAAGGCGTGGTTACCGAGGCGGATGTACAGGTATCTGGTGGGCGTATTGAAAAAATTGGCGCTGCGCTAAGTGCCGGGCACGGCGATACGGTTCTGGATGCTAAAGGTGCCTGGTTGATGCCTGGCATGATTGATGATCAGGTGCATTTTCGCGAACCAGGCCTGACTGATAAAGGTGATATGGCAACAGAATCGGCCGCAGCCGTGGCCGGCGGTATCACCAGCTTCATGGAAATGCCGAATGTTAAACCGGCAACCACCGATATCGGTGCACTGGAGGATAAATATAACCGGGCCGCTGGCAGGGCGCGTGCCAACTATGCTTTTTACCTTGGGGCCACGAACGATAATATTGAAGAGATTCGCGCTGTGCAGCCGGGCCAGGCTGCCGGCATAAAGGTATTTATGGGGGCCTCTACCGGCGCCATGCTGGTTGATGATGAGCAGGTGCTGGAGAAGATTTTTGCGGACTCGCCGCTATTGATTGCCACCCATTGCGAAGATACGCCCATGATCAATGCCAATGAAGAGCGTGCGCGGCAGCAGTATGGTGAAGATGTTCCGATGTCTGAGCACCCACGGATTCGTTCGGAAGAGGCTTGCTACAAATCTTCATCACTGGCTGTGGAGCTCGCTCGGCGGCATGATTCCCGGCTGCATGTGCTTCATTTGACGACTGCAAAGGAGCTGGATTTGTTTGCAGCCGGTCCGGTTGCAGGCAAGCGGATCACTGCTGAAGCGTGTGTTCACCATCTGTTTTTTGATGAAAGTGACTACGCGCGTCTTGGGGCGAAGATTAAGTGCAATCCGGCCATCAAGACAGCTGCGGACCGCGAGGCGCTGCTGCAGGCCGTGGCAGATGACCGCATTGATGTGATTGCTACAGATCATGCGCCGCATACGGCAGAAGAAAAGGCCTCAACCTATTTCCATGCGCCGGCCGGTTTGCCGCTGGTTCAGCACGCGTTGCTGATGATGCTGGAGCTGGCCCACAGCGGGCGATTTACCATTGAGCAGGTAGTGCAGAAAACCAGCCATGCAGTAGCCGATTTATTCGGTGTCCGTGACCGGGGCTATATACGCGAAGGGTATTTCGCCGATCTGGTTTTGGTTGACCCCGACCAGCCGACAGTAGTGCAGCGTAAGGAACTGTTATATAAGTGTGGCTGGTCGCCCCTGGAGGGCTATAAGTTCCGGTCCAGCATACGGGCAACCCTCGTAAATGGTGAGGTTGTGTGGCTGGATGGGCAGTTAAGTGGTGTAGTGGCCGGTCAGCGGCTCAATTTTGGCTAAACGCTTCTTTACATATTCCAGACAAGTCACCAGGTGAAAATAGGGCTTTTGCCAGCGCCCGCCTGCTGCTAATGTCTGCTCTGCAGCAGGCAGCAAAAATGCTGCATTAGCGGGTTATCCAGGGCGGCCTGATAACCTGGATTTTCAGGCATTAATGGCATCATGAAACAATTTTATTTGCTGGTCGAATCTGTATAATCTCAGCGCCTTACGTGGCTCCCAACTGTATTAACCAATATAAAGTCCTATCCCTGATAACGATTAATCGTTCCCCTTCTTATTAGCAACCAGCTTTTCGCAGGTCATTTTGCTATGCGTCCGACTGATACTTCAAATCCCGAATATTTCCACAAGGTAGTGGACTGTCAATATGCCTGTCCGGCGCACACCAATGTGCCCGAATACATCAGGATGATTGCGCAGGGCCAGTTTACTGATGCCTACATGCTCAATCGTGAATCCAATGTCTTTCCCGGCATTCTGGGGCGCGTTTGCGACCGTCCGTGTGAACCAGCGTGCCGGCGCGGACGGATAGAGGACAAACCTGTTGCGATATGTCGGCTGAAGCGAGTTGCGTCTGATAATCGTGATGATGTGAGCGCATTGTTGCCGAAGGGTGGGCCAGACAATGGCAAGAAGGTTGCGCTGATTGGTGCTGGCTGTGCGTCACTTGCGGTGGCCAATGATCTGGCACCGCTGGGTTACCAGTGCACGATTTTTGAAAAGCTTGATGTAACAGGCGGGCTGATGCGTTCCAATATCCCGTCATTCCGGCTGCCGGTCGATGTACTGGATGAGGAAATCCAGATGATTCTTGATATGGGCGTTGAGCTAAAAGCTAGTCACCCCATTGAGAGCATGGCCAAACTGCTCGAAGAAGATTTTGATGCAGTTTTTGTAGGTTCCGGTGCACCACGTGGCAAGGAGCTGAATCTGCCAGGGCGTCAGGAGGCCGGTAACAATATTTATATTGGTATCGATTGGCTGGAAGCGGTGGCTTTCAAACACACCGAAGCGATCGGCAAAAATGTGCTCATTATCGGTGTTGGCAATACCGCCATGGACTGCTGCCGTACCTCACTCCGGATTGGGTCTGACAACGTTAAGGTGATGGCGCGTAAGCCACGTGAATTTTTCAAGGCATCTGCATGGGAACTTGATGATGCCGAGGAAGAGAATGTTGAGATCATCGTTAACCATTCGCCCAAAGCATTCGTGCATGACAATGGCAAGCTGACAGGCATGCTGTTTGAATTGATGGAATACGATATCGATGCGAATGGCCGTATTACCGACCAGCGTGTGACGGGCGAAGTAACCCTTCCCTGTGATGATGTGATTCTGGCGATTGGTCAGGATAATGCCTTCCCGTGGATTGAGCAGGACATCGGTATCGACTTCGATAAATGGGATGTACCGGTTGTCGATGAAAAGACCTTTGAGTCCACGCGTAAGGGCGTATTCTTTGGCGGCGATGCTGCGTTTGGCCCGAAAAATATTATCTGGGCCGTCGAGCACGGTCACCAGGTAGCAATTTCTATCGACAAGTATTGTCAGGGCGAGGACATTGCTGATCGCCTGCCCGATGGCCAGACGCTGGCCAGCACCAAGATGGGCATACACGAGTGGAGCTTCAGCAACAGCTTCGATGGTTCTGAGCGTACGATTGTGCCGCATGTCAGCCTTAAGGAGCGTTTCCGGAAGCTCAATATCGAGGTCGAGTTAGGCTTCACGCCGGAACTGGCGGCTGAGGAAGTAGAGCGATGCCTGAATTGTGATGTGCAGACCGTATTTACCACGGATCTGTGTATTGAATGCGATGCCTGTATTGATGTGTGCCCCGTCGACTGCCTCACGATTACCGAGAATGGTGACGAAGCAGATTTGCGCTCACGACTGCTGGTGCCCGCAGAAAACCTGACCCAGGATCTTTACGTATCGGCTGCGCTACCGCAGACGGGTCGGGTAATGGTCAAGGATGAGGATGTCTGTGTCCATTGCAGTCTTTGCGCCGAGCGTTGTCCGACAGCCGCATGGGATATGCAGAAGTTTACGCTGCAGCATCCTCATGTCGAGGATGAGGTGGATAAGCCGCCGGTAAAGGAAGTCGCCTGAAACCGGCTAAGCAACGCAAACAACCTCCTCAATACTGATATTTTTTTATTTTTTCTATGACGCCTGCTAATGCAGTCTTGCAATAGAGTTGAACAAGACAGATGAATTCCAAACCTTCCGTTAACGAGTTCACGATCAAAATCGCCAATGTAAATGGCACAGGATCAGCCAGTGCGAATGGCCTGCTGATGAGATCCCTGTTCCGTATGGGTATTCCGGTCGTGGGCAAAAACTACTTTCCTTCAAATATTCAGGGGTTGCCTACCTGGTATGAGATTCGTGCCAGCGAAAAAGAGCACCTGGCGCGTTCGGGTCGGATCGACATTATGGTCGCGATGAATGCCGAGACCTATAAGAAAGATCTCGCAGATGTGGCTCCGGGTGGCTATTTGATTTATGACTCGACCTGGCCGCGTCACAGTCTGTTGCAGCGGGATGACATCACGATTATCGGTGCCCCGATCTCGAAGATGTGCAACGAAAATTTCCCAAGTGCCCGCGCCCGTATCCTGATGAAGAACGTGGTTTACGTGGGCGTCGTCGCCGCATTACTGGATCTGAATCTGGAAGTGGTCACCGAGTTGCTGAATCAGACTTTTGCCAAGAAGGCCAGCTTGCTGGAAGGCAATCAGCTCGCCATACGTATGGGTTATGACTGGGCGAAGGCTAACCTGGAAGTGCCATTGCCGTTCACAGCCAAGACTATAGACAAGACCCGTGATGCCATCATTATTGATGGCAATACCGCAGCGGGACTTGGCAGTGTATATGCCGGTGCGACAGTAGGTGCCTGGTATCCCATCACGCCATCCACATCACTGATGGATGCCTTTAAGAATTTCTGTGAGTTGACGCGCAAAGATCCAGAGACCGGCGAAAATAATTTTTGTATCGTGCAGGCCGAAGATGAACTGGCCGCTATTGGCATGGTGCTGGGGGCCAGCTGGGCGGGCGCACGCGCATTTACGCCAACAAGTGGCCCGGGCGTGTCACTGATGAGTGAATTCCTGGGGTATGGATACTTTACTGAAATTCCTGCGGTGTTGTTTAACGTGCAACGTTGTGGCCCTTCGACCGGGATGCCGACCCGCACTCAGCAATCTGATATTACTTCATGCGCATTTGCTTCACATGGTGATACCCGCCATGTGCTGCTGTTTCCGGCTAATCCGGAAGAATGTTTCTATTCGGCGCGTGATGCTTTTGATCTGGCTGAACGTTTGCAGACCCCGGTTATTGTCTTGAGCGATCTTGATATAGGCATGAACGACTGGATGTGCAAAACGCTGGAGTGGGATGACAGTTATCAGCCAGACCGCGGCAAAGTCCTGCGCGCAGAGGATCTTGAGAAGATGGAGTCTTTCCATCGCTATCTTGATGTCGACGGTGACGGGATTGCAGCACGTACTTTACCGGGTGAGCACCCTAAAGGTGCTTATTTCACACGTGGTTCAGGCCACAATATGTATGGTGCCTATACTGAAGATGCTGGCGAGTATAAGCAGGTTGTCGACCGGCTAAGGCACAAGTGGGAGACTGCCAAGTCTTATGTTCCTGTGCCGGTTGTTGAGTATGCCGAAAAAAATAAGATCGGAATAATCTCCATTGGCAGCTGCGATGAGGCGGTGCGAGAGTCTATTTATGACCTTGATAAAGAAGGTCTTGGCGTTAATTACTTGCGCGTCAAAGCCTTCCCGTTTAATGGTGATGTGCAGAAATTTATTGACAACCATGACAAGATTTATGTGGTTGAGCAGAACCGGGATGCACAGTTAAAAAGTTTGCTAATCCTTGAGCTGGATGTAAATGATGATCAGCTGACCGAGATATTGCACTACAACGGTCTGCCAATGTATGCAGCCTTTGTCACTGATGCTATTAACCAGGATCTTGCGAAGGGAGAAGCAGCATGAGCTTCATGAAGAAACCTGCAGTCCGGCATCCCAATTTGCCGGTTAACGACCTGGGACTGACTGTTCGTGATTATGAAGGCGGCATGTCGACACTGTGTGCCGGTTGTGGGCATGACTCTATTACCAGTGCGCTGGTGCAGTCAGCTTTTGAGCTTAGTATTCCGACTCACCGGTTTGTTAAACTGTCGGGTATCGGTTGTTCGTCGAAGACGCCGGCCTATTTTCTCAGAGATTCGCACGGATTTAATTCCACCCACGGACGTATGCCTTCTGTCGCAACCGGCGCTAACAGTGCTAATCGTGATTTGTGCTACATCGGCGTATCCGGTGATGGTGACAGCCTGTCAATTGGTATGGGCCAGTTTGTTCACGCAATTCGGCGCAACGTGAACATGCTGTATATCATCGAGAATAACGGTGTCTATGGTCTGACTAAAGGCCAGTTCTCAGCGGCGGCTGATATCGGCAGTACATCGAAGAAAGGTGAGGCCAATGTGCAGCCACCGATCGATCCATGCCAAACTGCTATTACGCTGGGGGCCAGCTTCGTGGCGCGCAGTTTCTCCGGTGACAAGGAGCAATTGGTGCCGTTACTTAAAGCCGGTATGCGCCATCGTGGCTTCGGGCTGATCGATGTGATCTCGCCGTGCGTAACATTCAATGATCATGTGGGATCTACCAAGAGTTATGAGTACACCCGTGAGCATTATCATCCGGCGATCATGGCTGATTTCGTGCCGCCGGCTGAGGAGATTCGCACACAGTATGAACAAGGCGAAGCAATGCCCATTGAGTTACATGATGGCAGCACCATTGTATTGCGGAAGATTGATCCGGACTACGACCCCACTGATCGGGTCAGCGCCATTACCAACCTGATGGATAGTCAGGCTGCGGGTGAGATCACCACAGGGCTGCTCTATATAAACGAATCACAGCCGGATATGCATGAGTTGAATAACACCACCATGACCCCATTGGTGGATTTGCCTTACGACAAGGTCTGTCCTGGCAACGATGTGCTGCAGAAATTACAGGCTCGTTATCGTTAAGGTGCTTAGCTGTTAGTTCGTCGGGGTTGGCCTTTGAAGTCCGCCGCAGGCGGGCTGAATGCCCGACCCCTAGGTGAAGCGAAGCAGCGCTGCTCGGTCGGGAACCCCTCAATGCAACAAATTATTGTCGGGAGCATCAGTTCAACGCTGCAATAGCACCGTCATTTAGTGTGTAGGTTCAATGTCTTTGCGTGCTGCAAGAAACTCATCAAACCCCGGGCTGACGGTATCCTCCGTGAGTGACTTGATGGTGCTTAGAGTAATTTCTCTTTCTGTCTTTTCCTGATCTGATTCAGCCGGTACGGCCTTCATCATCTTGCGTGCCATGCTTGCTGGGCCCATCGGAGCTTCTGTATAGGCGGTGATTTTCCAGCCGGCATCCGTTTTTACAAATACCGCCATAACACGATCCCAGCCATGCATGGCGGGCATGCTAACCAGCTTGATATCGTAGTCCAGTCTGTAGGTTGCAACAGCGATGTCGGGGGAAATGAATTTAGCCCGTACCTTGCTGTATTTGTTGTCGATGCCATCCAGAATCCGTTTGCCCGGTCGTGGATTAAAGTAATTATCTATACGGTCCTGGCCGTACAGAGGAAACGGTACTTCCTCCGCCATGTAGATCGGGTTCCCATCATCGTGCCACATGCTTTTGACCGTTCTGTAATCCTGATTGTTATAGGCTATTTCATAGTCTGCGAGAAATGCAGTGATTTCAGCGACCAGTTGTTGTTCTTCCTCACCGGCTGACTGGGTAGGATTTGCGGTGAAATGCATGTCCGCCATTGCGTTGCATGACAGTAGCAATACGAATGCAAGCACAATAGTGCGATAGCGGCTGGGGTCAGACATGGTGGGCTCCTGAGCTCTGGTGTAATCCTGGCTGGACTGTATCACTCTGTTTAGAGTGCCGCACGGCTGGGCAGCTACAGTCTCACGATCTACATTGTGGAATGCTGTCGCAGCGGCGGGTAGTACACGCCTAAATAGCGCCCCATTGCGTCGCAAGTTGTGCTGCCGACAGATTTGGAAAAGCCGGCCCGAGAACGGCCAGTACGGCTGCCCCTGCTGCCCCATCGGGCGCGACCCCCAACTCATCCATATAGGCTCGCAGATTTGCCAGCGCCGGCGATATTCCGGTGGCAGCTCTGGTTGCAGGCACGAGCCCGGCTAACAGCAATTGTTCGGCGTGCTCGGCTGCAAGCTCGGCTTGTTGTACTTCCGGTCGCAGGATCGCAACCAGCTCGTCAGTCGCCCCCAGGTTGTCTTGTTTAAGCGTGCGCCTGATATGGCGCAGCCGTTGCACGACTTTGCCCTGCCACTGCGTGGTGCGCACGATACATTCGCGCAATTCGTCCGCCGTCAATTCACCCGGCCCGTCCGTGCCCGCCCAGATGCAAAACAGCACCATGTTTACATCCAGACCGAATTCATCCTGCAATTCGAGACAGGCACGCTGCACGCCATCTGCGCCGTAAAGTTTAAGCGAGTAATTCCAGAAAGGATGCTTGGGAAACTGGGATGCGGTCATTTACGACACCTGCGTACGGTCAGGGATAAACAGGATACACCAGTCATCCTGATGCATGAGGCCGGTAACGGTTTCTATGGGAATAGGGGCGTCGTTGACCACGTACCCATTAGTTGGATGGAATGAATGGTGCCAATCATTAGTTTTTAGTTTATTCGGTCTAGTAATACGGTGCCGGTGGTAAATCCAAAATTTATTACCCTACGTTTACAAAAAATAAAGGCTCACTGAATATCAGTAAGCCTTTGATTTAATGGCGCGCCCGGAGAGATTCGAACTCACGACCACCTGGTTCGAAGTTTTACGTTGTGAAATGTAGTTTCTTTTAATTCAATAAGTTATCTGGCCCGCCCTCACTCAACTTACCGCCAAGACTCGCCAAAGCTCGCTGAGCATCGTCTCAACCCTACGTTTTCTAGCACGACTTGGGTTGGAAGCACCCAGTTACCGCTTTGCAAATCGACTGTCTGCTGTCGAACCCAAAGCAGCCATTCATCGCGCCTCATTACGATAGTCTGCTTCCGACCCAAAGCGGACATAGCCTAGTGCGGTTTTTTATGCCCAGTGTTTGTGGCTTTTCACGTGCCAGGAGCGGCTCACCTTATTTGACATAATAATTATCACCTTCCCTGAAACCTTGTAATCACAAGGGCTGCAAGCAATACTGTATTGCAATAAATCACGGCTCACACTTGGGGTGTCCTAAGGGTCAACAACAAATACGGGAGTTTCCTAATGCATAAGATTCTTATAGCCGCTGCGCTTGCAGCGTTTTCAGTCGGCACGGCTAATGCCGCTCTTCTGGAGCTTACTTTATCAGGAAATGTCGACGGTTCAGGCGCGTCAGTTGGGGGCGTTTCGGCACCAATCGGGTCTGCGTTCACCGTAAATATGATCATTGATGATGCTAACGCTGCGGTAGGAAGTTACGCGATCAACTCGATGAGCTACACCACCACAGTCGGTACCTACGACACCATCAGCAGCTGGGTCAATCCTTTGACGGTTGCCGGGAGTGACGCTGCAATGACTATGGCTGCTCCTTTCGAGACCAACGCGTCTACGGAGCATATGTTGTTCGACCTAACGAATTTCGGCGTTGGCTCATTATTCAATGATGCCTTGTCGTGGAACGGAGTAGCTGTCACCGGAGATATCATCATTCGCGGTATCGGCGGGCACAGTTCACTTGATCAACTCTCCGGGATACAACCGTTTGCTGGCACGCTGTCCGTATCTGCTGCAGTCCCAATCCCAGCCGCAGTCTGGCTGTTTGGTTCCGGGTTAGGCATGCTGGGCTGGTTACGCCGCAGAAAGACAGCCTGATACAAACAATGATTTATAAAGCCCCGCCATAGTGCGGGGTTTTTTGTGGTTGGCGAGTGTCCGCTAATGGCCGTTAGGCGACGCTCACAGTCAGGAAATCATGGTTGTCCGAGAGGCTGCTTCCGACCCAAACCGGACCTTCACATTTGTTTGTTGAACGGCTGCTTTGGAGAGGGTAGGTACGTCATCAGCTTCCCAAGCTTATTGCCTACCTCGGTCTGGCAATTTCCTTAAGGATTCATGTCGTTACAGGTTGTTGAAGTGCCTGGCAGTCGAGAAGTTTCTCTACTGCTATTTAACAGCTGGATTATCCGCTGGGGCAGGGGCTGTGTGCTAAAGTCAATGAAAAATAGGGCTAATAGCTAAGGGGATAGCCATGAAACATATGTTTGCGGTACTGGTTGCCAGTATGTTTGCTGCAGGGGCGCAGGCCTCAACCCTCACGATCACATTCGATGAGCCGGATGGAGTTTTTTCCAGTGTTGATTGCGGTCAAGCCGGCACTTGCCAGGTTTACGAAATCGATGGCTATCGGGTAACCGCAATTGGCTTTCAGGAGACGGAGCCGGGTGACATGTGGGCATCTTCCTTTACCTTCGATACCTTCGGCGGTCCTGAGCCCTGGTTCGTCGGCATCGACAGAATTGACGGTGGCGAGTTTTCCATTCTGGAGATTGGGGAATATTATGGCGATACCGATATCAGCAGCATTGGTAACGGCGGGTACGTGAATATTACGCAGGCCAGCTTCTGGTCGGAGTATGTGCCCTACGCGCCGGTCTATCTCGACGACATTGTCGTTAGTGCAGTGCCCATTCCGGCTGCGGTCTGGCTATTCGGTTCAGCTCTGGCAGGTTTGGGTTGGATGCGACGAAAACAAACCACCTAATCCAAGCCAAGATCGTTTTTCAGAAAGCCCGGCCTTGTGCCGGGTTTTTCTTGCCTGTGAATGACTGCTTCTGGCCGTTAGGCGACGTTCACTGTCAGGAAATTATGGTTGTCCGAGAGGCTGCTTCCGACCCTAAGCTGCCGGTCGCAGGATCGGAAAAATCGATACCAATTAAGGGCTGCTTTCGTCGCAAAGCGGCCATCCGCAGCACCATAGCCGGGCGCAGTCTAATGATCGGCTACCGTCGCTAAGCGATCATTCGCTGTAAAGCGGCTTACGGCCCCGAAGCAGTCGCTTGCCGGATGGCTGGCGCTGAACTGCTAATCAAATCCGACTGCTTCCGGAGGTGAAGCGGACGGTTTGGTGGTGACACCCCGACCGAAGCCGGGGCGCGTCAAGTTCTGATTCCGGATAGAGGCAGGCCATCGCCACTCGGCGATGGTCAGTCCCTAATGTTGCCGATTACCCGTGGAATCGTGCCGCACCATGCATTGGTAGACACCGCCTGAGAAGCAGACCCAAACGTGATCTGGCCCCCAGAAAAGAGCGTGAATAGAGCATTCAGTTGGTCGAAAACAGCTTCATCTAAGATCGCCGAGGAAATAAGATCTCCCAGATTATCGAACTGTATACCCTGGCCATCGAGGAAATCATTCACAGCATCGTTCGTAGCGGCCAGCAGATCGCAGTCAACGTCCAACGGCCTGGCTGCATGGGCACTTGACACGCCGATGAGGAGCGCAACCGTCATAACTAGAACAGTTGTAAGTCCTTTGATCGTCATAATTACACCTCAAGTTTTTGCTTGAATTAGGAGATGAGCGAGTAACGCTGCGCCTGCTGTTTTTATAATTTCCGCTCAGCTAATCGTGTGTGAGTTGAAGCCGACGCAAGCATACATAATATAGTAATTCCATCCGGGATAACTCATCAGGTGCCGGTGCACCCGGACTGAAATACCTGCTCGCCGATGGGGTGTTATGTTAAATCCCATTCTCATTCCAGATGGTCATCAGATTTCCCGCTGAAAAGCCGACTAATGAACTGTAATAATCCAACATCAAGAAGCTGCTTCGGCAGGTTTCTTTTTGCCTGATTTTTGGAAATCACGAACGGCTGCTTCTGGCCGAAAGCAGACCCTGGACCATCGCTCAACCGGCCCCAGCCGAACGTCTGCTTCCACCATAAAGCAGACCTTAAGGCCCTGCTATCAGGGCCTTAAGGTCTGCTTTATG
>PVMK01157717.1_pt1 | contig 43877 bp, 43 predicted proteins | sample 1853481 | NCBI WGS metagenome assembly PVMK01 (sample SAMN08533507, study PRJNA380276) | Marine sediment metagenome, whole genome shotgun sequencing project.
GAATATATATAATATCAAGTAAATCAACAAGTAGCCCTTTACGTCTGAGCCGCTATCATGGTACTTTCTCATTGGCTGCGCCCCTTTCCTTGCTTTTTCCATGGGTGAAGCAGCCTGCAACGCCATAACTTTTACCACATTATATAAAAAAAACGAATTATTATGCCGCTGACTATCATAATTGTTTTTTCTTTAATCCTCGGAGCTTCAGTGGGCAGTTTTTTAAATGTAGTGATTCTCAGACTCCCGGAAGAAGACGCATCTATAGTCTTTCCGGCCTCCAGATGCCCCCAATGCCTTCAACCTCTTAAGTGGTATGATAATATTCCCGTCATCAGTTTTCTTCTGCTTAAAAAAAAGTGCCGCTACTGCGGTGAACCCATATCCTGGCAATACCCCCTGGTGGAGCTTACCATGGCACTGCTCTCCCTGGCCCTGGTATTCAAGTACGGTTTCACTTCTGCCCTGCCGATTTATTTTATCTTTACCGCTGCATTGCTCGTCGTAATTGTCATTGATTTCTATCATAAGATCATCCCTGATGTAATCAGCCTTCCAGGTATCATCATTGGTTTCGCATGCTCTTTCTTCAACCCTGTCATTACCTGGCAGCAGGCAGGCATGGGGCTGCTCATTGGCGGCGGTGTACTCTATGCGGTGGCGGCCGGTTATTATCTTTTCACAAAGCGTGAGGGCATGGGAGGAGGAGATATTAAACTTCTTGCCATGATAGGGGCTTTTCTGGGCTGGCAGAGTCTGCCTTTTGTTGTTTTCGGCAGCTCAATTCTCGGTGCTGTGGTGGGAATAGGTGCAATGGCAAAACAAAAAAAAGGCGGCAAGACCATGATACCTTATGGCCCCTTTCTGTCGATTGCCGCTCTATTGTATATGTTTTACAGGGAGTTAATCAATTATTATCTGGTGCTTTATTTCCTGACACCACCGCAATATTGAAATTTTGTATTTTTTATGGAAGAGCGAGTTCTGTTTGAAAATTGAGTTCTGAGAGGGGAGTCTGACGTTTAAGGGATTCACCGATCTGTACTCCAAATCTCCTGGCCTCTTCCATCTGCGCGTTTGAATGTCCAAAGTGACTGTAATACTTGCTGAGAAAACCTGAACGCTCAGGATTTTTACCGGCAATTTTCAAAAAAACCCCTATTGTACACCACGGCTCCGGATTTGGGTGGGTAAAGGCTATCATGTTAGGGACATGGGCTCCACACTGAATAAGTTTTCTTCGTAATCCCCACCAGTGTATCTTCCAATAGCCCCTGCAGGAAATAAGGGGCAGTACCTCACGCTCTGCTAAAACATCTTTTCCGTCCCTATCCAAAAATGACAGGACAGGGCCACTGGGATTATAAGACCACGTTGGGCCTGACAGAATAATGAGATCATACTCCTGACTGCATTTTGCAGAAAGTTCCTGGATTGGGACACGTATGCGCAAAAAAGTGGTAAGCATCATGATAAAGGTGCGCAGAATGCCACCGACCGGAAACCGCAAATGCTTTACGGGTTTCAGTTTCTCAAAAAAAACCTCCACCCCCTGTTCTTTAAGTCCTGCTGCCAGCCGGTTAATTAAAACTCCTGTCTGGCCGCTGAAGGAAAAATAGAGGAATAGAACCTGGGGGTTTTTCTTTAGGATATCCGATAGCATTTCTTTACCTTGTACCATGGCGCCTTACTCTTCCATATTTGCATAAAAAAAGCCCCTGAAATATTCTTTCAGGGGCTTAGGTATAACAAAGGTTATAAAGATATTCAAAAAATCAATCAGGAAATCATCTTTTCCTCTTTCACAGTCAGGGCAATCTTAAACAGGACAGTCAGAATAAAGGCCCCTGTGGCCCAGACTCCCAGGGTGATCATAATCTCCTGGAAGGATGGATAATATGCCGTGATCTCTTCAAGCGGACTCGGGACAAAACCACCGATAACCAGGCCGATGCCCTTGTCAATCCAGAGCGAGAGAAAAATCAGTATACAGGCGATGGCCAGGGTATCCTCCCTTTTTCGTGTCGCAGGTACCAGGAACATTACTATTGCGATAATGCCGAAGATGGTCGAAACCCGCATCCAGGGAACCAATTGTCCCTGCCCGTGCAGGCCGAAGAAAAGATAATCCAAAGTATGCATGTGGCCAGGGATATTGCTGTAGTATGAGGTGAAGAACTCAAGCAGCACAAAGAAGACATTTATTAATGCGGCATAGGTAACTATGGTTGCCAGCTTCTGGATGGCCTCCTTGCCGGCATCAAACTTTGTCACCCGCTTGATGATCAGGCAGAGCAGGATCAGGAGAGCCGGACCGGCTGCAAAGGCCGAGGCTAGAAAGCGAGGGGCCAGGATGGCGGTGAGCCAGAAATGGCGTCCCGGAAGACCGGCGTACAGAAAGGCCGTTACCGTATGAATACTGACTGCCCAGGGTATGGAAATATAAATGAAAGGCTTGATCCACTTGGGCGGCGCCACTTCCTTTTTCTCTGCTGTGAGGACAATCCAGCCCACAAAGATATTCAGGAAGAGATAGACATTTAAGACAATCATATCCCAGAAGAGGATGGAATTGGGGCTCGGATGCAGGAGAACATTCAAGGCCCGCATCGGCTGCCCCAGGTCGGCCATAATGAACAACAAACACATGGACACTGCAGCCACGGCCAAAAACTCTCCCAGAATGGTGATTTTGCCGAAGGTCTTATAGTCATGCAGATAATACGGCAGAACAACCATCACACCCGAGGCCGCGACACCGACCAGAAATGTAAACTGGGCAATGTAAAGGCCCCAGGATACATCCCGGCTCATACCGGTCAAACCCAGACCATAGTTGAACTGCTGCACATAGCTTAAGGCGCCTGCAGCCATGAAGGCCAGCAGCACTGCAATCCATCCCCAATATCTGTTACTTCCTGTAAGCGCTTTTTCTAACATGATGCCTCCGCAAATTCAAAAATCTCTTTTTCCCATTATATATTCAGGAGGTAATATCCTTAAAATCCTTGATTACTTAGGTCCTAATTAAATTATGTAAAACACCGACGGCTGCGTCCCTAAAGCCGGTTTCCGCTGAATGGTATAATTTTCATCCAAGACCTTGCTAATCTCGGAATGGGAATCATTCAAGTCACCAAAAACCATGGCGCCCGTATTGCCGGTCGCTTCGACACAGGCAGGTTGCAATCCTCTTGCAAGTCGACCCACGCAGAAATTGCATTTTTCTACAACACCTCGCATACGGGTGGGAAATTCCTTGTTATGCGTCGCCTGGTCTATAAACGGCCGCGGATCGCGCCAGTTAAAACTTCTCATGCCATATGGGCAGGCAGCCATGCAGAAACGGCAGCCTATGCATCTGTGATAATCCATGGCAACAATGCCGTCTTTTCTTTTAAACGTAGCCTTGGTCGGACACGCTCTGACGCATGGGGGGTTATCACAATGGTTGCACAGCACCAGAAAATCGGAATCGTGCAGGTGCTTGTTCTTGTGATAATGGCTTTTATTCGTAAAAGCCTTTTCAAACGGCACTTCAAAGATCCACTTAATCTCGTCTTTCTTATTACCGAAATCCGGCACATTATGGACTGTATGGCAGGCTGTGACACATTTCTGGGTCAGCTCTTCATTGGCATCAAAAACCCTCTGGTTAATAACCATCCCCAGTCTCACTCCTGTCGGGGCAGCATCATGGGATGCTTCAGCACTGCTCCCCGAAGATGCATATGAGACAGGTGACGTTTGTCCCTTCAGCAGGAGATTGAATGCCGCAGGTGCACCAATCCCTGCAATGGTTGACAATCCGGCAATCTTTAAAAATTGTCTTCTCTTGATATCCATTAGAACGTCTCCTTAGGCACGTAATGGCAATCCCAGCAATATGGTTTTACGGATGCATACACATGGCACTCATCACAGAATTTTTTCTTGTCTACGTGACATTTCAAGCAGCCGTTCATTAAACTTTTTTCATACTTGACACCGTCCACTTCAATAAGTGCCCTGTCCCCATCGCGTAATACTTCATCACGCCAATCGTCAAGCAACTTCATATGCGAAGTGCGCATATATTGGGCAGATTTAACACATTTGGTTACCCCAACAGGTTTCTCCGGCTTCGGGACGGGGCCGGCATTTCCCATGTTTTTCCAGATTGGAAATGTCATCAAGGCCACAAATACGACCAGCCCTGGGATGATTAACTTTCCGTCGTACATTATTCACCCTCCTCATTGTTTTCGGATTCACCCGTTTCACCTGCTCCGAGCAATTCTTCAAAGCGAAGGTCCTGGTCTCTTTCTTTCTCGCCATCCATGATCAGAGCATTACCGACCAGTTCTGAAATGCCGCAGACTCCAACATTCGGATTCCAGTATTCCATCAGGGCCAACAGCGTTGCCCGGTCAATGGCACAGATACAGGAGAGCATATTGACACCATGCTTCTCTTCCACATGTTTGACAGCATTGGCCCGCGGCAATCCGCCCCGCATTCTCAAATCCATGATCTCGCCGGTATTCAAGCCGGTACCGCTACCGCAGCAGAAGGTCTGTTCGCGGATGGTATTTTCCGGCATTTCATAGAAGTTATTGCAGACATTCTCCAGGACATAGCGCGGTTCATCGAGCAGACCCATGCCTCGCGCCGGGTTGCAGGAGTCATGAAAGGTAACCACACGGTGGTCGTTGCGGCTTTTGTCTATCTGCAGCTTGTTGTGCTTGATCAAGTCGGCGGTAAATTCGCTGATATGGGTCATTTTGGTCGCAGCAGCATTTTCAAAGACCGTCCCTGTAATCGGTGATTTTGGCACTTCAAGGTTATCTGGAGGCCCGTTCATGGTATCCATGTATTGATGTATAACCCGCCACATATGGCCGCATTCTCCGCCAAGAATCCACTTGACGCCCAGCCTCTCTGCCTCGGCATACATCTTGCCATTCAGCTTCTTCATCAGTTCATTATTGGTGAATGAGCCAAAGTTACCGCCCTCGGATGTGTAGGTGCTGATGGTATAGTCCAGGCCGATGTGATCAAAAAGCAGAAGATAGCCCATGAAAGTGAAAATGCCGGGTTCAGCAAATACGTCAGCCGAAGGGATAACAAAGAGTACTTCAGCGCCCTTGCGATTAAAGGTCAGACTGTTGAGCTTCACCCCTGTCGCCTCTTCAATATCATCCAGGAGGAACTCAGCGTTCTGCTTAAAGGTATGGGGCTGCAGACCCAGATGATTCCCGGTACGGTTGGAGTTGGCAGCCGGCTCCAGGATCCAGTTTGTGCCAACACCGACCAGGTGCAGCAACTCACGGGCCATCTTGGTAATTTCTGCAGTGTCAATACCGTAGGGGCAGAAAACAGAGCAGCGCCTGCATTCAGTACACTGATAAAAGTACATGAACCACTCTTTCAGGACCTCAAAGGTCATTTCACGTCCGTTGGCAATGGAACCTAATATCTTGCCGGCCTTGGTGAAATTGCCGCGATAGATGGAGCGTAAAAGCTCGGCCCGGAGTACCGGCATATTTTTTGGATCTCCAGTACCTAAAAAGAAATGGCACTTGTCTGCACAGGCGCCGCAGCGTACACATATGTCCATATACACTTTAAAGGACCTGAACTTATCCAGTCTTTCACGCATACCCTGTAGAATGATCTCAACCCAGTTCTCAGGGAGCAGCCAGTCATCATCTTCTACTTTCCATTCGCGCGGTTCTCCGAAAACTCCCGGGCAAACCTTTGCTAAGATATTCAACAATGCTTTTCTTGGCTGGATAGCAGTAGTTGCCCGGCTTGAAGGTTACCGGGACGTCCATCCAGTGCTTGCGGGGAACGGCCCCGGTCATCATAGACGGTTCTTTGACGACATTAACACTCAATTGTTCTACTTTTGTGTCTGCCATAGTCGTTATTCCTTCTCAGCTGGAGCTTCTTCGGCTGCAGGCTCAGCAGCAGCGTCAGCGGCGGGTTTTTCAGTTTCCTCAGGTTCCGGCTCCGGTTCAGGCTCCGGTTCCGGCGGTAATTCTTTTTCTAACGGTATGTCAGCATCAGCCATGAACTCCCTGAACTCATCTTCATAAGCTGCATAGGAATGCGGTTTAATAGTCGGATCATTCCAGGGGTTGACGTGCCTGACCATGCGACTGTTATTGGCTAAATTCCTGGTGGGGCTTAAGAAAACACCGCCCAGGTGCATCAGCTTGCTGAATGGGAAGTATGCCAACAGGGCGCTGACCAGAAATATATGGATGTAAAAAATTGAACCGATCTCTCCTGAAATGGCTGGTGAAAAGGTTGCAAGCCCTACGGTCAGCTGCTTGATGGACACAACGTCCACCCGAAATATATAACGCATCAGCATGCCTGTCGCTGCAATGGCAAAGATCAGGAACAGGGGGAAATAGTCAGCTGCAAATGAGATGTATTTGACCTGCGGGATAAGCACCCGGCGTAAGAAAAGAAAGGTTACGGCACCAACAAAAATAAGATCGGTTTGATACAGCACCGGCACGCCGATCTGGAAAATACCGTCGAAAAACTCAAGGGTTCCTATAAATCCTGGAACAGGATTAAGAAACAGCCGCAAATGCCGCAGGACAATAAGCAGGAAGCAGTAATGGAATGCCAGACCAAAGAGCCAGAGCCATTTGCTGGAACCATATACCAGCTTCGGACCGTCATGAATCTCCGCCTTGGTGTTTTTGAACAGCGAGCGGAAGGCGAACACTTCCAGTAGCATCCTGCCGACCACCTGCCAGAAGGTGGCAGGACAATCAAGCTTATCCTGTTTTATCCAGTCCAGCGACTTTCCCTGACCGCTGGTCGTAGGAATCCGGAAGGGAACCGGCGACTTGGCCCAGCCGACTACCCGGTAGATGAAGCCACCGAGAAATGTTGCAAAGGCCAAATAAGGGAACACCACCCCGAATAAATAGTCCAGTCCTACCAGAGAACCTAGCCATGCTATTACTATCAGGGCAATAACTGCAAGGATTGCGTGCTTCATTTATCGTTACCTCGCTTCAGATTAATCTGTTGTTTTGATTGTTATCTGCCGACTCAATTTGATCTCTTTTAAGCATCGCCGAAACACACTTGGTGCCATCGGTCAATGCAGACCTGCCGCTTAACACTTCATTTACTCTGATCTGGTGCAAACGCTCCCGGCAATCCGTATAAATATCAAAAGCCATGAGCGCAATCTTATCAATTCTGGGATCAAGTACTGACAATATGCCCAAAACCTCTTCTCTGTTCTTTTCCTTGCTCAGTTCTTCCCGTACAATATTCTTGAGGAGATAGGCAAAGGAAATAGCATTTGATGGGGCAAAATCCTGAACAGCACGGATCTTGATTATATCTTCAAGAGGTTTGGCAGCTTCTCCAAGTTCTCTGTCTTCAACCAGAATTGCAAAAAGGTTCTGCAACCCGTCGGATATGGTCGATCCGATTGGGTTCGCAAAGCGATCCTTCTGTTTCTTAAAAAAAGAAGAGGCCCCGTAGGAGTCCAAAACCTGATCGATCCATTTCTGGACAATAGCCTTCTTTTTTTCAGCTAATAAGGTTTCTATACTCATCTCTACCTATGCGGCAGTGCTGCTTTTGCAGCACCATATGATTGAATGGTCATTCATAAATATATGAGCCGATGTCCTATCATGTTTAAAATGATTTATCAACAAGAAAAAACATCCTTGCTGTAAATTTTGATTTTTTTCAATGGAACTCCAACATGAGGAACAGGATGCTTCTTTAATGAAGGGGGCAGAGAAATAGCCTGACCACATTGTGGCAGTAGCATCTTTGGCAGTTTCAAAAAACTAATGAATTGAGTGAGGACCCGCCTGGAGTCTTTCTTTGAGCATGGTGTTGCGCTGTACCACCCTGGCGTTGTGAATGGCAATGTTTATTGCCTTTTTACTTCCTATCAGAACAACGAGCTTTTTGCCGCGCGTCACCGCAGTATAAATAAGATTTCTTTGTAAGAGGGGATAATGGGTGGTGTGCAGGGGGATAATAACGCAGGGGAATTCCGATCCCTGAGATTTATGCACTGTTATTGCATAGGCCAGGACAATCTCCCCAAGGTCTGCGCTTTCGTAGAGCACCCTCCTGCCCTCAAAACTGACCTCCAGACTCTCTCCCTCGCTGTCTCTACTACTGACAATGCCCAAATCGCCGTTAAAAACTTCCTTGTCATAGTTATTGCGGATCTGCATGACCTTATCGCCTACCTCTAAGCGCCGCTGGCGGCCGTCGCCTGACGTCTCTTTCGGATTCAGGGTCTCCTGGAGACGGGAATTTAAATTCTCCGTTCCTATGATACCCTTGCGCATAGGGGTTAAAACCTGGATATCCCGGACCGGATCAAAGCCATAACGTTTTTTCAATCTGCTGCTGCAGAGGCTTATTATCTCCTTTTCAATATCCTCCGGCTCATCCCGAAATATGCAATAGAAATCTTTCTCTCCCTCATAATCAGGCAGAAGTTCCAAAAATTTACCCTTGTTTATGCGGGATGCATTGAGGCTGATCAGGCTCCCCTGTTCCTGCCGAAAAACAGTCTGCAGGCGGGTTACAGGAATCCGGCCTGAAGCAATAATATCTTTGAGTACATTCCCCGGCCCGACCGATGGCAACTGGTCAATATCTCCAACCAGCAAAAGGGCTGCATTGTCAGCAATTGCCTTAAGCAGGGAGTTCGTCAGGGTAATATCCATCATTGAAGATTCGTCAATGATCACCATATCCGCTTTCAGCGGATTGTCCCTGTTCCTTTTAAAATTTCGTATTGTGCCATCATATTCTAAAAGCCGGTGAATGGTTTTTGCTTCTCTGCCGCTGGCCTCGAAAAGCCTTTTGGCAGCACGTCCTGTTGGTGCTGCCAGTTTCGCCACAACACCATTCTGCTCTAAAATAAGGAGCAGAGCCTTCAGGATAGTACTCTTTCCTGTGCCTGGGCCTCCGGTAATAACTGAGACCTTCTGGCGCAGCCCCATTTTTATAGCCTCTGCCTGTTCAGGTGCCAAATCCAATTGCAGTTTGCTACTGGCCCAGTCGACAGCCTGATCAACATTTTGGATATCATAGCGCGGTCTGCCTGTCGAGAGTTCCAACAGTTTTGCAGCTGCCCCCTTTTCAGCAAAGAAGATTGGAGGCAGAGCGATATTCTCACCCTCAACTGTTATTTTATCATCAGCCTCCAGACTTTTTATCTGCTCTTCGATCAGATCATGATCAGAGTAAAGGTTCTCATGTTCTGGAATTGGTTCGGATTTGCCTGAAAGCTTGAGCAGATACGTTGCCTGCTCAACTAATTTTTCCTTGGGCATGAAGCAGTGGCCTTTGCCGACAGACTCGTCCAGGGCAAAAAGAAGTCCAGCCCTGGCACGACGGGGGTCACTTACGGGGACCCCTAGCGAGAGCGCAATAGAATCAGCTATTCTGAAACCAACTCCCCAGATATCCTCTGTCAGCTGGTAGGGATTGTTTTTCACAACTACCAGTGACTTTCGACCATAGGTTTTAAAAATCTTGACCGCATAGGTTGCTGAAATGCCATGCCCCTGAAGGAAAACCATGATCCGATGAATTTCCTTCTGTTCCTGCCAGGCCTTTTTTATTCGATCTACCCGTGTTCGCCCCAAGCCTGCAACTTCGCTTAGTCTGCCTGGGTCTCTTTCCAGGATATCAAGGGTTTTCAAACCGAAACGACTGACAATCCTTGCGGCAAAAGCTGGGCCAATACCCTTAATCAGACCAGAACCCAGGTACCGCTCAATGCCGTTAATGGTATTCGGCTTTACTATTTCATAACTTTGCAGTTTGAATTGTTTTCCGTAACGGGAATCCCTGATCCAGGAACCGGTAAGGGAAAGAGTGGAGCCAACCGGCACGCTGGAAAGAAACCCGACAACTGTTATCAGTTCTTTTTCCTTTGATTGACTGAGCAGACGGGCAACAGTATAACCATTATCCTCGTTCTGAAAGGTAATCCGGTCGAGAATGCCTTGTATTTGCGTGGTGGGTTCTGTAGGACTTTCTGGGGATAAGCGCTCTGCCATAGACTGATTATTATACTGCGCTCCTCATTAATTGAACATACTAAAAAAATACTAGCAAACTTCCTGCTGCTGGTTAAAGGCAACCGCATCGGTGTATTTCATGCCGCTGCCGCCAAAAATATCAAGACTGCTGCCAACAGTAACATCAAGCCTGCCTTTGCCAAGCTCTTTAATCCGTAATAAATCATTGAGGTCGCGAACACCCCCGGCATAGGTTGTTGGAACCGGAGCCCATTCTGCCAGATTCTCAACCAGGTCAGCTGCAATACCTTGACACTTTCCTTCAATGTCAGCTGCATGGATTAAAAATTCGAAGCAGAATTGCGAGAAGTATTCAAGAGTTTCCGGAGAGATTTTTGTAGAAGTGAATTTCTGCCAGCGGTCCGTTACGACATAATACGCATCGCCTCTTTTTCTACAGCTCAAATCAAGGACAAGCTTGTCGCGACCAACCAGGGAGAGCATCTCCTTGAGGCGTTCTTCATAAATCACTCCTTCTTTAAAAACGTACGAGGTAACTATGACGGCCGCAGCACCCTGGTCCAGCCAATAACAGGCATTTTCAGGTGTTATGGAACCGCCGGCATGCAAACCCTGCGGAAAGGCCTGAAATGCTGCCTTGGCTGCATCCTCATTGCCAGGCCCAAGCATAATGACATGCCCCCCGTACAGGTTGTCACGCTTATACATTTGAGCATAATGAGAAGAAGGAAAATCAGAGGTGAAATTCGTCTTGAGCGAACCGGGGCTGTCGGTCAAGGTAGAGCCTACAATTTGCTTTACCTTTCCATTATGCAAATCTATGCAGGGTCTGAATTTCATAATGGATAAAATACACTAAATATGAAACGTCGCAAGCCTAAGAAAAAAGTAACATAAAAAAGGGGACAGATTTAAAATCTGTCCCCAGCAAAAAATCAAAACTCCTTTTAGATCCGTGAGTCGTCGGATATCTCGCAGGTTCAGATAAGCACCCTTTCAGGGCATAAACGACCAACGGGAGACTTCGAGAAAGAGTATGGACGGCTATGGTTTGCCATGCCGAACATACGATGACACCCATCAGTACTGGGTATAAACGCAGAATATGCGAGATATACGACGACTTACGCTTTGACCATCATGGTGGAAGGATCAAGATTGAGAACCTTTCCAGCTGCTGAATCGTACTCGTCCTTGATGATATCAAGCAAAATAGCATCCTGCTCGGGCTGCAGAAGGATAACCGTGTCAAACAGGCCGTCAACCTCATGGCAGGGGGCAGGCACACCGGCGGCGCTCACCCGGTCATCATCCCTGTGAAGCAAGGCAGAAAACCATACCTGTACATTCATGGCGGCCATCATCTCCTTCAGGTCCATTATGGACTCATAGTCAGCCTCGCTAAAATCATAGCCATCAACAACTACGATATCAGGCCTGAAGATATTCTGGTATACAAGATCATTGAGACGCTCTTCCAGTTTTGGCCTGCTGAAGGCTGCTTCCTTAAAGGTCATAATCATACGGTTACGCATGAGTTCATTTTCAACTTCAGCAGAATTTTCCAGCTGAAAACCTTCTGCAATATATTTGAAAATATCATCATACCAAGCCTTGGCCTTTTCCAAGTCTTCCCCTACACTGACATGCAGTACCTTTTGGCCCCGCAACATGCTGTCCATGGCAATCTGCACCAGAATGGCTGTTTTGCCCAATCCTGCCCTGGCCATGACCAATCCCATACGGTGGTCTGGCAAGGACTCTGCTGATAATGGATTGAGGACGCGTAACGGGTTTTTTTTGATCAAATCCTCTTTCTGCATAATACAACTCCTAAAACCTATTTATTAAAGGTGATTATTTTGACTTTTGTTTCTCTGCTTGAAACGTTTTTATTATTTCCTCGGCAACTGATTTTGGCACCTGCTTAAAGGTAGCAAACTCCATGGTAAATTCCGCTTTGCCTTGGGTAAGAGATCGCAATACAGTAGAATAGCCGAACATTTCCGATAACGGGACTTCGGATTCAACCGAAGTATAATTCGCCTCCTCGACAGTACCTACGATCATGCCGCGCCTCTGGTTCAAGCTGCCCATGATCGCTCCCTGAAACTCCGAGGGACCTTCCACAGCAACTTTCATGATGGGCTCAAGGATTACAGGTTTTGCCTTCTGGTAACCCTCCTTGAAAGCACCTCTGGCAGCCAGCTGAAAAGCTACATCGGATGAGTCAACATTGTGGGAAGAACCATCATTTATAGTAACCCTTATTCCGGTAATGGAGGCCCCTGCCAGAGAGCCTTTTTCAAGACTTTTCTGAAAGCCCTTGTCACAGGATGAGATAAACTCGCGGGGAATAGATCCTCCTACGATTTTATCGACAAATTCGTATTCCTCATCTTCCATGGGTTCCATAAAGCCGCCCACACGGCCAAACTGGCCGGAACCACCGGTCTGCTTCTTATGGGTGTAATTAAACTCGGCCCTCTGGGTAATTGTTTCGCGATAGGCGACCTGGGGCTGCCCCACTTCTACTGCGGCATCATACTCACGCTTCATGCGCTCGATATACACCTCAAGATGAAGCTCGCCCATGCCTGAAATAATTGTTTCGTTAGTCTCATGGTCCACAAAGGTCTTGAATGTCGGGTCCTCCTTGGTAAACCGGTTCAGCGCCTTTGACATATTGATCTGAGCCTTGTTGTCTTCAGGTATGATTGCCAGTGAAATAACAGGTTCCGGCACAAACATGGAACTCATTGACACAGAGATGTCCGGGGAGGTAAAGGTATCACCCGAGGCACAGTCAATACCAAAAAGGGCAACAATATCACCGGAAGTAGCCTCTTGGATTTCCTCCATCTCGTCCGAATGCATCCTGACCAGACGGCCTATTTTGACCTTTTTGCCATCGCGACTGTTGATAATAGTATCACCTTTTTTTATGGTACCCTGGTAGATTCGGATATAGGTCAACTGTCCATAGCGCCCGTCTTCAAGCTTGAAAGCAAGGGACACTAGAGGATCATCAGCATTAGTAGTGAGAACGATTTCCTTCTCGTCATTTGCAAGGTCAAGGGCGGTATTATGAATATCTTTGGGAGTCGGAAGATAGGCGGTAACCGCATCAAGCATGGACTGAACACCTTTATTCTTGTACGCCGATCCCATGAATACCGGCACCAGCTCCAGACTGATGGTGCCAATTCGGACCGCATCCTTGATCATCTCTTCGGTGGGTGTTCCTTCCAAAATAGCTTCCATCAGCTCTTCTGAATACATTGATGCGGCATCAAGGAGTTCCTCGCGCTTTGCCTCTGCTTCTTCCTGGAGTTCGGCAGGAATCTCCGCTTCCCTGATCACCTCGCCATTGTCGCCTTCAAAATAAATGGCCTTCATGGTCACCAGGTCAACAACTCCCTTCAAATCTCCTTCAAGGCCGATGGGCATTTGCAGCATCACGGCATTAAGGTCCAGTTTCTCCCTGACCTGCTGGACCACCCTGTAAGGATTAGCACCTATACGGTCACATTTATTGATAAATACTATGCGTGGCACCTTGTAACGGGTCATCTGACGATTGACCGTGATACTCTGGGACTGAACTCCACCCACAGAACACAAAATAAGAACAGCGCCGTCCAGGACCCTTAGAGCCCTTTCCACTTCAATGGTAAAATCGACATGGCCCGGAGTATCAATGATATTAATGGAATGACCTTTCCAGTTGCAGTAAGTCGCTGCAGACTGGATGGTAATACCTCTTTCCTTTTCCAGTTCCATGGAGTCCATCTTGGCTCCGACACCGTCCTTGCCGCGCACTTCATGTATGGCGTGTATTCTTTGCGTATAAAAGAGAATACGCTCAGTCAGAGTGGTTTTCCCAGAGTCAATATGGGCACTGATGCCAATATTTCTTAACTTGTCCAAATTCGCTTTCATTATTACTTCCTCAAACTTTCCTCTATTATTATCTGGGTATCATATTTATACCCAAAAAACATCTCTTTAATTATTACATATCTACTTCATTAATCAACAGATGGATAATGCCAAAAACAAATAACCCGCTCTCCACTCTATATTAAGTGGCAGCAGGCGTTAACCCAATTCTGTCTTCTACAAAATGAGCCAAAAGATGAGGCCGCTTTCACAGCTTGAGTGAATTCAAGCATTAGCCTGTTAGGCAACCAATTGATTTATATGTGTTTGCCTCTGCCCAAAGAAATGATCTTCAATGTGCGGCGTGCGGTATACACGTTTGTTGTATTTCTGTCAAGAAAAAACAGATGTATCGCTTCCGGATAACCGCAATCCTTTTTCCTCCAAAAATAAAATAGGAACTGCAAACGAAGTGCAGCTCCTATGATATTTATATGGTGCCGAGACCAGGATTTGAACCAGGGACACGCGGATTTTCAGTCCGCTGCTCTACCGACTGAGCTATCTCGGCGCCATTCAAAATGAAGTGGCAAATATATGGAAGGATAAATTCCTTGTCAAGTCATTTCTGCTGAAACCACTCTGGTTTGGGCCAACCTGTCGTGCCAGGCACACTGGTCCTTATCAACTGCCGCCCATAGAAAACCGGCCGCCAAAGGAGCAAATGATAGAATGTACCCGCTCCAGCGCAAAAAAGCCATGGCCGGGGAGATAAATTTATTGTCATTCGTCACCACCTTTATTCCCATTAGCATCTTACCTATTGTCTGGCCTAACCAGGCATGAAAAAGGGTAAAGTATGCCATGTGCAATAAAAAAAAACTTAGAAAAAAAGCAGGGGGAAACAAAGCAAGAAAGGAGAGTATGGCCAGTGGTTCAATATACGTAGCTTGTATGAGTTTAACCGCCACCAGAGCAAATAGAAAAAAATGAATTATCTCCAAAAGAACAAAGTCAATGGCAAAAGCCATTACCCTGGATCCAAAACTTGCAGTATTAGTTAAATTCGGCACAGACATCCACAGGGCTTATAACATCATTGGTTACGGGCGTGATACCTGTCGGCGGAGAGTTTTTATTGAGGCCGACAAAACTTGATTCATTTTTCTTAACCGGCACAGACATCCACAGGGCTTATAACATCATTGGTTACGGGCGTGATACCTGTCGGCGGAGAGTTTTTATTGAGGCCGACAAAACTTGCAGTATTAGTTAAATTCGGCACAGACATCCACAGGGCCTATAACATCATTGGTTACGGGTATGATACCTGTCAGCCGAGAAGTTTCTTTCGAGGTCGACAAAAATTGGCTGGGAATGATGGGGTATTATTACGCTCGGTTCAATTAAAAGCTGTTACTTAATTCTCCTCATCACCTAGGTCAAGGTCTATATCAACTGTATCTTCAGTGGCAGATGCTTCTGGTTTGTCGTCGTCGATATCTTCCATAAAATCTTCCAGGTCAAACTCCAGGCCGCCCTCTTCTTCATCATCAACACCACCCATGAAATCGAGTTCCTCAAAAGAATCCTCAGCCTTTTCAAGTTCAGGTTCTTCTTCAGCCTCTGCCTCAATCTCAAAATCAGCAGCCTCTTCAGTCTCTTCCTCAATACCGGCGGCTTCTTCTGCTTCAGGCTCTGCAATACCAATATCAGCCTCCACAGCGACTTCAAATTCTTCTGCTTCTTTCTCAAAAGAGAAATCAACATCCTCTTCAGCAGCAGTCATTTCTCCCGCTTCTTCCTCGTCGGCCTCCATCTCCATGTCGAAGTCTATACCTTCACCACCATCAGCCTCCATGGCATGACCTTCAAAGGATTCTTCCGACTCAGAAAGTGCGGCTAAAGCCCCGCTGAGAAACATTGGAGTTTCAACTTTAATGGAAGTGCCTTGTAGCTCGGAAGCAACTTCTGATATATCCCGCCCGCACTTGGCACAGGAAGCCAGATGATCAAAAGAAATAAAGCCGCATTTAGGACAACGCATCGCCAGATTCCTCTTTTAGATTTTTAAGATTGGCTAAAATCCAGCTATCATTTATTCCTTCAATGATAACTGAAAACTAGATACCAAAGCAAACATTAATATACACATTCTCATTTTGCATGCAATAACTATGACAAACTAACGATTATATTTATGCAAAAACCAATAAATAACGGATTCACCTTGAGAAATGGTGCTCGAAAAAAAGGGGCTACTGGTTCAGGCCTGTTGCACCTTGCGCCAACCAGCTGATTTAAGCCTTTCAATGCGCTCAATATTCCAGTTCTGCATGGCGTGGAGGTACACATTGCGGTCCTGCTGCAATAGTTCAATGATCTTTTCCCGGTCCGCTTTGATATCTTTTTGCTCACCGGGATACATTTCCTGCCAGCAGGCATAGCCCTTGTCGAAAATAAACCCGGGAACAACATCCTCCGGATCAATTTGCAGTTTTTTCTCCAGCATGCCCCGTGCCAAGTCCATATCATACTCAATAACCCAATCATTATCGCAGAGCATGGTTTCTTTATTAAAAGCACTGTTGCCGGGGCACACTGGGCAAAACAGGCGGGAAAGGACTTGCGGAACCATAATATTATCGCCTAAATGGAATTGAATCGTATGGGTGCCGCACTCACATGTTTTTCTAACATCAATACACATTATTATACTCCCTGTTATTATTTCAATGAGAACAATTCCCAACAAAAGAGTACCATATTCCCCCAATCTGTCTATGAAATAGTAATGTCCCTCCCTGTTCCTAACAATTATTTGCTTGCTAATTCTATTGGAATACTTTAAAGATGGGCTCTTTTTTCAACCTTTCCAATGGAATTATTTTATATGAACAAAAAACAAATCAGAAATATTGCAATCATTGCCCATGTCGACCATGGCAAAACAACTCTGGTCGACCAGTTTTTCAAGCAGAGCGGCATGTTCCGTGACAACCAAACCATAACTGAAAGGCTCATGGATTCAATGGACCTGGAAAAAGAACGCGGCATAACCATTTCAGCCAAAAACGGCTCATTCCGTTATAAGGATCATCGGATCAATATTATTGACACTCCGGGCCACGCTGATTTCGGAGGCCAGGTTGAAAGGGTACTGCGCATGGCTGATGGCTGTCTGCTTCTCGTTGATGCCCAGGAAGGCCCCATGCCCCAGACCTATTTTGTCTTGAAAAAGGCCCTGGCCTTATCCCTGCCCGTATTAGTGGTTATCAATAAAATCGACAAGCCTGCAGCCCGTTCGGACTGGGCAGTTGACCAGGTGTTCGATCTCTTTGTCAAACTCGAAGCACCGGATGAATTACTTGATTTTCCTGTGATTTATGCTTCGGCAAAGGGAGGATATGCCATAAACAATACGGAGGATCCCATTGAGGGGGCATCCATGAACCCTCTGTTTGAAAAGATTATCGAATTTATTCCCCCGCCGGCGGGCGACCCGGATGGAGTTTTACAGCTGCAGGTCAATACCATTGATTATTCACCCTACCTTGGCAAACTTGGTATCGGCAAGGTTGTCAATGGTACTATCAATATCAACCAGAACATCGTGGTTGCAAAAAGGGATGGCAGCCTCGCCCCGGTCCGTATTTCCAAGATTTTCATATTTGAACGTGACCAGAAAATACCGGTAGAAAAAGCAGAAGCCGGTGATATTGTTGCCGTGGCAGGACTGGATGATATCAACGTTGGTGTAACCTTCACTGATCCGGACACTCCCAGACCACTCCCGCTTATTGATATCGACCCTCCCACCATTGCCATGCATTTCATTCCCAATGATTCACCTTTTGCCGGGCAGGATGGCCGGTTTGTAACTTCGCGCCAGATTAAGGATCGGCTTTTCCGGGAAACTTTGAGTGATGTCGCCCTGCAAGTGGAGTCTCTTGAAGGTGGAACAGGCTTCAAGGTGTCAGGCAGGGGAGAACTTCATCTTTCAATCCTGATTGAAAAAATGCGGCGTGAAGGCTATGAATTCCAGGTAACCCGTCCTGTGGTCATCATGAGAGAAGAAGGGGGCCAAACATTTGAACCCTATGAAGAACTTACCATTGATGTGGAAGAAAATTACCAGGGGGCTATCATTGAAAAACTGGGTGGGCTCAAGGGGCAGATGCTGGAAATGAACCGGCGCAACGAAATGATCCGGCTGTCTTACAAGGTGCCCACCAGGAGCCTCATAGGATTTCGCAGTGAATTTCTCACTCTCACCAAGGGCATGGGTGTCATGAACTATGTTTTTGCGGGATATGGGCCCTATGCCGGTGAAATTACAAACCGGACCAGGGGTGTTCTGGTGGCCAAAGATAATTGCACAACCGTGGCCTATGCACTGTTTAATCTGCAGGAACGCGGCGCCCTTTTCCTGGATCCAGGTGTCAAGGTTTACAGGGGGCAGATTGTCGGAGAACATTGCCGGTCAGGTGATCTTGTTGTTAATCCTGCTAAAGGCAAAAAGCTGACAAATATGAGGGCATCAGGTTCAGATGAAAATGTTATTCTTACTCCACCCAAGCAGTTAAGCCTTGAAGATTGCATCGCCTTTATCAACGATGACGAACTGGTAGAAATCACCCCGAAAGCAATTCGCCTGAGGAAAAGAAAATAACTAGGTATAAATGCCTATATGTTGTATGGTGTTTTCCCGGGTGATTTCATCCCCATAAGAAATTATTCCTTACGCTTTTTAGATTGTTCGTAATCATCAATTTCATTAAGGAGATTGGCACAAATGAAATCAAAACTGATCGTTCTACTTCTCGTCATTCTGTTAGGCATTGCAGGCTGTTCCGGTAGTAAATCTAAAACCCCGGAAGACAAAATTGCTACCATCAACACCATGATGTCCAAGGGCTATGAAATGTCAGATAACCAGCGTAATAATGTTAACAAGGCGATTGAAGAAGCGAAGAAGCTCATTGCCGAAAATAAAGCAGAAGAAGCAAATGCACTGCTTAAGAAGACTATTAATACGATGGAACTCATTGCCGAGACAGACCGCTTCAATAAAAGCGAATAATTTCAGTCTAAATTGCCGGGACACTGAACGTGGCGTCCCGGCAAACTGCTGCTCATGGTTTCAATACAAATACAAACAGAAACCATCCGCCTCTCCCAATTGCTTAAACTTGCAAATGTTGTGCAGGATGGCAGTGAGGCAAAATTTCGTATAGCCAACGAAGAGGTTACGGTAAACGGTGAAGTAGAAATCCGCCGTGGCAGAAAACTTCGCAGCGGTGACCAGGTGGAATTTGATGGTGAGATCTATGAGGTTGTCGACATCAATTCCACCACCTAAATATACAGTAAATCAGCCTACCCTATCTTAGGCCCTGCTGCTATGACATGCTCAGGAACATTCTCCTTGAACTGTTCAAAATTTTCCTCGAAAAGCCTGGCAAGTTTTTGGGCCTGGGCGTCATAGGCTCCCTTATCTTTCCAGGTATTGCGGGGATTAAGAACCTCAGTCGGCACTCCGGAAACAGAGACTGGCACCTGGAAACCGAAAATAGGATCCTCATACATTTCTACATCATTCAAAGCACCATCCAGGGCTGCATTCAAGAGCGCCCTGGTATATTGTATTTCCATTCTTCTGCCTACCCCATAGGGTCCGCCGGTCCAGCCGGTATTGACCAGCCAGCAGGTTGAATTTTGGGCCTGTATCTTCTTTTCAAGAAGCTGGGCATACACCGACGGGTGCCGCATCATGAAAGGCGCGCCAAAACAGGCTGAAAACGTTGCCACCGGCTCAGTTATTCCTTTCTCAGTACCAGCCACTTTTGCAGTATAGCCGCTTATAAAATGATACATTGCCTGTTCTGTTGACAGCCGGGCTAAAGGCGGCATGACCCCGAATGCATCGGCGGTGAGCATGATAATGGAGCGCGGATGGCCGGCCATCCCGGACTTGACATAATTGGGAAGATGCGAGAGCGGATATGAGGCCCGGGTATTTTCAGTCAGGCTGTCATCATCTAAGTCCAACCTTTTTGTCACCGGATCAATACTGACATTTTCCAGGATGGTGCCAAAACGCCTGGTGGTAGCATAAATTTCCGGTTCCGCCTCCTTGGACAACTGGATCACCTTGGCATAGCAGCCTCCCTCAAAATTAAAAATACCCTTATCCGACCAGCCATGCTCATCATCACCCACAAGAACCCTGTTCGGGTCAGCCGACAATGTTGTTTTGCCTGTGCCTGACAGCCCGAAAAAGATAGCCACGTCATTCGGGTCATTCTTATTAACATTGGCAGAGCAATGCATGGGTAGAATTTCTTTGCCCGGCAGAAAAAAATTCAGGGCTGAAAAAATGGACTTCTTTATCTCCCCTGCATAAGCGGTGCCTCCTATGATTATGAGTTTTCGGCTCACATTGATCGCCACAAAAGTGCCGCTGCGGGTTCCATCATCTTCGCTGTCCGCATTAAAATTAGGGCATTGGAGCACTGTGAACTCAGGCACGAAGTTCCTCATGGCCTCATTATCATTAGGAGCCTGGATGAACATATTCCTGGCAAAGATTGAATGCCAGGCAAAGGTGGTGATGACACGGACAGGATAACGATACTGGGGATCTGCCCCGGCATAGCAATCCTGAATATATACTGTTTTCCCACGCAAAAAGGCTGCCATTCTTTTAAACAGGGCGTTAAAACGGTCTTCAGGATAGCTGACATTGATTTTGCTCCACCAGATATCATCACGGGTTTCCGGTTCGTCAACAATGTATTTATCCTTGGCAGCCCTTCCTGTATGCTGCCCCATGGAGACCACCAGCGGCCCAAGATGGGCAATTTGGCCTTCATACCTGCGGATTGCATATTCATACAATGCGGGAGTGGATAAATTCCAGTGTGCAGCGTTCAAGCTGTGGAGACCAAGATATTCAAGGCCATAATCGGGAATACGCTCTTTGAACTCCATATAAAGCCTCCTTGTTTATTTATAGTATTGTTCTTTGTTTAACCAACAGGGACTACTGGCAAGGACTGCTCACGACATGATCAGGACAGAGGTCATGGAAGTGGACCAGATAACATCCGTTGGCAAATGCTGTTCGCAGCTTGCGTCAAAAAACATATCAGCACGGGCAGGAAACTCGTCATCCTCCACCCACAGAATTATAGTTACCGGCACCCTGGGAAATGGATGCAGCAGTAGAGAAGCATCTCCATGTTTCAACTGCTGTCCACCAAGCTCCAAGCCCCTTTTATAAAAGCCTTCAAGATCGTTTCCATACTTGGAGGCTATCTGATCCACGGGCAGAACATGAGTGCCTTTTTGAAAAATTTCGCCACCACTCATGCTGGCCGGGCTAACCAGCTTTCCGGAAAGCGGTTTATTCTTGGCTTTACCCAGATACCACAAGCAGGCCAAATCAAAAAAATGACCCAGCCTATGCAAAAGCTTCTCTCCTAAAGGCGTTGGGCTTGATATTGTAAAATTGGACACATCTACAACTATTTCCTGTCCAAAAGATCGCATGATAAACTTGCTAGCCATGAAGTCATACTTGACATCAGCCTGCCGACAGATCGTGTCCGGCTCATTCTCTGCCACCAGGGCCCAGGCCAACTGATCAGCACTTAATACATTTCCCGGCATCTCTAAACCTTTATGAAAAATTAATAAACTTCACTGCATGAATGGACTAAACAATTCCATTTCCAGTTTCAGCACGTGTACTGCCAGTTTTAATTACCTGTTTCATGCAATATACCATACTATTATTTCAGAGAGAATAGCTGTCTCATCTCCATGGCGTTCCCAATATCTTTTCCGGGAAACGAAAATACAGGCATGGTTGACTTTAACCGTTTATGACTTACTGTACTATGCAATTATGGAGCCGGATGAAGCCAACTCTTCAGGTTTCATCGGGATATTTTTTTATTTTACAGGAGGATACAAATGAATATCGCAGATAAAATGTATGTTGCCATTGACTATACACTTACCCTGGAGTCGGGTCAGGAGATAGATAAGTCTCCTGAAGGCCAACCCCTTGGCTTTATAACCGGGACAGGTCAGATAATCCCGGGTTTAGAAAAAGCACTCATGGGAAGGGCAGCGGGCGATAGTGCCAAATTAGTTATTGAACCTGAGGAGGCCTATGGCCCTGTTAAAGATGATCTTTTTCAGGAGATTCCCAAAAGCCAGTTTCCAAGTGACGCAGACGTCAAGCCAGGTATGGCCTTTGAAGCTCAGGGCCCGCAAGGCCCCTTTATGATTACCATTACCAAGGTAAATGATAACGATACGGTCACCGTTGATCTCAACCATCCCATGGCCGGCAAACAACTGCACTTTGATGTCAATGTGATTGAAGTGCGCGAACCTGGTGCGGAGGAACTGGCACAGGCTGCTGCCATGGCAAGTTCCGGCTGCGGCTGTGGCTGCGGGTCTGATGGAGAAAATGCTGCAGATGCATGCGGGTCTGGCTGCAACTGCGGTTAATTTATATTTTTACCAAATAAAAAAAGCCCCGCATTTTGCGGGGCTTTTTTTATTTAAATATTAACTTGTCTTATAATTGTTCAACATTGTCAGCAGCAGGGCCTTTGGGACCATCAACAACCTCGAACTGAACCCTGGCACCTTCATCAAGAGTTTTAAAACCATCTGTTTTAATCGCTGAATAATGTACAAAAACATCCCCACCATTATCCTGCTCAATAAAACCAAAGCCTTTGGACGCATTAAACCATTTCACTGTACCTTCTTTCACTTCTAAACTCCTTTGTATTCGGCCCTTACCGGGCCACTTAATAAGAACACCCGGTTGATCTCAACCGGACTCGCAGCCTGCCTTCCAAAACCCTAAATAATAAAACCGCGCAATCCGTTTAGCCTGATTGTGCGGTTCTCTTAATTGAAATTCTATAACAACAGGTACTGCACAACTTTTTTCAACACTAGCAATAGAATTTATATAAATCAAGAAAAATAAACACTTATAGCATATAACTGTTTATTTTTTTATACGCCGACTCCGGATCACTTATACTTTTAGTTGCTCAACCGTCTTCCTAAATTCCCGTCTTCCCGTTTAACAACTTTATGGATAGTTATTTTTTTTCCTTCAGTCTTACCTGCAGAATAGGTATTCGAACAATATATCCCCGGTGCACCATATTGAACCTTGCGCAGCCTTGGAAAACGCTTTGCAATAAACCCGGACAATCCAGGATCTTTTGCAATGACCAGGGAGCTTATGGTTTTATAGTGTCCACTATCTGCAGACATCCCGGCAGAGAGTGGCTGTTTCTTCTCTTCCTTCTCAAGCCTTTCGCGGAATCCCTGCAAAAGTCCAAGAATATAAGTCTTTCTCAATTTACCCGGAGAACGAGACGTTTTCCTATAATTTTTCCAAAGAAACTCAAGCCGTTGCTTAAGAAAGTCATACACGTAACCGGCAAAGGATACGTTCTCTATGGAGCCGAGCAGCTCGACCGTCTTGTGGAATTCTGCTTTCTCTGCATTAAAAAGCTCAGAATAAACAACATCCACATAAAAATAATCCATAAGGAGGCTTGCTATTCTGCGCTCAATGATATTCAACCGCTTCTTACCGGTGTTTTTTATTTCATAGTTGTACTGTGATGACTCAACCTTATCGAGCCTCTCAAGGTTGTATTTACGGATAAAACCGTTGGCCTTGCTCATTGCTGCGGCCGCCTCATGTTTATTGGCGCTGCCTGCCAGAGAGAGCATTTTGCGCACCTTGTTTACCTTGTTGTTATATTCCGAATCTGCGGCATGCTGATGTGCGCCTGTAAAAATTTTCGGGGTGTCACCTGTGGCTGTATTGAAAGGATATGTCACACCCAGCTTTTCACAGGACTCTGAAAATGCAGGTCCATGGGGCTGCTCCATTCCCCGGCCCAGAGACTCGTGCACATACTGATGCGCTATTTCATGCTTGAGAACATTGATAACCGTGTCCCATGAATACTCATGCACCAGGACTGAAGAGATACTAATTGTGCGCGTGTCAGGATTCCATGAACCAAGGATCCCCTGGCTTTCAATAAGCCTGAAAGCAGGAACAGCGAGGGAAATTTTGTACCAGCTGCATACCAGTTTAAATTCAGACTGCAGTTGGTACAGCCATTTTCGCCGATATTCCAACTCACTGTATCTATTTATATTTTGCGTCGAACCTTTTACCATAATAAAAAACCCCGTCAGCCTTATGCCGACGGGGGTTGATTGTAATCCTATTGCATTATTATTTCATTCACATACTTTCTTTGTTTTTAAAGTTTCCATTAATATAGATTTTATGGAACCACTGTTTGCATTTGCAATAACTATGGCGCTGGTGTCGGGGTAAAATTAATTTCTTGAAGAATATCCACTCCATCCACTATCACTATATTATCAAAAGGAGGATAAATTGTTTCTGCTCCATCGGCCCATGCAACTAATTCATACTCTCCTGCAGGTAAAGTAATCGGGCCATATTCTATATTTCCTCCTCCAGTTGCATTTACAAAAGGTTTAAATACAACTTCAATCATTGTTTCCAGCTCACCATTAACGTCATTGTCACAATCAGCATACTGCCTGATACTTAGATACACAGAATAAATGTCTCCCACACCTGGCTCAGGCAAGCCAACTATTGAACCGCTTACACTTCCGGTTTTTTCCGCCTGAGCCAATTCAAAGTTAACGCCAGTGTATTCCTTTGATTCTGTTGACTCAAGAGGTTGACATTCAGGCCCAAAAACTATTGTTCTTTCTACATTATTTTCTGTGACTACATCATACTTTATGGCCACAATATTATAAGAGCTATCTGACATGTTTTTAGGCAATAACATAAAATAGTTACCATCCCCGTCGCTAAAAACTCCAGCAACACTTACAACTTCATCCTTGGAACCAACTAAAGCATTAATATCATAGATTTGGGCACTTACTCTTGCGCCTGGGACAGCATTTTCATCGACGTCTTCAACCTTTCCACTTACGGAGTTAATTATTTCAACAACCTTTATCGTTGGCCTCAGCCTCCATTCACCGGTTTTTCCAGCCGGGTGTGCATGAACTGACTTGTTTGCATCAAAATCCAGAATTATATCCGTCAACTTAGCGTTTTTAATATCAAATCCGCCCACAAGTTTAACTCCTGATTGACCGCCGCTTGGGACCTTGAGAAATATTTCATTATCAGCAGAATCAATCACGTAGTTGTAAAAAGGATGCGCATGGCCCAAAATATTTGAATCCTGGGATTGAGGCGCTTCTATACTATCTTCAAGAATACTATCTTCAAGAATAAGCCGCATCTGGGTATAGTGCCCGGCCTCCAGTTCATCATACCCTAACCGGGCTCTGAAGCCATTCACGTAATCCAAAAGGTTAAGGGTTTGAGGCAGAACCATTTCAGGATCGTTAAATATCAGCATCACCCAAACTTTTTCTGCATGTTTTTCCCCGACCTCGTTCATAGTAGCATAAACCGCCTTCTACTGGTCCGTAGCGGCATCAGTTAATTGAATATTAAGGGTACCAGTCCCTGCAGGCGCCCCGCCACCACCGCCACCGCAGGAAACAAGTGGAGAAACCATCAATAAAACTGCACCAACATAAACTAGCCGGTTGAATAGATTTTTCATTTCAGCGCCCTCTCTCAAAAATTTACCTAAAATTACCCATGCCAAGGTATATAAATTTATTTATACACAATTGTCTATTGTACCTTGGTACTAGTATTTTTTGCGGAAACTCTTTGTAACCTCTTACGTGTCATGCCTTATAAAGCAAATGTTATGCCACTTTCAGAACCCTGTTTTATTAAAACATCTTTTCAACTCAAAACACCTGAGAAAACAGCAATACACCTTGCCCCCGGCAATACCATTTCACCCTGGCAGCAACTTTAAATAATGCTGAATTGTGATTTTTTCTGTGAACTCAGTTTACCATAAATAGCTCTTCTGGTCCAGAGCCATCGCATTCTTTCAGTTTCATTTGGAAGAAACACCACCTGATACAATAAGCTTCATCACCTCGCCAGGATTGGCTGACAGGGGAATTACCTGCTCCCTGTCAACAATAATGAGATTGCCGGCAAAATTATAGGACTGGGGGAGATAGACGGCTACGCTGTCTTTTATGCCGATCGAGTCCAGACTGTCCCGGGTAGCAAAGCCAATGACCCTGAGATTACTTTCCCTGTCAATAACAACCTGAACCGGCCGGTTAAAACTTTTCTTATCCCCGACAAAGGCGTTCACCAGGTCCTTGATGGCTGTATAGATCATCTTTACCAGCGGCAGCCGGGCAAAAATTTTGTCTACCAAATGTACTATATTGCGGGTCAGAAAATTCGAAGCCCCAAAGCCGACCAGAGTGACAAAAACAATGGTGACGATGAAGCCGAGACCGGGAACCGGGAGATTGAGAAAACCATCAATCCTGACAAAAACCCAGTAAATGACATAGATCGTTACGACCAGAGGAACAAGGAAGAGAAGTCCCTGCAGGAAATACTGACTAAGCCTTTTCATGATTCCACCTCATTTCTATTATTTATAAATACAATAATAACAAAACAATATTGATCTTCAATATGCATAAAAATCTCTTTAGTTTCAAGAGATCCCACGGCAATATACTTCTTAAGTATTTATTGATTTATCAAATTGTGGCCGCAAACAACTTTCTGATATCCTCAACAATAAGGTACACAGACGGCACGATAACCAATGTTATGACTGTGGCAAACAAAATCCCATAACCAAGGCTGATGGCCATAGGGATGAGAAACCTTGCCTGGCGTGATGTCTCAAATATCATTGGCGCCAGGCCGCCGAAAGTGGTCAGGGTAGTAAGCAAAATCGGCCGGAAACGGTGAATGGCAGCATCCTGGATGGCATCAATCGCAACTATGCCTTTCTTGCGCCGCCGGTTGGCAAAGTGAATAAGCACCAGTGAATCGTTGACAACTACTCCTGACAGGGCAACGATTCCGAACAGGCTTAACACGCTCAGGCTGTACCCCATAATGATATGGCCGATAACTGCGCCCACCAAGCCAAATGGTATGGCAAGCATAATGACCATGGGCTGAATGTAGCTGTTTAATGGAATGGCCAACATGGCATAGATAATGACAAGGGCTATCAATAAACCTCGCAGGAGACTCTGAATACTTTCCTGCCTGTCTGCCTGACGCCCCGAGTAACTATAGCTCAGTCCTGGATAACGACCACTCAGTTTCGGAAATATATCAGCATTCAGGGCTTCCGTTACATGAACAGCCTGGCTTCTTGGCCGCACATCTGCTGAAACCGTAATCACCCGCCTGCCGTTTCGCCGCTCAATACTGGTGTCAGCCCGTCCCCGTTCCAGGGTCACCGCTTCAAGCAACGGCACTTCACCGCCATCCGGAGTTCGGAGAATCATCTCCTCGAGGTGAAACTCTGAAATGCGCTCTTCCTTGGGAAGGCGTACCATTATCTTGACCTCATCACGCCCCCGCTGCTGCCGGATTGCCTGGGCGCCGTAATAGGACTGCCGGACCTGCCGGGCGACATCTACTGCATGCAGACCAAGACTCTGGGCTTCCGGCAGGATCTTAAAATCTATCTGCTGTTTGCCGGGAGAAAATCCGTCGTCAATATCAATCACATTGGGGAAATAGCCCATGGCCTCTGCAAGTTCAGCGCTTGCATACTCCAACACCTTGATATCCCTATGGCTTAATTCCACCGATATTGCAGCACCACGCCCAGGCCCCCCGGCATCGGATTCAAATTTGATCGACTCAAGACCAGCCAATTCACCTACCTCTTTACGCCAAAGCTGGGTCATTTCTGCAGTGGATATGGGCCGCACCTTTGATGGCGTCAGGTATATCCGAACCCTGGCCTCGCTCCCGTCCACCGAGGCATAAATACCTTCGACCAGCCTGTCACCGCCGTTGCGGTCCCCAACAGCTTTTCCTGCCTCTACGAGTATCTGCTGTACCTCCTGGGTTCTCCTTACTGATGTGCCAAATGGAAGGTTTGCCGTAACTGACGCATAGTCTGATTCGATCTTGGGAAAGAGTTCGAAGCCCATGCGGCCGCTTTTGATATAGCCAAAGGCCAACAAAAGAATCATCAGTCCGACTGAAAAGGAAATATAGCGCCAGCGCAAAACAAGACAGAGAAAAGGGCCATACCTGGTGCGGACCATGAGAGCAAAAAAGGCACTGAAACGCTGCTGCCATTCATGCAACCGTGAAAAGAACCTCCCCCCATTCACATCTTTTTTATGACCAAGATGGGCCGGCAGAATAAAAAGGCTTTCAATCAGTGAAATAAAAAAGACGGTGATTACGACAAGGGGAATCTCCCTGAAGACCTTGCCCATAAAACCCGGCACGAATAAAAGGGGCATAAAGGCGACCATATTCGTCAGGACACTGAAAATAACCGGGGTGGAGATATCCCGGGCTCCGTTCACAGCGGCCTCGTACCAAGGAAGACCCTGTTGTCGGTGATAATAAACATTTTCACCGACCACTATGGCATCGTCCACCACAATTCCCAAGGTGACGATAAAGGCAAACATGGACACCATGTTGAATGTCACCCCTATTACCGGCAGCAAAAGAAGACTCCCAAGAAAAGATATTGGGATACCCAAACTGACCCAGAAGGCCAATCTTGTTTCCAGAAAAACTGCCAGCAGGATAAAAACAAGCCCCAGGCCGATATAACCGTTGCGGAGCATCAGGTTCAAACGTTGCTTGTATATTTCCGAACGATCATTTCTGGCTACGAGAGATAATCCCTCAGGGAGAATAGAGTTGATGTCTTCGATTTGATGATGAACCGCATCTGACACGGAGACAGGAGTCTGCTCTCCTATCCTGTATACCTCAATCATCACTGCCGGTTTGCCGTTAAAGGTCGCGAAACGGTCCGTTTCCTCAAAGTCGTCCCGAATGACTGCTATATCTTCAAGAAAGAGCTCTGTGCCCTCTGCTGTAGAAATAATCGGGATCCCGCCAAACTCTTTACCCACATCGCGCCGCTCAGTGACCCGGACCAGCACATCGCCACTCTCTGTCTTGATTGCACCTCCCGGCACATCAACCGAGGCGCGCCGTACAATGCCGGCAACTCCATCAAGGGTCAGACCATAGGTCCGCAATGTACTCTGTGGTATTTCGATGCTGATCTCATAATCCCGCACACCGGTAAGTTCAACCTGTGAGATATCAGGGTCCATGAGAAGTCTGTCTCTGACGATTTCGGCCATTTCCCGTAAAACATGCTCGGTCTGATCGCCATAAAGAGCAAGTGAAACAACATAACGCCTCCGACTTGGCACCGTAACCCTGGGATCTTCAACATCCTCAGGAAAAGTTGTGATCCTGTCAACTGCATTTTTGACTTCCTGGGCTATTTCTGAAACATCTTCACCTTCGATAATTTCTAAGGTCACGGTTCCGGAGCCTTCACGGGCCGTGGCGGTTAACTCCTTAATCCCCTCTATATCCTGGATTGCCTCCTCAACAGCCAGAATGGTACCCCGTTCAACCTCCTCCGGGCTTGCACCGGGATAAATCAAGGAAATTCTGACGAGGTCCAGCTCAAAATCCGGGAACACATCCTTACTGATATTCTGCCCCATGAAGAGACCGCCTATCAATAGCACCAGCATGAGGAGGTTGGCTGTGACGGAACGACCTGCCATCCATGCTATGGGGCCCTTTTTGGGCCGGAGTGTTTTCTCAGATGTTTCCATAAGAATTTATTTTACTTGCTTTCCTGCACCTGCTGACCGGGTTGCGTCTCTATATTCTCAGCCTGTTCTATCCTTAAGGTCATCCCTGCCGCAGGGGCCGCAATGTCAGACACCACCAGAAATTCTCCCGGTTTAAACCCGTCCTTGACTATTACTGAATCTTCGTCCCTCCAGATAATCTTCACAGGACGTATTGCCAGCTTACTCTCCTCATCAACAATCCAGACTTCTCTGTCATTGCGAAGCGCTGACCTTGGGATCCGGAAAATATTGTGCAGTTCCTCGCCCTTAATCGCCACCCGGACATATTCGCCTATTAAAAGCATGGGTTGCTTTTTCTCTTTTGCCTGCAATTCAAGGGGGTCATTGACTTCTATCAATAAGCGGGCCATACGGCCCTTCTTTGACAGATCAGGAAGAAGCCTGACGACCTTGCCGGTTTTAAGATTCTCTTCCCGGTAAAAAATCTTTGCTTCCGAGCCTGTTTTCTGCTTATTATTTGGAATTTGAATCCACTTGAGCCTGTTAACCGGCAATGAAACCCGAACCCAGTAAGTATCTGTTCCAACCAGATCAGCCAATCTTTCCTGTGGCGAAACCTGAGACCCCAGATCAACGTATTTTTCTAAAACAAGTGCATTGAATGGCGCTGTGAGAGAAGTTCTTTTAAGATTTATCTTTGATTGTTGCAGTTCGGCCCTAGCAGCCTCAATTTCAACCTGGACCTTTTCCAGGTGCGGTTTTCGTAAGGCCAGATCACTTTCTCCTTCATTTATGACCTCATCACCGTAAAGCAGACTCCATTCCTGGCGCGCTACATCCTGATGGCCCTGTTCAAGTTTATAGGCATATTCCGCATCTGCCAGGGATCTTTGTTTCTGCTGTATAGCCAGTTCATAATCCTTCGGGTTTATCTGCAATATTTTCGTACCTTTGGCAAGCATGCCCCCCTCGGTGAACTCAGGGTGCATATCAATTACCTCACCAGCTACCTGGACCTCCAAAGAAATCTTCCGGGCAGGTATGACAGTGCCCATTGCAGGTATACTGAATGTATAATTTTCAGGCTGCAAAGCAGCCGTCCGGACAAATGGCTGCATTTTAACAGGAGGACGCCTGTTGGCCTTGGGCTTTGTTGCTATAAGAAAACGAACACCACCTATACCGACTGCAATAAGCAATAAACAGATTAGCAGCCGCATGATATTGCGGGATGCAGGTTTTAATGAATCCTGCTTATCTAGTTCCTGTTGATCATTTTCATGCATAGCCATTTGCTACACCCTTGTTTTTAATTAGTTTTGACTGGAGGGGAAAGCTCATCAGTCCAGGATCCCCCAATAGCCCGATAAAGGCTTATCCTTGCAACAAAAATATCCTTATTCCGTTGAATCAGATCATTTTCCAAGCCTTGCACTGAAAGCAGCTGCGTCAGCACCGGCAGATAATCATTTAATCCATTTATATATCGGGTTCTTGCCTCAGTCAGCGCATATTGCGCCGACTCCAGTTGATTTTCAAGAGCAGTAATATGTTCCCTGATTTTGGTTTCACTGATCAAGGCATCCTCAACTTCCCGGACCGCAGAAAGAACCAAGTGCCGGTACTCTGCAAGCTGCTGCTGCACTTCTGCCTGGTTAATGTCAACCTCTGCCTTGCGTCTGCCACCATCAAATATTGGAGCTGTGAGAGATGCAGCAAGATTAACAATCCAGTTGTCGAAAAGCTGATCCAGCTCATTACTGTCATAAGAGCCGCTTCCGGTCAGCCTCAAGCTCGGGAGACGATCTGCGCGGGCTGCAGCTAAGGCCTGGTCAGCAGCTTCCAACCTTCTAAGCGCAGCGACAATATCCGGACGATTCTGCAGCAACTGCACTGGCAGACCGGCACCAGGCACCGCTTTAAGAACCGGCAATTCCCGACGTGTAATATCCGGCGACTGGCTCGGCATACGGCCAAGTAATACAGCCAGCTGGTTTTCCAGCATACGCTCCTGCATTTCAATCAGGGGTATCTGCGCCTTGACCCTGTCCACCAACTGTCTTTGCTGTAAAACATCGAGTGCGGATGCCAAAGACTTGCGGAACCTTAGTCCCACCAGGTCCAGGTAAATATTGTTTGTTGCCAGTTGTTTCTCCAGAAGCTGGCTCTGCAGCCTCTGGGAGAGAATGCTCACCCAGCGCTCGGTTACTTCTGCAGCAACTGTCATGGCAGCAGTGTTGAGGTCTTCTCTTGATGCTTCAGCGCTGAAATATGCTGACTCATGCGTTGCCCTTATGCGCCCCCAGAGGTCAACTTCGTAGCCGGCGACAAGGCCGATGGAATAGTTTCCATTTTCGACTGAGCCTCCATCACCCGTTTTGATCTTGGTATAGGATGCACCCACTCCACCGGCCAATGAAGGCCTGAGGTCTGCACCTGCTTTTCTCGCCTGGGCCTGTGCCTTTTCAAGTCGAGCCCAGTAGGAAGTAAGCGTCTGGTTATCCGTGAGGGCCTCATCGACAAAACTGTTCAACTGCTCATCGCCAATTGTCTCCCACCAGCGCTGCCTTGGATCTTTTATGGAATCTTTTATGGAGAATGAATCGGGCATTGTTGTTTCTTCCGGACCCGATCTGGCCGCCGGTGCAAATGGAGTGCACGAAGATAGCGCCTGCGCCAGAAAAACAATGAGAAAAAACCATCGGAATACTCTGCTCATCGCTGCTAGGTTGATTCCACTTGGAAGATACATATATGGGATTACAGATTTGTCTCGCAAATGTAGAAGGCTCCAACGCAATCTTAGAAAAAGTCCCGTTTGCTGCCATAAACAGGCTGGGAAAAGCTAAGCTATACTTCATTGATATGAAAAGGTTGTCAACTAAATATGCATAAAAGCTAAAAATAATTAAGACGCAGGCAGCCGCTTAAATGTCTACACAACCAGTTATTTTTTCTCCAAAAAATAGGCTGCATTCCATACAGGAATACAGCCTTGAAAAAAATCTGATGTATATGAGCAATTTCCCAAAAACAAAATTCTTATCCTGTTGTTTCTTATCTCAGCATTTCCAGGGTAATCAAAATATCAACATCTTTGCCCACCACACCCATTTTGTAAAACTTGCCATCGCCAACATTATATTCAAGCCTGTCAAGTGTCAGCCTGGCATCAAGACCGACGACCAGTTCACCGGATTTTAAAGGGTTATCCTTCTGGCCATGGTAAACAAACTCAAGTGCCAGCTTTTTACTGACATTTTTAATGGTTAAGATGCCTTCAACAATGTATTTATTTCCCCCCGCAGGTATCACCTCTAAGGATTTAAAAGTTATGAGCGGATACTTCCCAGCGTCGAAAAAATCAGGAGAGCGCAGATGAGTGTCCCGCTTGCCGACCTTAGTGTCAACGCTGTTTACATTAATCATGAAATCGAACTTGCTCTTAGCAAGATTGTCAGGGTCGAAATACACCTCCCCGGTAAAATCTGTAAACTGGCCTCTTACAGCTGCATAGGTATGCTTGACCTCAAAGTAAAAATTTGTATGCACGGGATCCAGTTCCCATTCCTGTGCTGCAGCCTGAAAGGGCCCCATAACAATAACAAAAAGCAGAAAAAACAATATTCTTTTCATGACGAACCTCCTCTACAAAAGATTGAAAGGCTTCAGCCCTATCTCTAATAAGAATCATTCTTACTGAAAAAGTATGACTGAAGCCTGACTTTGTAAACAATTGACTTGAAAAAATTCTATACTGGAGCGCTGATTTCACTTCTGGAAAAATCTTTTATGCCATATATAGACAATGAAAAGAATATTAAGGCTGAAAACTGTAAGGGCTGCTATGCGCGGCACCCCCGCTGACTTAAAGGAATCACTGACAAAGAGAACATGGCCAGGAAGAATGAGCAGCACCGTAGTTGCTCCCAACCGATGCAGAAGACGCCACCTGCTGTAAGGCATCTTGAGAAAATTACGGAAAATTGCAGTGCCGGAGAGGGTCAGCAATACAAATAGCAGACCAATCCCAACAAATTCCGGATAGTATTTTTTCCCGAATGTGTACGGGGTGAAATTTTCCGAAACCTTAATCAGCAACGGATGAACTGCAATCAGGCAGGCAATGATAAACACGTTTATACGATGCAGCACCATTACACTTTTGGCAGAAAAGATATGTACCAGAATTTGCAGTCGCGCTGCCAGCAGAACCTGATAAAACAGGAGCAGGGCAACAGTGATACCAATCACCTTGCCATAGCGAAGATACAACTTCAGTTTCCCAAACTTGTAAAGTATGGAAAACGATTCAAAATGAAAAGGAATCGACCAGCCAACGGCAAGCAATACCATTGCCAACAAAACAACCAGCGTTCCGAGAAGAACACGATTCTTTACTGTAAATGATTGAAAAGCTGGCATATTTTTATTGTAAGGCACAACTTGCGCTCTATGCAAGCATAGAATAAAAAAAGCCCTGTAACCATTATACGATTACAGGGCTTTTCTTATATATGGCGCCGAAGGCCCGAATAGACAGAAGGCAAACGATATCAATAGGTTATTGAAACCAATATGCTATTTTATGCGAAATTATCAAAATCTGTACAGGACGGTGTTTTGCGTGTCCTTGCTTGTCTTTGCACCTCTCCTTTCCCTATAATCAATCTTATGATAATTATATTTATCACAAGTGTCATGAAATGCCTTTTATATATAATATATTTATCATTAATCGTTTTAATAAATGTTGACAACAGCACCCTTCTGTCTTATTATTATGAATAATAAAATTATTACCAATGGCTTTTTTACTAATCTTTGATAAATATATTATATATTGTGAACTTTTACGGAATGAGCGATAAGGCGATCTTGCGAGAACTCGGAAGAAGGGTAAGACAGAAACGCCTGGCAAAAAATCTCACCCAGGAAAGCCTGGCGGAAATGGCTGGTGTGAGCCGTATAACTATTGGCAACCTTGAAAAGGGCCAAGCGGTGACCCTTCTGACCTTTGTTCAGATCCTGCACTCCCTGGGCAGCCTTGATGGACTGGAAAGCTTTCTGCCCGACTTGGGACCAAGTCCTTTACAGGTGGCCAAGATGAAAGGCAAGAAAAGGCAAAAGGCTTCAGGCGGCAGCAAGAGGTCTCCCTGGGACAGTGAGGGCAGCAGGTGGTAGACAGAGCTGAAACGGCATATGTGGAACTTTGGGACATGCGCGTTGGAGCTGTTCTCTGGGACAGCGACAGGGGATTGGCATCTTTTGAGTATGAGCCTTCATTTCTCAACAGCGAACTGGACCCCGCCCCTTTAACCATGCCGATTGATGAGGCTCGACGAGGACCTGCTGTTTTTCAATTCCCCAACTTGGCGCATAAGACTTTTTATGGCCTGCCGGGAATGCTGGCTGATTCCCTGCCGGACAAATACGGGAACAGTATCATTGGTGCCTGGCTGGCCCGACAGGGGCGGACACCTGAGAGTTTCAGCCCGATTGAGCGGCTCTGCTATACTGGGAAACGGGGCATGGGGGCTCTGGAGTTCACCCCTGTCATCGGTGACGGGGCCAACGAATCAGTTCCAGTTGAGGTGCAGGAGTTGGTCCGCCTGGCACATAAGGTGATTCATGAACGCTCTCAACTTCAAACCAACCTCGATCAGCTGGAGGCGTTGACAGATATTATCCGGGTCGGTACCTCGGCAGGTGGAGCAAGGCCCAAAGCTGTTATCGCCATGAACGATAAAACCGGCAAAGTACGGTCGGGACAGGTCACAGCACCGGCAGATTTCTTCTACTGGATAATGAAGTTTGACGGCGTAAAAGATGAAACCCTTGGAGATCCGGCAGGATATGGCCGCATTGAATATGCCTACTACAAAATGGCAAAGCAGTGCGACATAGACATGACCGAATGCCGTCTTTATGAAGAGGGAGGAAGGGCCCATTTCATGACAAAGCGCTTTGACCGGACTGACAAGGGAGAAAAAATTCACATGCAGTCACTCTGCGCCATGGCCCACTTTGATTTCAATGTGGCTGGAGGCTATGCCTATGAGCAGGCTTTCCAGGTTATGCGGCAGTTAAGACTTCCACACGGTGATGCGGAGCAATTATTTCGGCGCATGGTTTTCAACCTGGTGGCTCGCAACCAGGATGACCATCCCAAGAATATCGCTTTCCTGATGGATAAAAACGGTACTTGGAGACTTTCTCCGGCATTTGATATGACATACGCCCATAATCCGAGCGGAGAATGGACCAACAAGCACCAGATGACGGTTAATGGAAAACGTGAAGGGTTCGTCTATGACGACTTAATTTCTGTCGCTGATGAAATGAATATCAAAAAAGGCAGGCGGATCATTGACCAGATCATCGAGGTTGTTTCCCGATGGAAAGATTTTGCTGCTGCAGCGAATGTGGAGAAAGAGCAGACCAGGAAGATCGGTAACGTCCATAGGTTGCTGAGGACTGACAATCCGTAGTTTCATCAAATTTCATATTAGAATAGTCGCTGTTGAGGTGATATAGGAGGCGGATAAAAAACTCCAATAATTAATACTATCACCAAATAATTTTAACAATATCTTCTGGTTATTTCTGCAATCAATGCCTCTACTCCTTTTGATGATTCCAAATCTGAAGGAGGGGGCGAAGATAACACAAAACTAAAATGAGGCTTCATTTCTAATTGGCCTACAGCAGGCAGATCTGGGATGCTCCACGATTTATCTTTAATTTGTATTCTTTGATGAAATGAGCCCAGTCAATCCGTGTGCGACGCTCAGTGATTTTCACCTTGCGTTTCCCTCCAAGTGGTTCCACTTCAATTAATATACTTGCGACTCCATTACGAACATATTCATCATCCACCAGTTCAGGGTGACCGGGGACTGCAGGAATAGGATACTGGACTTCTCCGATCAGTTGGACGCTTGATTCGTCCATGCATACAACTGGAAAATTGGGGTCATACGGTCGTGCATACACTTCCAGGACATCTTCCATCGCCGCAACAAAACTTGCATTTTGATCTGGCGGTATTTTCCAGTATTTGCTCAGGTGAGGCTTAAGTTCATTTTTTTTAAAGTATTACATACAGTCATTGGGGAGACTGTTGGAACCATTTTCAGTTCAATCATCTTCTCAGCCAGTAGTCTCACTGTCCACCGTTTGTTGCCAGGCGGGGTATCTGAACAGGCCAAGGCCAGAAGATGAGCTTCAAAATCGCCTCCAAATTGAATTTCCCGGGGAGGCTTTACTCGCTTTTTACGTTCTATCGCTACAGTAATCCCCTCTTCTACAAACCGCTTTTTGAGATGTTCAAGACTTCGTGGCGTTGTCCCCAGAGCCTCTGCCACTTTTGCAACAAGCCACCTTGGCCCTTGCTCTCCGACATCAAGCAGGAGTAATGCCCGAGAATATAATACGGTTCGGGCTGCCCTTTTTCCCTTTGTTGAAATAGCCTCCAGGTTTTCTCGTTCTTCTTTGGTCAATGTCACTCTGTATCGTGGCGCCATGTTAACCCTCCTTGTTTTATAGGAGGATTATATCACACAAGAATAAATAATGCGAAGGTTTAGGTTTTATGTTGTACTAGGCCCATCTTCGTGTGTAGCTGTGCGATATATTTTGTAACCTCTAATCTCATACTGTGACAAAGCAGTATGAGAGTTGCCATGTTTAAAGGACACCTTAACTTCACATTTACTCTTTTCTAACTGCTATTTGGTGTGGTGAACGGTAATTAAGACAGGGGAATGCATGGCTCATCATCGCAGGTATGGACTTCTATTGTCAGATGTGCAATGTCGGTCAAAGATTTTAAGAGACCTTTGTAATAATCCGGTGCTTTGGGGTAATGGGTTACAATGGATACAATAGCAGCATATTTTTGTGAATCAAGCTTCCAGGCATGAATATCAGATATTCTGGTGTCGGAATCCGACTCAAGTATAGCTTTAATTTTTGTCATGAAACCTTTGTCCACGTTATGATCAAGCAGGATTTTTCCAGTTTGGGTTACTAAACTATATGCCCATTTTAGTATTACAATAGCGCCTACAATTCCCATTGCCGGGTCCATCCAGACCCAACCGAAATATTTTCCCGTTAGAAGGGCAACTATTGCAAGAAGCGAAGTAAGAGCATCAGCAATTACGTGAAGATAAGCAGCTCGTAAATTATGATCATGGTAATCATTATGCTGGTGATCATCATGTTCGAGATTTGAATGATGGTGGCCGACTTCATGACCGTGCAGAAGATAGACACATACCAGATTAACGATCAAGCCAATCACAGCTACAAGTATTGCCTCGTTGAATCTAATTGATGTTGGTGTAACAAGACGTATAATCGACTCAAATATCATTGCAAATGATACCAGCGCCAGAAATATCGCAGAAGTAAAACCTCCTAGCACACCAATTTTTCCAGTACCGAATGAATATCGTGGGTCATGAGCGTGTTTTCTTGAATAATAATATGCTATTGCTGTTATTCCCAAGGCAAATGTATGAGTGGCCATATGGAAGCCGTCTGCCAACAGAGCCATAGAGCCATAGAGCAGACCAGTTATAATCTCTATGACCATCATCACTAAAGTTAAAGAGATAACCTTCCATGTGTTTCTTTCACCCTGGGGGTTTTCCATGTTGAATTGATGATTGTGTTGCCATTCTTCAAGTTTGTATATATGCATACTTTATTAACTCCAGTATTAGAACTTTGTCACCAGGCGGAATAGAACAATGAAGGCCTTCATTGTTATTCGCTTTAGTTTGTACTAGCCAGTCTCTCTCGAAAAGTTATTTAAAGTTAATATTTCCTTGCCAACATCTTGACTTTGTGAAGGAAGAATTACCAGTAAAGATGTATGATGGACATCATGATATGTAAAGAATAATTCACACCAAAATAAAAAGGTGCTCCCGTCCCAGCTTTATTGTTCTCCAGTTTTCTCAAGGGGTAAACATAGGAAGCACCCTTAAGGACTTTTCTTTACTACCTTTAACTAGTGAATTGTCATCGTTGTTTGTTTTATGTTTGACTTGCTTCTCCAGGCCCGCAACCCAATTTTTCACAAAATCCTCAAGTGTCTTAATAAAATCCGGGTCATGGTCCAAACGGTTGATGGTGCAATGCACAAAAACCTTTTGAGAATCAGGAGGGTAGCCGGTTGTTATGGTAAGGGACAGGCCATTTGGACAATCAGGCATGGTAAAACGAACCCCGCCGTTTATCTTTTCCCGGCGCAGATTGAACTGTCCCCAAAGAGTATCGAATTTGCAAAGCTCCCCTTGAGGTTCCATGAGGTAATAAATCGACTCGCATAAGTCGGACATATTATCCAACCGAACTTTCTCTTGAATTTCTTGTTCTGTCGTCTGCCAGTCGGCTAATCCGTAAAATTCCATTTTTCTGTCTTAATTGTCAGAAAACTGACTTGCTATTCAAGTTTTTATTATTGAAAAATCCCATCCTTTAGTCCTGATACAGCTCAAAATATAATCATCCCAATATATAGACCAAGAAATTTCCTGAAATTAATACTTCTTGTTTTGGAAGAGGCGGGAAAATGAAAACAAGTCGCAGCTATATTCAATTTCTGAAAGTTACTATTGATGCTGTCAATCTTGAATGAAATGTTCCCCTGCTCTGATTTTGATGAATAGCAAACATTGAAACTTGTTTCTGTCTGCAAAAATATAAAATATTATATGAGTTGCTAGCGATAAGATTGAATATCTTTTTTCATCAAATCAAATTCATCCTTGGTAATCTCACTAGTTGCATATCTTTTTATCAATATATCTAAGGCAGTTTCTGGTTGAGACTTGCCCTTAAAGAGGGACTTTATTAGAGAGACGACAACAAAAATAATAACTATCCAAAAAACGATCATAAAAGGGCCACCTCCCCAAAAAGGACCATGGCCCCAATTCCAATAATATCCGTGCATATGTGTACCTCTTGTTATCAGTTGTTTATATTTTAGTTGCTGCCATGAGGGCCATATCCATGAAGGCCATTTTCAATCATTGTTTCCTGCATGTGGAATCTGGCTAGTTCAATTTCAGGTGGGAGACGATCCCCATAATCGTAAAACATCCCCATGGTATTTAACCGATCCAGGAAATTACGAAAATCATAGTTTTCCCTAAATACATTCGGATCACCGGAGAAATCAATATGCATCCCAATAGCTTCCTGGTGCATGAACTCAGTAATATCAATGCCGTTTTCTGGATCGTTATCAAAGTCGATTGACTGAAGAAATATCAACATGTTTGTTACCATTGGATCGGTCTCATCTATAGCTCCTTCCACACAATCAATAGGCGTAATAATTGGCATTGCCTCAGTTGCGCCCAGCTCTATATCACCTATGAAAAAACGAATTGATTCACCACTGTGATAAGAGAAAACTCCACCAGGCCCAGTTACACCTTGTATGGTGTCAGTTTCATATCCAAGTCCGTCCACGGGACTATCAAGAAACACACCTGTCAGAGGAGTATTTGTAGAGGAGTCTATTGAGCCACCTCCGCTGCTGCAACCAATCGTCGTCATAAGTATTATTAATGCCGTGAAGGTGAGGCCCAGATTTATGCCATTAGTTCTTAATCTCATTTTCGATTACTCCATTTTTTTTATAAATAAAATTCACAAAATTAACTTAAAAAAGGCGCTCTTCCTTTTATAAGGAAAAGCGCCCTTGCACTATGTGGTATGAGAAAGGAGGGGGGAAATCTAATACCACATTTGTTATTACCAACCCATCATATGACCGCCACGGCCTCTACCATAAGTACCCATCATTCCAGGACCATGATCATAGGCGTAACGATTCCTGACGCCGGTTTCTTCTGCTTTGGCTTCCAGTTCTGTTTCAAGGTCATACAGATCGCCAGTCAGCTTCGCCACCTTCTTTTCGTCAGGATTATCATTGCGAAGAAGAGCGTTTAACTCACTTCTCTTAACCACTATTTCTTTACGTGCTGAATTGGTCTCAGCTCTGAATTTCTCGATAGCCACAGTATCCTTTTCAGTATATGTGCGGTTATATGTGCCATAAGCACCGCAATAATCGTTATTATTGCTGTAGTTGCCACCATGGGCGGAGACTACCTGAATACCGGCTAAACTAATTGCACCTATAAGTGCTGCGATTGTTAATATCTTTTTCATTTTTGAATACTCCTATTATTTTTTTTAATGTTTTTAGTTTTTATCTATCTTTATCAAAATGGCGGCCAGCCTTTTTGCAATTTACATATCAAGTTCCGTGCCAAAATTTATTATTAAGTAAATAAATATTTATTATTAAGTAGTATCAACATGTTGAAAACAAGTGGAACTGGCAGGGGAAACACGGTGGTAGATGTCTATAATGTATAGTTCCTACACTATTGAAAGAAAAAATAAAGAATATTCTTCAGTGTTGTTACTTAATGAATTTATTGTATTAAGCCAATTATCTTTCCGAAAAGATGAAATAGCCTAAGTGAAAATTGTTGGAAATAGATTTTCGAGCAGGTGTGAATGTTAAAGTTTATCAAAGTCCAGATAACTTGCCAACATCTATGGTTTTGACAGGTTAAATATCAATTCAACATGTCCACCGTACACCTTGGACTTTCAGTAACCATTCGCAACCTTCGATTGATAGCAGTTATCGTTAGTCGGTACTTAACAATATGTGTAGTATGTTTAACTTTTGGGGAGGGGTGGAAAAATTAACACTCGTTGCAGTTATGTTTATTTCTGAAAAATAAATCCATTCCGTTTTATCAATCTTCCTCAAACTTAGCGGCTTCGACCTTTATCAAACCATCCTTGCCTTTGGTTATCCCTGTTTCAGGGCGTTTTCAGATTTAACAATACCAAATATTATCTATACTTAGAAATTAAATATCCCGTTTAAAGTGTTTTACAACTTTGGGAATAAAAAAAGAGCCAATGAATAAGATCAGCGAGAGCAGACTTTTTCAGCCCCAGAGTCTCTCCCACTGACCGCTACTCCATACCTCTGTTAAGGTGGCAAAAAAGAAGGTCATGACAAAACCACCTGCAAATATGCCAAAAAATGTGCCCCAGAAATATTGAACAAAAGATACTCGTGTCAGCGCCATGCCAAAATTCATTGGTGTAAATGGGAAGAAAAGTAATCGCAGATAGAGGATTGCTGCAAAGCCATTAGCAGCTATTTTCCTGTCATATTTTGCAAGACGGTCCCCCACTAATGATGCTGCAAAGTCCCGGCCTAGGTAGCGGCCAATCAAGAAAGCGATCGAAGCGCCCAGCATTGCACCGGTAAGGTTGTAGAGAAAGCCGAAATATGCTCCGAAAAGTACAGCCCAGATCCCGGTAAATAAGGTTGCCGGCAGAAAAAGAGAACTGCCAATTGCATAGGCAAAAATGAAAAGTAGTGGGGCAAAAGGTCCTACAACAACCAGAGTGTTTTTAAAAGATTAGGGATGCAGGTACTCCCTAAAAGGAGTGAATTGGAAAACAAGGATCGCTGTTATGATAAAGGCGGCAAGAAGCAATGCTTTAACAATGGAAGCAGTCCATTTTCTGTCAGTTGTCATTCGGCTTTGAAGGCTCTGAATAGTGCGCCCACGGTATATTTTGATGTTCTAAAACCTGTCAACCTGGGAGATTCAACGCCAGTGAAGCCGACCTGTTCCATCATTTGTATTTGATCCCGCACCGGGATCGTACCACCTATTCATTGTGACCAGGCTTCGGCACTTCCGACAAGTGTGCTTGGTAACTCCTTTTCCAGGACTACATCAGCAAATTGCAGCTTCCCCCCCTTTTTCATTACCCTGAATATATCTTTAAAAAGTTCCTCCTTGCACGGGGATAGATTAATAACGCCATTTGATATTACAGTATCAAATGTGTTTTCGTCATAAGGGATTTTTTCCGAAGATACATGGATTACCTCTATATTGGCCAGGCCGGTCATAGCTATGCCCTGTAGTGCCAGATCAACCATTTCTTCGGTCAGGTCAATGCCGCAAATCCTGCCGGATTCCCCCACTAATCGACTGGCAACATATAGATCAAAGCCAGCTCCGCTGCCAATGTCAAGTACAGTGGCCCCTGGCTCGATTGCACCTAAAGAGAATGGGTTTCCTACACCACAAAAGGATTTTAGAAAGGACTCCGGTGCTTCATTTATATAAACAGGGCCATAACCGAGAGCCTCTGCTCCTGCTCTACCTGTCGGGTATTCAAATTTCCCCTCTGAGGACATTGCAATTTCGGCATATTTATGCCTGATGGCATCCTTTACTGTTTGAGGGTCAGGTGCAGATGTGTTTGAAGTTTGAGGTAGGGTGCATTCCTGCTGACGACCGCCAGCTTCTCCAGAAGGTGGTCAATTGGCTGACCTTTTTCTCTTTTTTAAAAAATCAAACATGATTAAAGCATCCTTGCCATAGTTTAGCCCCAGTTCAGGGCATTTTCGGTTAACAATATTAAACTTCAGTGACAGTTATTGCTCCTTCGGGACACACCTCAATGCAGGTTTCACACCCAAGGCACTCATCCATGTTTACAGGCTCAGATTTACCATCGACCATTTCAAATACCTCTGATGGACAAGCATCTACACATTCTTCATCGCCATTACATTTATCTTTGTCTACAACTACTTCCCACATTTTTACTCCTCCTTATGTTAATTAAAAATAGTTAAATTATCTTCCATTGGATAGGTAAAACATCCTTGCCATTGTTTTGATTTTGTGAAACGCCAAGTCACTTAACAATATTAGATATTATCTTTAATAAAAAGTAAAGATGCCTTGCCAACATCTTTAGTTTTGTAATACAAAATCTGACTCAATATATCCAATAGATATATTGTCTTCCTCTATCAATGTAACAAAAAATTAGGGGTCCTGAATATTCAGTACCCCCTGGTTCTACAAAAATTAACTGATCGTTTTTATTATCAGGTCGTCTCTAATTTCTTAGATAATGGGCATAGCCATTGGAGTAGCATGAACGAAATCCTACAGCACCACCGCATCCCCTTTTGCCATCCATTTATTTTATATCTTTAATAATACATATGAGGCTGCTGATTTCTTCTCCAATCTTAGCAATATCAACAAATTT
>PVMK01125222.1_pt1 | contig 43764 bp, 50 predicted proteins | sample 1853481 | NCBI WGS metagenome assembly PVMK01 (sample SAMN08533507, study PRJNA380276) | Marine sediment metagenome, whole genome shotgun sequencing project.
TCGACCTGCGGGTGGAGCGCCCGCTGGTGACCGAGACCACCGCCCTGGGCGCCGCCTATCTGGCCGGCGTCCAGGCGGGTGTGTACGAGTCCCTGGATGACGTCACCGCCAACTGGCGAATGGACCGCGGATTCGAACCGACCATGAAGGCGAGTGAGCGGGAGCGGTTGGTTGCGGGATGGTCAAAAGCGGTGTCCCGGGTCAGGGAGTCATAGCCCGTGCAACTTTTCGATAGAGTCTGACGCCGAGTACTTTCTACTATGGACGAGACCCGACTGGACCGGGGAAACATCTTCCATCGCCTTCCCGACGATCGTGGGATCGAGCACTTCGACACCCTCGTGAATCTGGACCAGGGCCGGGTGGAGCGCATCGTCTCGTTCGGCCAAAGTTCACCGGAAGAATTCTGGTACGACCAGGATCATGACGAGTGGGTGCTGGTACTGCGCGGTCATGCGAAGATCGCGATAGAAGGGACGCCTGTGCCCATCGAACTCAAACCAGGCGACTACCTCAAGCTGGCCGCCCACACCCGCCACAGGGTAGCCTGGACGACCCCCACTGAAGCAACTATCTGGCTGGCGATTCACTATCGACCTACGGCTCTGCCTCTTACCTGAACCTCCACGCCTTCGACTTCATCCTCCGTGTCGGTGAGAGTTTCTGGAAAACCCTCAGCGCGAAGATCCTCGCCGCAATCATCTTCCAGACGTTTGACCACCATGGACGACCATGCTCTGGGGCCGTAACGTTTCAGCCCATCGCGCATGATGGCGACGCACAGCGGCGACAGTTCCAGGGGAACATCATGCTTGTTTGCCAATTCGTCGAACAAGACCAGGTCCTTTACTTCGTGGTCCATGGTGAAATTGATGTTGTAGCTGCCATTGAGAATCACCTGGCCTTCGGTCTCATGAACAAATGAATTGCCCGATGAAATGCGAATGGCCTCGTAGGCGACCGCCAAATCGATTCCGGATTTTTTTGCGACCATGAAAGCTTCACCAGTCGCTACAAGCTGTACCCCGGCCAGGTAGTTGGTCGTCACTTTCATGATGGACGCGGTACCCAATGGGCCGGTATGCAGAATGTTCGCGCCGATGGCGGACAACAAGGGAAACACCTTCTCGAATGCGGCCCGTTCGCCGCCGGCGAAGATGGCGATGTTACCGGTCGCCGCGCGATGGCAACCACCGGATACCGGGCAGTCCATGGGTATGGCGCCTTTCTCTTTCACCAGAGCACCCAGGCGGCGAATTTCATCGGCGTCGGTGGAACTCATCTCCAACCAGATCTTGCCCTGCGACAAGCCCTCGAGCACACCACCCGGCCCTTCCATCACCTGAGCGGATACCGCCGGTGAGGGCAGACAGGTAATGATCACGTCCGACGCCGACGCCATGGCGCGACCGTCCTCACCCCAGCTTGCCCCCATCTGCAACAGGGCTTCGGCCTGGCTGCGATCGAGGTCGCGCACCGTGAGCGAGTATCCGTTACGAATCAGACTGCCCGCGAGTTTGCCGCCCACATTGCCCAGCCCGATAAAGCCGATGTTCATCTTTTATTGCCCTTCATGTGGGTAGCGCGGAAGTTTTTCTTCGACTAAGCACAGATCGCCATATTCGATCCGTCTTGCCATTTTTTCTGTTCGAAAATCGGCCCCTCGTAGGCGCCCGACAAGATCGCGTCGCGGGCATTTGCCCAGCTTTTCTTCCAGGCCACCGGATCCCGCAACTCGGTTTCGGGGTGGGCACGGCTGCGGGCGACGAAGCCCGGAAAGGCCGGTCGTCCAGTCGGCTCACCGGTCACGCTGTAACGCAAATCAAAGCTCCAGCGCAAGCCCTCGGAACGGTTCGGCAAGGAGCAATGAATATTGTGCTTATCGAACAGGATCACGCCGCCTTTCGCCAGGGGTAGAGGCTGTGGTTTGCGATCGCCGATGAGAACATCGGGCACATACATCTCGGCGGCGATACGCTTGCCGGGACAATGCTGAACCGTGCCGCCCTTGTGGCTGCCGGGGATCGACATCAGGCAGCCGTTCTCCACCGTCGCCTCGGTCATGGCCACCCAAATCGTCAACATCCGCGTGTCGTCCGCATCCCGGGTCAGGGCCACCGTATCCTGGTGCCAGGTGGTGACCCCCACATTGGAGTGTTCAGCCCGTTCCGGGTCTATGGATCCCAGCGGAGGCTTCATCCGCACCTGCTGCACCGGGTTCGACGTCAGTTCCCCGCCCAGCAAGCTCTCGGCCACATCCAGCAGCTTGGTGTTCCTGAGCAGACCGAACACGGCCGGACCGTCATGCATGACGAACTCCGCCTCGTTGATCTCACCATTGATCAGGGGCAATGAAATATTGAAATAGCGATGAAGTTCCGGGAATTCCGCAAGAATGCGACCAAAGCGGCGCCCGAAATCCAATGCCTCGAACCGGCTGGTAATGAATCCGCCGGCATGAAGATCCGCAGCCACGCGATCCAGGAGCTGTGCATATTCCTGTTCCAGTGGCGCAAGATCCGCTTCCCCCAGCAGCCCTTCGACGGCGAGAAATCCGTTCTCCTCGAAGAACCGGATCTGTTCAGGGATTAAATGGTGGGACATGGTGGGACCCTGCTGAGCTTCCGGCTCGGTGCTCTAAAGATAAAGTGCCGTTAGCTGAAAGATAAAGTGCCGGGGCCGATAATTTCAAGGTGAATCCCTGCAAACATATCGGCCCCGGCACCTTTAGCACGTATCGGCCCCGGCACCTTTAGCTGCCTTTAGCTGGGCACCTTTCGTTAGCTGGTTCGCCGCCGCGCTCGGGAGACCTGGGAGTACCGAAAGCAATCCCTGGTGTGATCGTTGACCATCCCCACCGCCTGCATGAACGAATAGCAGATGGTGGTACCGACGAATTTGAAGCCGCGCTTTTTCAACGCCTTGCTCAACGCATCGGATTTTTCCGTGGATACGGGGACCTGAGAAAGCCTGCGCCAGCTATTGACGATGGGGCGCCCGTCGACGAAATCCCACAGGTAGTCCGAGAAGCTGCCAAATTCATCCACGATGTGGAGAAAGGCGCGGGCGTTACCGATGGTGGCGTCGATCTTCAGGCGATTGCGAATAATTCCGGCGTCGCTCAACAACACCCGTTTCTTGCGTCCATCGTAGCGGGCAATCTTTCCCGCATCGAATTGGTCGAAGGCACGACGATAATTCTCCCGCTTCTTGAGCACCGTTATCCAACTCAATCCCGCCTGGGCACCTTCCAGAATGATCATCTCGAACAGTTGCGCGTCGTCGCGCAGGGGCACGCCCCACTCGCGATCGTGGTACTCCTCATACAGGGGGTCCTTGCCCACCCAGCCACAACGTTTTCTGTCGGTACTCTTCGCAGGCATTTGTCTGGTCGACGAATCCTTCCGGCGCTATTGATTGTCCCGCCGCCGGGGCCGCAAGATGCGTGCTCACGCTACGGGGCGGCACAATGATACCGAGTCAGCGACATCTGTTCGACATTCCCGAGGACATCGCGTACCTGAACTGCGCGTACCTGGGACCCCTATCCCATGCCGTGGTGGCCGCCGGCCGAGAGGCGTCAGGGAGGAAATCGCGTCCCTGGGAGATAGGCAGCGAAGATTTTTTTACCGAAACGGAAGTCGCCCGAGCGCTGTTCGCGGGGCTCATCAACGCCGGCGATGACGATGTCGCCATCGTTCCGGCGGCCAGCTACGGCGTCTCGGTGGCCGCCCGCAATCTGCCCCTGGCGAAAGGCCAGACCGTGGTGGTGCTGGCCGAGCAGTTCCCGTCGAACGTTTACGCCTGGCGCGAGTCCGCCAACGGCGCCGGCGCCCGGGTGATCGCCGTCCCGCGGCCCGAGCACGGCGACTTGACCCGCGCGGTCCTCGATTCCGTGGATGAACGCACGGCCGTCGTGGCGCTCCCCCATTGCCACTGGGCCGACGGCGCCCTGCTGGATCTGGAAACCATCGGCCGCCGCTGCCGGGAGCTGGGTGCGGGGCTGGTGTTGGACGTGACTCAGTCCGCCGGTGTCATGCCTCTGGACGTGAAGCGCATTCAGCCGGATTTTCTGGTGGCAGCCTGCTACAAGTGGCTGCTCGGTCCTTACAGCATCGGCTTTCTGTACGTCGCACCCCACCGGCAGGACGGCAAACCCATCGAGTTCAACTGGCGGGCACGGCTCGGCAGCGAAAACTTCTCAGGCCTGGTGAACTACGAAGACAGCTACCTGCCCGGCGCCCACCGCTTCGACGTGGGCGAATGCGCCAATTTTCAGACCATGCCCGCCATCATCGCGGCGCTGCGCCAGATTCGTGACTGGGGCGTGCCGGCAATTGCGCAAACCCTGGCGGCACGCAACGCGGGTATCGCCGAGCGTGCCGCGGCCCTGGGACTCGAGAGTCTGGGCGCGGAGCGGCGCGCCGGGCATTTTCTGGGACTGCGCTTTCCCCGAGAGATCCCGGGCGGACTGCTGGAGGAACTCAGACAAGCCGGAGTGTACGTGAGTGTTCGCGGCGACAGCCTGCGGATCACGCCACACCTTTACAATGACGACGCCGACGTGGATCGACTGATGCACGCGCTGCAACAGGCCGTCAATTGAGAACCACGAGGACGTCATGAATTTCGATGTAGAACGCGCGCGTGCGCAAACTCCCGGCTGCACGGAACGCATTCACTTCAACAATTGTGGTGCCGCGCTCATGCCGACGCCGGTCATCCATGCATTGAAGACCCACATCGATCTGGAAGCGCGCATCGGGGGCTACGAAGCGGCAACGGCAGCCGACGAGCAGGTGCAGGCCACCTATTCGGCCGTGGCGCGTATGCTCAACTGCAGCACCCGCGAGGTGGCCATAGTCGAAAACGCCACCCGGGGTTGGGACATGGCCTTTTACGCCTTCGACTTCCAGGCCGGCGATCGAATACTTACCTGCTCGGCGGAATACGCGTCCAATTACATCGCCTACCTGCAGGTGGCGCGCAAAACCGGTGCGGTCGTCGAGACCATCCCTGACGACAGCCACGGCGCCGTCGACGTGGACGCGCTGCGTGAAGCAATGGACGAACGCGTCAAGCTCATCGCCATCACCCACGTCCCCACCAACGGCGGGCTGGTGAACCCGGCGGCGGCGATTGGCAGGCTTGCCCGGGAGCACGGCATCCCGTTTCTGCTCGATGCCTGCCAGTCCGCGGGGCAAATGCCGCTGGACGTGGAGGAACTCAAGGTCGACATCTTGTCCGCCACCTCGCGCAAGTTTCTCCGCGGCCCGCGGGGGATGGGCTTCCTGTACGTACGCGAATCACTGATCACCGCGCTCGAGCCGCCGTTTCTGGATCTGCACGCAGCCACTTGGGTAGCACCGGGTGAGTATCGCCTGCGGGACGACGCGCGGCGCTTCGAGAACTGGGAGTGCAACGTGGCCGCCAAGATCGCCCTCGGCACGGCGGTGAACTACGCCCTGGACTGGGGCCTCGAAGCCATCGAGGCCCGGGTCGCCCTGATGTCCGCCGCCCTGCGCCAGGGACTTGCGGCGCTGCCCGGCGTGCGCCTTCGGGATCGGGGCAGCAGGCAGTGCGGCATCGTCTCTTTTACGGTGGCGGAAATGGCGCCGGCCGCGGTGGTGCAGGGACTGCGGGAACGGGGTATCAATTCCAGCGTGTCCCGCGCGCCGAGCACGCAGCTGGACATGCACGGGCGCGGTCTGGACGCACTGGTGCGCGCCGGCGTGCATTACTACAACAGCGAGGAAGAGGTGGCGCGTTTCCTGGCGGCGCTCCAGGAAGTGATGGGCTAGTCGGGGACTATTTATTTTTTAAGGTGCCGGGGCCGATATGTTTGGTACAAACATATCGGCCCCGGCACCTTAAAAACGGCACCTTAAAAAAGCATCAGCATCAATCGCCTTTGTTGCGGCGGACTTCTTTGATGACTGCCCGGGACAACTGGCGGATGTCGGTGTCGTAGAGCACCAGGCGTCCGCCGGCGCTGACCGCCGCGATGGCGGTAATGCTCGCCACCAGCATCAGCAACAGCACCAGAAACCAGCCGGCGAAATAAGACAGTCGCAGCGTCGTGCTGCCTGCGGCAGCAGAGGCGGCTGGTTGCGCACCGGCGTCGCCCGCGGCGGCGCCCTGGTCGCCGGCCTCTGCGCTGCCGGCGGCATCACCGCCGTTCAAGGCAAAAATCTTGTCCAGATTGGAGCCGTGCTCGATGGCGAGGGCAAAACGCTCGATACGCTCGGGCTCCTGATACAGGGTCCAGGCCTCACGCAGGATGATGACCGCGGCGCCGATGCCGACGATGAGAAAGCACAGTCCCAGCAGGCGCACCAGTACCGCCAGCAGCTGCTGGAAGATGGTCAACGCCCGGGGCGGCGATTCTCTGAGCAGCAGATCGTATTCCCGGTAGCCACTGTCATCGCTCCTGGAAGCCCTGGCCGGCTCCGGAGTGCGGGCCGGGCGACCGGGCACGTCCCGCCGCGTCGCTTTCAATTCGCCCAGTGGCGGAATCCGTTCATGCTCGCTCACGCTGCAATACCCCCGTAAGACATCCAAATCCTCCCGCAGCCTTGACGAGTTCGCTGGCCGCCACGGTTACGCATTCTATCCCGTGCCGCTCATAGAATTCCTGCACCTTTGTGTAACCGGCTTCCAGCAGTATGCGCCGGGGGCCCAGGGTGACGAAATTGACGGCGCGATTCATCTGGTACTCATCCACCTCGGGCAGGAAGATCACCTGCATGCCTCTTTCGCGGCAGGCCTGCACCACCACGTGGGGAGTGCGCCGCGGCCACGCGACGGCCAGATCCCGGTCAACGATACGCAACAGTCCCATCAGGTGCATGGTACCGAAGGGCAAATCGGCGGCGATGACGTCCACCTGCATATCGGCCAGCACCTCCGCGATTTGCCCGATACCCCGGCGATTGGTGCGCAAACCGTGGCCCACCACCACCGTAGTGGCGTCCAGCCAGGCAGCATCGGCACCCTCGAAGGTGGCCTGGCCGCTGATGCTGCGCAAAATGGGCAGGCCCAGATCCGCCAGACGCCGCGCCACCTCGCGCTCTTCGCCGGCGCGCACGGTGGATGCGGGGCGCGCCAGGATGGCCCCCTGGGGCGTCAAGAAGACCAAATCGGCACAGAACATCTGATTCGGGCGCGGCACGCCGCCCGGTTTTACCAGGTGCACCGCCACCTGGTTGTCCTCGTAGGCCTGGACCATGGCGTCGTGCTCCTGGCCGGCCCGGACCACGTCCACGGGTGCCAGCATCTGCACGGCATTGGGGTCGCGGGAAGCCTGCAGCTCGAGCCCCGGACGATGCAGCAGAACCGCTCGCAGGGTGCGCCACTCGCTGTCGATGCCGCAGGCTCCCCAAAGGTCGCCCAGCTCCGCGGCCATGCTGCGGCTGCGCGGCGACCAGCCCTCGCCGCCGTAGGCGGACAGCTCGAAGGTGCTCTGTTGCTGACTCACGCAGGTCCTCGGTGCGATTCATGGGCCGGCGGCAACCAGCCGTTGGCAGCTCACGATAGCACGTGGGGAGGGGCCGCTGCGGGCACCTCCCATCTACCCAAACTCTTAAGTAATTACTTTAGCAAAACACGCTAAATTAGTTTGAATATACCCTGAGTTAGGTCTACCCTTTAATGTGTAATAGCATAAGATAGAGTTATCTTATTGTTTTCTAACATATTATGATGGACTCGTCATGGCTCTACTACGTAGGAAATTCACGCCGCTCATCGGCCTAGAGGTCGATGACCCGACCATGGATCCCCTGGCTATGGGCACATTGGTGGAACGAATCAGAACCGATCTGAGCGCCTTCTCGGATCCGGTCACACGCACGGCCAACCAGCTGCGGTCGCTGTTCCGTAAGCGCGCGCGCAAACCCCTGGTGCTCAACCTGCCGGGCAAGACCCTGGTCTTCTCGAGCCCGGCGGAGTTCGAATTCGGGCTCGCCAGCCGCATCGAGTTCCCGGTCCGCAAGGCCGCCCGGCTGGTGGAGCGCGATGTCGACGATCTCAAGGCCATGGCCGTCAAGCTGAGGGCGGTGGAAAAACGCTTTGCCGCCGTCTTTGCCCGCTGTCTGGAGCAGCCCGATCGCATCGGCGAGCTCCTGGGCGAGCTGGAAAGCGGGCTCCTGTCCCAGGACCACGATTGGCGCGACATCGTCCAGGCCCTGTGTGAGCACGGCCCCGGAGTACGATGATTTCAAGAACATCGCGCTGGTCAAATACATGCAATATCTGGCCTCTCGCCAGGCGGTGCTGCGCAGCATCTATCTGGAGAAGGTGCAGGGCGGCCTGGAACTGCAGTCCCCGGATCCGGAAGAGCAATCCGCCGGCGAACCCATGCTGGCGTCCGTGCTACCGATCTCCTACAAGGAAACGGCGCTGTTCGATATGGACCAGGGCGGCGGTGGCGTTGGTCCGGACGGCGGTGACGATGACGACGGAACCCAGACGCTCAAACCGGTTCCCCGGGGCGAAACCATTTGCATACGCTTCATCGACGGCCGTGAGTTGGATGTGAAGCTCGCCAGCCACCGCTACAAGCTATTTCCAGGCAAGCACTTCTGCCTGGTGGACGATGTCAGCGGCGTCACCCATCTGCTGCGTTCCGGGCGCAACGTCATCGGACGCCACTCCGGTAACGAGGTGGTCATCGATCCAGCGTACCTGGCGATCTCGCGCAAGCACGTCATCATCGAGCCAATCTCGGAAAACGCGGCATTGCTGACGGACATCTCATCCCATGGCACTTTCGTCACGCCACGAAACATGTAATTGCGATGCGGCACCTGACGCCGCCAATGGAAATACTCTCCTCCGACCTTAGCTGACATGGATCAGCGGCCGGCTCCCCCCTGAGCCGGCTTTTTTTTGCCCGGAGCCGGAACGGGATTGGCTACAATGCGCCGGCCATGCTTATTCGGCTGACAAAGCTCGCATTCCCGTTACTCGCGGCGAGCATGCTGATGGGCTGCAGCACCATCAAATTCGCCTACGACAACATCGACTGGGTGTTGCTCAACAAAGCGGACCATTATCTGGACTTGAACGACTCCCAGCGGCAACTCGCCGAGCAGCTGGTGGCGGCGCGCATGGAGGTGCACCGCCGGGAAGAGCTGCCCATCTATGTGGCCACCTTGAAAGAAGTCCGTGTGATGCTGGCGGACGAGCTCACTCCCGCCGAGGTCGAGATCATCGAGGGGCAGATACCGGCTCTATACCGCCGCACCATGGGCGATACCATTCCCAGCATCGTGATCCTGCTGGCCGCCATCGACGACGCGCAGATCGATCATCTGCAAAGCCGATTCGAGGAAAAGAACCGCGAGTTCGAGAGCGACTTCATGCCGGAATCAAGGCAAGAGCGACTCCATCGACGTGTGGAGCGCAGCATCAACATATTCGCGTTCTTTATCGGCGAGCTACGAACCGATCAAGTAGAGCTTGTTACCCGCCACCGCGACGCCATGCCGTTGACGGCCGACGACTGGCTGGCCTACCACCAGGCGCGCCAGAGCGCCTTGCTGGCGATGCTGAGAGCAGGGGCGTCGAACACCGAGCTGGAACGCTTTCTGATCGCCTGGTGGGTGGACCTGGCGGACCAGCCGCCGGCGCTGAAGCGCAAGATGGCGATCAACACCGATGCCTGGTCGCAAATGATACTGGCGCTGGACAAGACCCTCGATGACCAGCAGCGCCAGAACCTGCTGGACAAGCTCGATCTGTTCATCGACGCGTTCAGCGAGCTGATCGCAGAGAAGAACTCGTAACGCGCGGAGAGCCTGTAGCGAGCTTGGAGGGGACAGATTTCAAATCTGTCCCCTCTTAGGCGTTCCGGCGAAATATTTGCGAGCAAGCCAAAGACAGAAGCGCCCGACCTACGGCGTGGTCAGCAAGCGCATGAGGCTGGAGGTATCCCAGCGGCCGCCGCCCCGGGCCTGAAGCTGGGCGTAGAACTGATCCACCAATGCGGTAATCGGAAGGCGGGCATCGGCGCGCCTGCCTTCCGCCAGGCAGATCCCCAGATCTTTGCGCATCCAGTTCACCGCAAAGCCGAACTCGAACTTGTCGTCCACCATGGTCTCGCCGCGATTTTCCATCTGCCAGGACTGGGCGGCGCCCTTGGAGATGACGTCCAGCACCAGCTTCGCATCCAGCCCGACGCATTTGGCGAAATTCATGCCCTCGGAAAGCCCCTGCACCAGGCCGGCGATGCAGATCTGGTTGACCATCTTGGTGAGCTGGCCGGCGCCGGCGGGGCCCAGCAGCGTGACCGCCTTGGCATAGCTGTCGATAACAGGCTGCACGGTCTCGAAAATGTCCGCCTCGCCGCCCATCATGACGGTCAGCGCACCGTTCTGGGCACCGGCCTCCCCCCCGGAAACGGGGCCGTCCAGAAAATGCAATCCGCGCTCCCTGGCTTCCGTATCCAGCTCCCGGGCCAACTCAGCCGAGGCGGTGGTGTGATCCACGAACACGCTGCCCGCCTGCATGCCCGAGAACGCGCCGTCGCTGCCGGTGCTGATGGCGCGCACGTCCTGGTCGTTGCCGACGCAGGCAAACACGATGCCGGCACCGCTCGCGGCCTCGGCGGGGGTCGCGGCGGAGCTGCCGGAGAACTTGCTCAACCACTCTTCGGCCCGAGCGGCGGTGCGGTTGTACACCGTCACCTGGTGACCGGCGTTGGCCAGATGGCCTGCCATGTGAAAGCCCATGACGCCCAAGCCTATGAAGGCTACCTGCTGGGGATTTTCTGTTGCTCGAATCGGCGCTCATGGGGACCCTCCGTCTGCGTTGAATGATTGATGGCGAAGCAGCCGTGAACGGACTGCCCCGGCTTGCCGGTGATTATGGCGAGCGCGGCGGGAAGCGGCAACAAAGGGGCCGGCGCCGATGGTATTGCACTTTTACTTACGGGGAAGATCGTGGACCATAGAGCCCCCTATCCGACCGCCTTCATGAGGACACCTTTCGATGGCATCCAGCAATTCGCTTCATTTCAGCACGCAGCAGATTCACGCGGGCGTAGAACCCGATCCGGTAACCGGCGCCATCCTGACACCCATTTATCAGTCCACCACCTATGTGCAGGAGTCCATCGACAACTACATGAGCAAGGGTTACTCCTACTCGCGTTCGGGCAATCCGACGGTGCGAGCCCTGGAGAACAAGCTCACCATTCTCGAGGGCGGCGTGGAATGCCGCGCCTTCTCCACCGGCATGGCGGCCACTACCGCCACCATGATGGCACTGCTCAACGCCGGCGATCATGCCATCATCTCCGACGTGGCCTACGGCGGGACCTTTCGCCTTGCCACCATGATCCTGCCGCGATTCGGGGTCGAGTTCACCTTCGCCGACACCTCGAATCCGGATGCGGTGCGCGCCAGCCTGCGCGACAACACGCGCCTGATTTTCACCGAGACGCCGGCCAATCCGACCCTCAAGCTCACCGACATCGCGGCCATCTCCGAGATCGCCCGCGAACGCTCCATCCCCCACGCGGTGGACAATACCTTTCTGACGCCCTACTACCAGCGTCCCCTGGAGATGGGCGCGGACCTGTCCATCCACAGCACCACCAAGTACTTCGACGGCCACAACGCCACCGTGGGGGGCGCCGTCATCAGCGCCACCAAAGAGCTCGACGAGGCCATCAAGTTCGTGCAGAACACCACCGGATCCATCATGTCACCCCAGGTGGCATGGCTGACCATGCAGGGGTGCAAGACCCTGTCGGTGCGCATGGACGCACAATCGGCTAATGCCTTGGCCGTAGCCGAGTATCTGGAAGGCCACGCAAAGGTGGAAAGGGTGTGCTACCCGGGCCTCGCGTCCTTCGAGCAATCCCGACTCGCCAAGGAACAGGCCACGGGTTTCGGCGCCATTGCCTGGTTCGAGGTCAAGGGCGGCACCCGCGCCGGCAAGCAACTGATGGACTCGCTGAAGCTATGGTCGCTGGCGGAGAACCTGGGCTCGGTGGAGTCCCTGGTCACCCACCCCGTGACCATGACCCACGCCGATGTGGACGCAGCCGAGCGCAAACGGGTGGGCATCACCGATGGACTGGTGCGCCTGTCGGTGGGATTGGAGGCGGTGGAGGATTTGATCGCGGATCTGGAACAGGGGTTGGCTACGGTTTAGCTTGGGGGGAGCGGGACAGGGGACAGATTAAAATCTGTCCCCGATCGGCGTTTGCCGGTCGGCGGTTACCAGGTGAGATCGTCCGGCACCGGATGCTGGTCTCCGTCAGCTTCACCAGCGCCTCCGTCGCCCTCCGCACCACCGCAAATCACCGTCTGGGGAGCGAGCACAAGCAACTCCTCGGCCGCCCGCCGGGGCAGAAGATGATGATCGCCATCCAGCGCCGCGATGACGATGTCACCCGCCGTGAGCTCGGCACGTTGCGCTTGCGTGACATAGATGCGCTTGATGCGTTTCCCCTTGACGAAGTTGTAGGCGACGTCTGCTCGCGGGTGATTGAGTCGCTTGCTCTGGACCAGTTCCTGGATCTTTCTACGCAGGGCTTTCTTGGCACTCTCGGCCAGCGAGCCGCCGGCCAGCGTCGAGTCGCGCAGGAATCGTGCCGTGCGCCGCTGATTCTCGCGCAGCACGTGGGGAGAAGATGTGACCGATTGCTCGCCGTTCGACGGCGACGGCGACGGCGTGCTTTTGCGTTTCTTTCCGGGCCCGGCTTTGGCGCGCTTGGAGCGCCGGGGATTTTCCCGTCGCTGCTGGCTGACCAGACCGACCTTGAGTAGCTCGTCCCGAAGGGAATTTCCCATTCCGTGCCCGCCTTCGCGCGATGCCTCTTGCGTCACGGCTGCACATTCAACCGCAATGGAGAACGCTTCGCAAATCGTCTAACCTGCCCGCCACCCGGCCACCACCCGTCGACCATACCCACCCGCCTTGAAACATCTTCTCATCGTCTACCATTCCCAGACCGGCCACACCCGGGCGATGGCCGAGGCCGTCCTGCGTGGCGCCAGCGGTGAGGAGGTGGACGGGATCGAAACGCGCATGCTGCAAAGCCGCGATGCCGGCCCGGAAGATCTGCTATGGGCGGACGCTCTGATCCTCGGAACCCCGGAGAATTTCGGATACATGTCGGGCGCCATGAAGGATTTTCTCGACCGTACCTACTATCCTTGCGAAGGCAAGGTGGAAAGCCTGCCCTATGCGATTTTCATCAGCGCCGGCAACGACGGCAGCGGCGCCGTGAGCAGCATTCAGCGGATCGCCAGAGGCTATCCACTGCGAGCCGTGCAGGAACCAATCATCGCGCGCGGGGCCACTACCCAAGCGGTTCTGATCGCATGCGAGGAGCTCGGCCTGGCCATGGCCGCGGGGCTCGAGATGGGTGTGTTCTGAACGTATTTTGACCGCCTCTCCGGGGGCGTGCTAGAAGGGGAAATTCAATGAAAGCGGGGCGTTCAGCGTGAATGTCGTTGGCATAGACATCGGCTTCGGGTTCACCAAGGCGAGCAACGGCAAGGATACGCTGATATTCAAGTCGATCTTCGGTGAGGCCACCGACATTCAGTTTCGCGAGCATCTCTTGAGCTCGGCCAACCCCGAAGAGCACCTGCATATCGAGCTGGAGGGCGAGTCCTTCTTCGTCGGCGAGCTGGCCGAGCGCCAGAGTCACGTACGCTCCTTCACCCTCGACCAGAACCAGTTCATCACCAACTTCGCCAAGATCATGGCCATGGCAGCCCTGTCGAGACTGGTATCGGCCAACGACACCGTCAACCTCGTGACCGGCCTGCCCGTCAGCTTTTATCGCCGCCACCGGGAGGAGCTTTCCGGCCTGTTACTGGGCTCTCACTCGTTGGTTACCTTGGATGCCAATGGCGCGCGCACCGAGACACCGATAACCGTCAACCAGGTGCGGGTCATCCCACAGCCGTTCGGCTCGCTTTTCAACCTCATGATGGGGGATACGGCGGAGCTGAGCGACAAGCGTTACGTGCAGGACAAGATCGGCGTCGTGGATGTGGGCTTTCGCACCACCGACTACACGGTCTCGGACAAGACCAAATATTCGGGCCGTGGCAGCGGCTCTTCGGAGTCCGGCATCGCGCGCGCCTTCGCGATGATCGCCGCCAAGCTGCTGGAGCAGACCGGGGTCGACGTGGAGCTCTACCGGATGTATGACGCCGTGGCCCGCGGCTCCATCAAAATTCGCGGTAAGACCATCGATCTGCGGCCGCTGACGGAAGATGCATTCAGCAAGCTTGCCTCGGCCATCGCCACCGAGGTCGACCGCCTGTGGGCGGATGACTGGGACATCGATCTCATCGTCGTCACCGGCGGCGGCGGCGCGGTGCTGGCGCCCTATCTGGAGCCTCTTCTGAGCGGTGAGGTGTTGGCCCTCGACCCGACCGCGGACTCACGCCTGAACAACGTTCGCGGCTACTGGAAATACGGGCGCAACGTCTGGGGCGCCGAGCGTCAAACGGCGAAAAAAGAGGTCGCCGCGGAAAGCTGATTCGCCGGCCGGGCGCGGCCGTATCCCTCGATTGCCTGCTCATCATCTTGCCTGTCCCGCTACGGCGACGGGCGGCGGGGCTCGGCCTGTTGGACGCGGCTCAATTCCGCTTCTTCCAGCAACCATTCACGAAAAGCCACCACCCTGGGACGCTCGGCGGTGATCAGGGGGCAGACGATGTAGTAGGCGAAGTGCGCGGGGAAGCTGAGGTCGAAGGGCCGTACTAGTCGCCCCGCGGCGATGTCGTCGGCAACCAGCACATGACCCACCAACGCCACGCCCTGGCCATCGATGGCGGCCTCCACGGCCATGCTCGCCAGGCTGAAGGTGGGCCCCCTGGCCAGATCGCAAGAAGTCACGCCGGCGGCCTGCAACCACATACGCCAATCCGGATAGCTGTCGTCCTGGTAGGGGGCAGTGTGGTGCAGGAGGGTGTGCCGACATAGATCCTCGGGCAGCCGCAAGGGATCGTCGCCCTCCAGCAGCCGCGGGCTGCACACCGGTACCACCACCTCGTCCATGAGGCAATCCACGCGCATGCCCGGATAGTTGCCGGCACCGTATCGCACGGCAATGTCGACCCCCTCGCGCAACAAATCCACCAGGCGCATGGAGGCGTCCAGGCGCACATCGTAGCCGGGATGCTTGCGGGTAAAACGATCCAGGCGCGTCACCAGCCATTTGGCGCCGAAGGACGGCGGCACGGTGACCGTGAAGGGTCCGCTCTGATCGCCGGCGCGAACCGCCTCCATGGCCTGCGCCAGATGGTCGAAGCCCTGGCGTAGACCCGGCATGCAGGCCTGCCCCGCATCGGTGAGCAGCAGCGCGCGGTTGGCCCGCCGGAACAGCTTGACGCCCAGATAGGCCTCCAGACCCTTGACCTGGTGGCTGACCGCCGCCGGCGTCACGTGCAGCTCCTCGGCGGCGCGGGTCAGGCTCAGATGCCTGGCCGCGGATTCGAAGGCGCGCAGGGCATTCAGGGGGGGCAGGTGACGATTCATTAGTTAGATTTTCTCAACAATAGACACAGATCTTCTCGCTTGTGGAAGGTGCTTGATATGGCTAAGTTTACACCCAATCTCCGGGTACATGCCGTACCTGTGATATCCACGAATTACCCAAGGAAATCTAAATTGAACATCGAACGAAATCAAGACCAGTCAAGGGCCGTGCTATACGAGCCGGGAGTCCAGCGACGGACCAGCATCATCCTCGACCGGGGTGACCGGAAGCACCTGGTTCCGGGCACCAACATCACCATGGATGAGCTCCACCGCTACCAGCTCCTGGGGCGTCAGCTGCAGGCAAGGGCCGTGGCCTCGGCCCTCGTCGGCCTGCTCAGGGCTGTCGTCCGGTCGGTGAAAAAGCTTGCGGCCGCCCATGCACGGGTGAGCCGGCAAGTCGCCGCCACACGTCAGCTGGGCGCCCTGGACGACCATTTGCTGCGCGACATCGGCATTCGCCGGGACAACATTCCGCAAGCGGTGGCGGGCCTCATGAACCGGCCGGCGGCCAGGTCCGCGACGCCGGCACCGATGGCGCTGCCGAAGGCCGGCCGGCAAGCGGCCTGCAACGACCCACATGCCAAAGCGGCCGCCTGAAGGTTGCTTACAGGCAACGCTTTCGGATTGTAGTTTTCACTTGGAGGACAGGACTATGGAACGATTTGCATCTGCGTACGGGCGTGCGCTGTTCCCGGCTCGCTACGGGCCCCGCGCCGGCATGAACACTGATGGCAGACCTGCTACCAGTGGGCAGTCCCAGGCGCTCGCGCCGGGGGGCCTGGAACTCGCCATGGGCGCGGGCATCTACCATGGAGTGGTTGCCATCGAGGGGTTGCTTGCCGGGCTGCGGCGACAGCTGGCCGCGTGGCGGGCGAGATCGGAGCGCGGGTCCGGCGCCACGCCGGTGGGCTGCGGTTGATGCCGGCCTCGACCTGACACACACTGTCGATAACGGAGGGCAGCATGGCATCCACTCGATCCCCAAGGCTCGCGGGTCCGGCACTGGACCCGCTCTGGCAGAGCATCCGCGACGAGGTCGCCGAGGACGCCGAGCACGAACCCGTGCTGGCGAGCTTTCTGCACGCCACGGTGTTGAATCACAACAGCCTCGAGGATGCCCTGGGCTTTCTGCTGGCGGGCAAGCTCGAGTGTTCGGTGCTGCCGGCGATGTTGGTGCGCGAGCTGATCGTGGACGCAGTGCAGGCGGACCCGCGTATCGGCAGATCCATCCGCACCGACATTCGCGCCGTTGGCGATCGGGATCCGGCGGCCAAGCGATTCTCGGAACCTTTTCTCTACTTCAAGGGCTTCCACGCCCTGCAAACCCATCGGGTAGCCCACTGGTTGTGGCACCAGGGTCGTGAAGCACTGGCGCTGTTTCTGCAGAATCGCACCTCGGAAGTGTTCGGCGTCGACATCCACCCGGCGGCCCGCATCGGCGACGGCATCCTCATCGACCACGCCACCAGCGTCGTCATCGGCGAGACTGCCGTCATCGAGGACAATGTGTCGATTCTTCACGAGGTTACCCTGGGCGGCACTGGCAAGGCCTCGGGGGATCGCCATCCCAAGGTACGCCACGGCGTGCTCATCGGCGCCGGCGCAAAGATTCTCGGCAATGTGGAAGTGGGCCGTGGCGCCAAGGTCGGTGCCGGCAGCGTGGTGCTGGAAGACGTACCGCCTCATTGCACGGTTGCCGGGGTCCCGGCAAAAGTCATCGGCACCCCCAACGTGGCAGAGCCGGCGCTGGAGATGGATCATCGCCTACCCTGCAACCCCGATTTCGAAGACTGCGGCTGACCGTATTTAATGGGGACCGTTTTTAAAGGTGCTATTTAAAGGTGCCGGCCCCGGCACCTTTAAAAATAAATAGATCTGTCCCCATTAAATACGCGTGATGCGCATGCGTCCGTCGAGTGCCGCTTGCACGTGATCGCCGGAGCGTAAATCCGCGCGCTGTGCGTCGCTGATGACCAGAACCGGCACCGCGATGCCATAAAGGGCCGCGGCCACCATGGCACCCACGGCGACGTTCACGTCGGCCTTTGCCAGCACGATCCCCACTGGCCCGACACCCCGGCGAATGGCTTCCGCGATACCGCCGGGTGTTCCCGCCGAGCCGCGGCTTTCGGGCAGGATCAGAAAGCGTCCGGCCACGCAGCTGCCCCGTTGCGGATGATGGCCATCGACGATCACCCCGGTACGCGCATCGAAGCCTCCCCAGAAGCTCAAGGGTTCGTCCAGCACCATGGCCGGACCCCGTGCCTCGCCCGGATTGAGCACCTGGGCGCGGAACGCCAGGTTGTTCAAGAAGCCACTCCCCAGGTCTGGTCGCGCCACAAACGCTGGTCCCGCCAGACTTCGCCCCGGACCGCCGACTGCACACACTCCTCCAGGGTTCCGAATACCGACTCCACCGCCAGTAACCCCGGCGCGTAGTAAGCCCACTTTGCGGAGTTGGTCATGACCCGCCCCCGGCAACCACGCACCGCGGGTGCGAAGTAGGTGCAGGTATCCACGATCACCCGTACACCGGCTGCTTTCAGGATCGCCATCCAGCCCTCTTTTTCGATCAGGGCAGCCACGTAACGACTGGTGGAAACGTAAAACAAGGTCCCGTCGTGCACCCGGCGCCCGTCCATCAACGGCACTAAGCGTTCGAACTCGGTGAAGGAAAAATGCGGTGTGCCCACGGCCACCATCTCGAGCCGGCCGCTGGTGCCCGTGGACAGCGAGTCCCGCGCTTCGATCAGTTCCCCCGGCGAGACGGTGATCTCCTCCTCGGGCGCGGCACCCTGAAAGGCGGTTTCCAGATCCGGCGCCTCCGGGGTAACACCCACGGCGTGGAACAGCGCCACCGCGCCGGAGGCAGCCGCGGCGGCGCTGATGGCCTTGAGCTGATCCTCGTTGCTGTCCAGGGGCAGCCCCTGGATCACCGGTACCCGGGATTGCGCCACCCTTCCCAGTCGATGGCCGAGCACGTGGTGGAAAAGATCCTCGCGCCGCAACTCCTCGGGAATGCGGTCCAGGCGAAACAGCAGGCGTCCGCGGCGGCCCTCGTCGGTGTGCAGTCCCGAATAGGGCACCCGTCCCACCAGCGCCGCGCAAACGTCCAGATAGTCGCCGTACTTGTTGGTGCGCGCGCCGATCACGGAATTGTAGAAGGTGACGGCATTGGACTCCGAGCCGACGATGTGATCCCCCAGACACGGCCTGCCCGGTAGCTGATAAGGCGCGCAGGTCCACACCGGCTTGCAGCCCAACCGTTCATACAGATCCATGAGCAGGCGCGCGCCGCTGACCACCACCGGGTCGTCTTCGCGCGGACGGATCCGTGTGTCGACCTGACTCACCAGGGACGCGTTGGTCCACGTGGGAACGGCCAGCCGCGCGCCCCTGTCCAGCATGAACTGAGCGAAATCCACATGGGCCTGCCCGTTATAGAAGCAGGCGTCGATGTGCGCGAAGCTGATGTCCTGAAGTCTCTCGGCCCCGGAGATCTCGGCCGCCCGCAACACCACCCGCATGGCGAGCCCCATGGCCTCACCCTCGGCGCCATCGAGAAGCGCGCGATCCCGCTCGTGGAGTTGCACCGAAGCACTGTCGCTCAAGAAGCTCTCCTTATCTCGCGGTTGATCGGGGTGCGGTTTTCGCCGACAGTCGCGTCACCCAGTCAATCACGTCACGTCGGCATCGGCAATGAGGAGTTCCCACGCGCGTCTGGTGGAAGGACCGGTCGCCGGACACCTGGTGTCCATGACCCTGCCCATGGTCTGGGCGATCCTCGCCATCATGCTGTTCAACGCCACCGACACCTGGTTCGTTGCCCAGCTGGGTTCACAACCGCTGGCGGCCATGAGCTTCACATTTCCCGTGATCATGGTGATGACCAGCCTCGGTATCGGCCTGATGGCGGGCACCTCGTCGGTGCTGGCACGGGTGGTGGGCGAGGGCGACAGGAGACAGGTGCGGCGCCTGGCCACCGACGCCCTGAGCATGGCGTTGATCGTATCCCTGGCGCTCAGCGCCGCCGGTATCGCCAGCCTCGATTGGTTGTTCACCCTGATGGGCGCATCAACCGATGTGCTGGCACTGATCCGCGACTACATGCTGGTCTGGTACGCGGGCTTCGTTCTGGTGCTGGTGCCCATGGTGGCCATCGGCGCCGTGCGTGGCACAGGCGAGACCAGGCTGCAGGCGCGCCTGATGATGATCTCGGCGGCCATCAATCTGGTGCTGGATCCCCTGCTCATCTTCGGCTGGCTGGGCTTCCCGCGTCTGGAGCTTCAGGGCGCGGCCCTTGCCTCGGTGGTCGCCCGCCTGGTGACCCTGGTGGCCGGTGCTATCGTCATCCGCCGGATGGACCTGCTGTGCTCACCGCTGGCGCCACCGGCGACGGTGTGGCGATCGTGGAAACGCATCCTCCACGTGGGGCTGCCCGCCGCCGGCACCAACGTCATCATCCCGCTGTCCGCCGGCATCATCATCGCTCTGCTGGCGGGTTACGGGGATCGCGCGGTGGCGGGATATGGCGCGGCCGTGCGCATCGAGTCCCTGACGCTGGTGGTGTTCTTCGCTATGTCGGCAACCATCGGCCCGTTCGTCGGCCAGAACCTGGGAGCCGGCAAACCGGGGCGGATCGTCGAGGCGTTGCGTCACAGCGTGCTGTTCTGCCTGGCGCTGGGGGCAGCGGTGGCCATCGGCCTGAGCCTGCTTGCTCCCCAGTTGAGCCGCCTGTTCAGCCATGACACCGAGGTCATGGCCGTCACCACCAGCTATCTGCGCATCGTGCCCTGGAGCTACGGCGCCGCCGGCATCATCATGGTGGTGAATGCCGCGTTCAACGGCCTCGGCAGTCCGCTGCCCGCAGTGATCATCTCCGTGACCCGTACTCTGGTTCTGTATGTGCCTCTGGCGTATACGGCCTCGCGATTGATGGGTATTCCGGGAATATTCGCCGCCGCCTGTTTTTCCGATTTGCTTTCCGGCATGATCGCCTATGCCTGGTTTCGCAGGCGCTGCCGGGTGCGCGCCACCATGCCGGGACGCGGAAGGAATTCATGATCGCAGACTACCTGAGACGGATCGGCTTTCTCCGAGCCGCACTGATGCTTGCGACGGTGCTGCTGATCTTCCTGGCACCCTTCGCCGGCGGTCATGTCCAGACCAGTGGCTGGCCCATGGTCACCACATTGCTGGCGCCGGTGCTCTTCGCCATGTTTATTTTCGTGCTGAGCCTGGATCTTCTCATGACCCGGGTTTTCATGTTGGGATGCTCCGATGCCGAACGCCCACGCCTGGCGATGATCTTTCGAAGCGAAGCCCTTCTGCTGCTGATCCTGCTCGCAAGCTGGACGCCGTTCGTGCTGACGCTGCTGCGGCTTCGTTAACGTTTTTTAAGGTGCCGGGGCCGATATGTTTGATGCAAACATATCGGCCCCGGCACCTTAAAAAAAGCCCCCATTTAATCTTCCCGTCGCGCGGTGAATAATCCCCAGCGTTGCTCGCCGCGCTCTGCCCGTGCGATCTTTTCCTGCCAACCCTGTCTCATGGCGGACTCCTCGTCCGGCGCCAGGCCCGCCGAGGGTAATCGTTGCAGCTCGCGGCGGTGGATGTCGATGAAACGCGCCGTCCAGTCCTCGCCAAGCACGGCGTCGAGGCCTGCCCGCCCCAGACATTCCGTGTACTCAGCCAGCGTGTACAGATGGTAGCCGCGCTCGGCCACATAGGCGTCGAACTCGGCGCTGCTTTCACCCTCGCCCCGGCAGTAGTCCGTGAACAGCAGCCGCCCGCCGGGCACCAGAGCGGTGCGCAGAATGTCGAAAAGGCGTGCCTTGTCCTCGATGTGCAGAATCACGTCCCTGCTGTAGATGGCCTGGTAGGCCTGGGAAAGCGTCACATCCAGGCAGTCCGCCTGCTCGAAGCTGACCAGGTCCTGCAGTCCTTGCTGGCGGCACTTGCGATTGGCCAGGGCGACCATTTCGGCCGACAGATCGATACCATGGACGCGGGCACCGTACTCCGTCGCCATTAGAAAGGCGCTGCCGCCCAATCCGGAACCCACGTCCAGCACCCGGTCGCCGGAGGCGAGGTTCAGGCGCGTCACACAGTCCCGCGCGCAGGCCTCGCCGCCGGGGCTGACGAAATGCCGGCCGTAAATGGCTTCGTACTTGCGTATCTCCGCCGGTGCATACTGATCGGAATCGCGCGATTGCGTCACTCGTCCGGGTCCGGCTTCGGCCAGTCGGCGAACGGGAACGGCATGTCATCGGAATTGTATGTCATGAAGCGCACGATCTGACGCAGGAACTCCCCCAGGGAAGCGCCGAATGCGCGCAGCTGCTCGCTGGTGTTCGCCGTGATCAAGGACCAGAGAACCTGCACCAGAACAACAGCTGCCAATACCCAGTTGACCACCCAGTACACGAATGCAAATACGATAATAAAGAACACGCGAAGCCACGCATCGCCATGGGTCAGATTCTTTTTTACTTCATCGGAAGTGACCATGATTTCCTCCCTGGAGGACTTGGTTAACGGACAGGTGGCGAGTGGGCACGCTGCCTAATCGCGCTCCTGCCACTGACGTCGATTGATTGCGTAATTGTTGACGTTTCCGGAAAAAGGAATCATCAGCATACCGATGAGGCCATCGCACACGCGGGGCTCGCGGAAGCCGCGGATACCGATGGTCATTCCCTCGTGACCCGCGCGGGGTTGATCGCGATAGGTGCCGAGGAGACGATCCCACCAGGGCAGATTGAAACCAAAATTGCTGTTGGTCTCGTCATCCTCTATGGAATGGTGCACGCGGTGCATGTCCGGAGTCACGACGAAGAAACGAAGAACACGATCGATTGCCGGAGCAATGCGCGCGTTACTGTGATTGAACATGGCCGTCGCGTTGAGGACCACTTCGAATACGAGCACAGCAATCGCCGGCGGCGCCAGGGCAATGATGACGGCGAATTTTATCAGCATGGACAGAATGATCTCGGCTGGGTGAAAGCGCGCGCCGGTGGTCACATCGAAATCCAGATCCGCGTGGTGCATGCGATGAATGCGCCACAGCAACGGTACCGCGTGGAACATGACGTGCTGCAGATAGATGGCGAAATCCAGAATCACCACGCACAGGGGCACCAGAATCCAGTGAGACAGCGTCGAATCGCTGAGCAGACCCCAGCCGCGTGACTCCACGTAGAACGCCATGCCCACCGCGGCACCGGGAAACAGCACGCGAACCAACAACGTATTGATGACCACGATACCGATATTGTGGGGCCAGCGCGCCCGGCGCGTCAGCTGCCGCTGGCGCCGGGGCGCGACCATCTCCCACACGGCCATGCCCACCAGGACGAAAAAGAAAGAGCCCAGGCGGATGGCCGTCTGATTGCTGAAGATGATGTCGTCCATGCTGCCGTGCTTGCCTCGAGATCGGTATGATATCCTGAGAATCATTACCGCGGCACCCTGATTCCGGAGCGACGATGACAGACGATATTCCGACCATTCGCCGGATATTGAAGGAAAACCACACCATCGCCATGGTTGGGCTGTCTGCCGACTGGTTCCGACCCAGCTACTTCGCGGCCAAGTACCTCCAGGATCACGGCTTTCGTGTCATCCCCGTCAATCCCCGCTACCAAGAGATATTGGGTGAGCGGTGCTATGCCCGGGTGCAGGACATACCCGACCCCATCGACGTGGTCGACTGCTTCCGGCGCCCTGGAGACATTCCGCCTCTCGCCGACGCCGCCATCGAGGTGGGTGCCCGGGTGCTGTGGATGCAGCTGGGAATCATCAACGAGGAAGCGGCGGCAAAGGCGCAAGCGGCCGGCATGGAAGTGATCATGAACCGATGCATGAAAATCGAGTTCGCGCGGATGTTCGGCGGGCTCAATTTTATCGGCGTGGACACCAAGATCATCTCCGCGAAACGTCCCATGACACTGCCTTACTGAGTACTGTAACCATGGCTGATCGTGAATTCGGACTGGAGACACTGTGCCTGCACGCCGGGCAGCTTCCCGACCCCGCGACCGGGTCCCGGGCGGTGCCCATCTACCAGACGACCTCCTACGTCTTCGACAGCGCCGATCATGCCGCCAGCCTGTTCAATCTGCAGACCTTCGGTAACATCTATACGCGCCTGATGAACCCCACGACGGCCGTGTTCGAGGAACGCATGGCGGCCCTGGAAGGCGGTCGCGCGGCGGTCGCCACGGCATCGGGAATGGCGGCAGAGATGTCGGCCGTCTTGACGCTGGTGGAAGCGGGGGATCACATCGTCTCCGCGAGCACCCTCTACGGCGGCACCTACACGCTGTTCGACGTCAATCTTCGCAAGCTCGGCATCGAAACCACCTTCGTCGACCCCGATGAACCGGAGAACTTCCGCGCCGCCATCAAGAAGAACACCAAGATCGTCTATGCCGAGACCCTGGGAAACCCGGTCATCAACGTGCTCGACATTCAAGCCGTAGCCGACATCGCCCACGACGCCGGCCTCCCGCTCATGCTCGATAACACCTTCCCGACGCCGTACCTGTGCCGGCCCATGGACCACGGCGGCGATCTCATCGTGCATTCCGCGACCAAGTACATCGGAGGCCATGGAACATCCATCGGTGGCGTCATCGTGGAGTCGGGAAGATTCCCCTGGGACAACGGCAACTTTCCGGGCATGGTCGAGCCGTCCAAGGGTTATCACGGTGTGCGTTTCTACGAGACCTTCGGTGATTTCGGCTACACCATGAAAGTGCGATGCGAGCTTCTGCGCACGTTCGGGGCTGCGCTGAGCCCTTTCAATTCTTTTCTGCTGACACAAGGCCTGGAGACGCTGCCGGTACGCATGGATCGGCACTGTGAAAATGCCATGGCGGTGGCAACTTTTCTCCAGGACCACGCACGCGTCACCTGGGTCAACTATCCAGGACTCCCGGACAATCGCTACTACGAGCTCGGAAAGAAGTATATGCCCAAGGGTGTGAGCTCGATTCTCACCTTCGGCGTCAAGGGCGGCCGCGAGGCCGGCGTCAAGTTCATCGAGGCGGCGCAGTTCATGAGTCATCTGGCCAACGTCGGCGACGCCAAGACTTTGATCATCCATCCGGCCTCCACCACCCACCGGCAGCTTTCCGACGAGGATCAGATCACAGCAGGCGTGACGCCGGACATGATCCGCATATCCGTGGGGCTGGAAAGCATCGATGACATTCTCTGGGATCTCGACCAGGCTCTGGAAAAAGCCGCCTGAGCCAACCGTACGGCGATGACGGCACGACAAAAGACCGGCATCTTCGAACAATTCCTCGACCGCGACGAGGCGAACTTTCAGGCGCTCACACCATTGAGCTTTCTGGAACGATCCGCCGCCGTCTATCCAGACAAGACCGCGGTCATACACGCCGACACGCGCTACTCCTATGGGCAGTTCTACGGACGCTGCCGCAGGCTCGCCAGTGCCTTGGGGCGGCGCGGCATCGCATCAGGCGACACTGTTTCCGTCATGGCGCCGAATGTGCCCGCAATGCTCGAGTGCCACTATGGCGTGCCCATGGCGGGCGCGGTGCTCAACACGCTGAACTACCGTCTCGATGCAGGCACGATTGCCTTCATTCTCGACCATGCGCAGACGAAATTGCTGATCGCGGATCGGGAATTTTCCGACACCGTCGCCGCGGCAATCGCGCGCATGGACAATCCGCCGGTGGTCATCGACATCGATGACCCGGCCTGCCAGGGCGGCGCCCCGGTGGGAGAGAAAAGCTACGAGGCCCTGCTCCTGGAAGGCTCGAGCGACGACCCCTACGACTACCCGTCGGACGAGTGGCAGGCCATCAGCCTCTGTTACACCTCCGGCACCACGGGTAGCCCCAAGGGCGTCGTCTACCACCACCGGGGTGCCTACCTGAATGCCATGGGCCAGATCCTGGCGTTCGGCCTCAGCGACCAGAGCATCTACCTCTGGACGCTGCCCATGTTTCACTGCAACGGCTGGACCTACACCTGGGCCGTGACCGCCGCCGCCGGCACCCATGTGTGCCTGCGCAAGGTTGATCCGGCGGTGGTATTCCCCATGATCAAGGAGCACGCCGTCACCCACATGTGCGGTGCGCCGGTGGTGCTCAACATGCTGGTGCACGCGCCCACGGAGCAGCGGGTGCGTTGCGATCGCACCGTAGAGGTCGCCACCGGCGGCGCCGCGCCACCGAGCAAAATAATCTCGGCCATGGAAGAGCTTGGTTTTCGCGTCACCCACCTCTACGGCCTCACCGAATCCTACGGGCCCGCCATCCTGTGCGCCTGGCAGAGCGAGTGGAGTGATCTGGACGTGGATGCCCGCGCCGGGATGATGGCGCGCCAGGGTGTCGCCTATCACACGCTGCAGGAAGTCATGGTGGCGGACAGTGAGAGCATGACGCCGGTGCCCCGGGACGGTGCCACCATGGGCGAGTTGATGCTGCGTGGAAATACCATCATGAAAGGCTATCTGAAGAACCACGACGCCACCCATGAGGCCTTCCGCGGTGATTGGTTTCACACCGGAGACCTGGCCGTTCAGCATCCCGACAGTTACGTGGAGATCAAGGACCGCGCCAAGGACATCATCATCAGCGGCGGTGAGAATATATCCAGCCTGGAGGTGGAAGAGCTTCTCTACAAGCACCCGGCTATCATGGAGGCAGCGGTGGTGGCGCGCCCCGACGATTTTTGGGGCGAAACCGTCTGCGCTTTCGTGACCTTGAAACCGGATGCGGAAGAAACCAGCGCCGAGGCGATCATCGATTGGTGCCGTGACAAGATCGCCCGGTTCAAGGTGCCCAAAACGTTGGTCTTCGGGCCACTTGCGAAAACCTCTACCGGAAAGATTCAGAAATTCCTGCTGCGGGAAAAGGCAAAGGAGCTGTAACCAACATGTCCTGCTGCCATCACTACGACTTTCTCGACGGCCACGAGCACGTGTTCGCCGTCGATCCCAGCGCTATCCGATTCGGCCAGGGCGCGCTGGCCGAGATCGGCTACGACGCCCGCGAGCTGGGATTGGCGCGGGTGGCGTTGTTCACCGACCGCGGAGTCGCCGGGCTGGAGGCGGTGGCAACAGTGATTTCGGCGCTGCGCGCCGCGGATGTGGACGTGACCGTTTACGACGAGGTACGGGTGGAACCGACGGATCAATCCTTCAAGCAGGCGACGCGCTTCGCTGCCGAAGGACGCTTCGACGGTTTCGTTTCCGTGGGCGGCGGCTCGGTCATCGATACCTGCAAGGCCGCCAATCTCTACTCCAGCCACCCGGCGGAATTCCTCACCTACGTGAACGCCCCCATCGGCGACGGGCAAGCCGTACCGGGTGCGCTGAAGCCCCATATCGCCTGTCCCACCACCTCGGGCACCGGCAGCGAGTGCACCGGCATGGCGATCTTCGACCTGCTGGAACGCCACGTGAAAACGGGCATCGCATCCCGGGCCCTGCGACCCACCCTGGCGCTCATCGACCCGGATGTGACCGCAACGCTGCCCGCCAACGTGGTGGCCGCCAGCGGCTTCGACGTTCTCAGCCATGCGCTGGAATCCTATACGGCCCGGCCGTACACGCACGCAAGGCGCCCCGCAACCCTGGCCTGCGGCCCATGAGCCAGGGCGCCAATCCGTGGAGCGACGTGGGCTGCATCGAGGCGCTGCGCCGCACCGGGCAATACCTGGTGCGCGCCGTCGCCGACGCCGGCGACAAGGAAGCCCGCCACGGCATGATGTACGCGGCGACTCTGGCGGGGATTGCTTTCGGCAACTCCGGCGTGCACCTGCCCCATGGCATGGCCTACTCGGTGGCGGGCCTGATCCGCGACTACCGCCCCGACGGTTACCCCAGCGAGGAAGCCATCTGCCCCCATGGCATCTCCGTCATCGTCGACACGCCTTCGGTGGTCCGGTTCACGGCCAACGCCTCGCCCGGGCGCCACCTGGAGGCCACCCGGCTCCTGGGCGGCGATGTCACCGGGGCCGGTGAGGACGACGCCGGAGAGGTGCTGGCAACGTGCATAATCCAGATGATGCGCGACACCCACATGCCCAACGGCATCGCGGCGCTCGGCTATGGCGACGGGGATGTGGCGGCATTGGCGCAAGGTGCTTTTGCCCAGCAACGCCTGCTCGCCAATTCGCCGGTGGCGGTGAACGAAGAGGATCTGCAGACGCTTTATCGCAACGCCTCCAGCTACTGGTAGGGACAGATTTCAAATCTGTCCCTGGTCCCTGAAAGATTCGCTGACAACATGACATGGCGATGTCATATTGCCAGGCCTGATCCCCTCCGGAACTCCAGGAGCGACCCATGGACACCAAGACCAAAGCCACGATTTCCCTGAAAGATCCGACACTGTTGCGTGAGCAGTGCTATATCGACGGCGCCTGGGTGGACGCCGCGGATGGTAAATGCATCGACGTCAACAACCCGGCCACCGGTGAGATCATCGCCACGGTGCCTTCCCTGAGCGCAGGCCAGACCCGCAGCGCCATCGAAGCTGCCGACGCTGCCTGGCCCGAGTGGCGCGCCAAAACAGGCAAGCAGCGCGCCAACATCCTGCGCGGCTGGTACGAGCTCATGATGGAGAACCAGGAAGACCTGGCGGTGCTCATGACCAGCGAACAGGGCAAGCCCCTGGCCGAGTCCCGGGGCGAAATTGCCTACGCGGCGTCCTTCATCGAGTGGTTCGCGGAGGAAGCCAAGCGGGTCTACGGGGACACCATGAATCACCCCCTCCCCGGCCGGCGCATCGTGGTCATCAAGCAGCCCATCGGCGTGGTCGCGGCCATAACGCCCTGGAACTTCCCGGCGGCCATGATCACCCGCAAATGCGCCCCGGCCATGGCGGCCGGCTGTCCGGTGGTCATCAAGCCCGCCTCGCAGACGCCGCTCTCGGCACTGGCACTGGCCGAGCTTAGCCGTAGAGCCGGCATTCCCAAGGGTGTGCTCAACGTGATCACCGGTCAGGCAAGGTGCTGGGCGGCGAGCTCACGGAGAACCCCGACGGTTCGCAAGCTCAGCTTCACCGGCTCCACCGAAATCGGCAAGCTGCTCATGGCCCAGTGCGCCGGCACCGTCAAGAAGGTTTCTCTGGAGCTGGGCGGCAACGCACCGTTTATCGTCTTCGATGACGCGGATCTGGACGCGGCGGTGGTCGGCGCCATGGCATCGAAGTATCGCAACGCGGGACAAACCTGCGTGTGTGCCAACCGCTTCCTGGTCCAAGATGGCATCTACGACGCCTTCGCCGAAAGCCTGGCCGCGGCAGTGGAGGATCTCAAGGTGGGTAACGGACTCGAGGACGGCGTCCAACAGGGGCCGTTGATCGACGCCAGCGCAGTGGAGAAGGTCGAGCAGCACATCGCCGACGCCACTGCCAAGGGCGCCAAGGTGATGGTGGGCGGTTCGGCTCACAGCCTCGGCGGCACTTTCTTCCAGCCGACGCTGCTTACCGGGGTGACCACCGACATGGCCGTCAGCCGCGAGGAAACCTTCGGACCGGTGGCGCCGCTGTTCCGGTTCAGCGACGAAGCGCAGGCCATCCGCTTGGCCAACGACACCGAGTTCGGCCTGGCGGCCTATTTCTACAGCCGCGACGTGGGCCGAATCTGGCGGGTGGCCGAGGGCCTCGAGTACGGCATCGTCGGCATCAACGAGGGCATCATCTCCAACGAGGTGGCGCCGTTTGGCGGCGTCAAGGAATCCGGCATCGGCCGCGAAGGGGTCCAAGTACGGCATGGACGATTTTCTGGAGATCAAATACCTATGCCTGGGCGGTCTGGACGACTGACTACCGATCGAGTAGCCAGTCGCCAACCAGGGCGACCTCGTCATCCGACATGAGGGTCGGCGCGTGACCGACACCGGTCAGCACGTCGAGCCGTGCCCGCGGGCCGGTGGTGGCCATGGTCTGCGCGGTCTCCGCCAGCAACACATCCGATCGATCGCCACGGATGACCAGAACCGGACAGGTGACGCCGTTCCACACCGACCACATGTCAACGTCCTCCAACGGCATCGCTTTCAAGGGCACGGCGATGCCCGGATCGTAGGCGAGACCGATTCCACCATTGTCCAGCTCGCGCGCCGATGAATGCACCAGTCCCTGCCACTGGGCGTCGGTGAATGGTCCGAACGGCGCGTAAATTTCCCGAAGATAGTCATCCAGCTGTTGCATGCTGGAAAAGCGCGGATCACCGCCCACGTAGGCGACGATGCGCGCAAGGGCCGCTTTCGGAATCAACGGGCCCACGTCGTTCATCACCAGTCGCGTGATGGGGTTGTCTGCTTGCGCCGCCAGCAGCATTCCGATGAGGCCGCCCATGGATGTGCCGACCCAGTGCACGCTGTCGGCATTCAAGTGCGCCAGTAAAGCAACCATGTCGCTGAGATACTGCGGGTAACCGTAGTCGTTCTTATCCGCGAGCCAGTCGCTCGCGCCTCGGCCCGCCACGTCAGGGCAAACCACCCGGTAGTCCTGCGCCAGAGCAACGGCGAGTGTGTCGAAATCGCGCCCGTTACGGGTCAGGCCGTGCACGCATATGAGTACGCGGGGGTTGTCACTCTCGCCGAATTCCGTGTAAGCAACGCGATGGGAACCCATCGAGTTCTGTGAACGATAGCTGCCGTGGCGCAATACTATTTCCCTGATAGTGTCGGTGTAGGAGCGAGCTTGCTCGCGAATCTCGGGACAATTTTCAAATCTATCCCTGAGAAATTTCGCGAGCATGCTCGCTCCTACAAGCTCAAAACGCGTTTTCCAAAGTTTTGCGATGATCCAAAAAAAAGCCCGGCTGGTGGCCGGGCCGTGACTGGGTCCGCGTTCTTATTATTGCGAATTGTTATTGTTCTTATTCAGTGAGACAGGATCTGACTCAAGAACAATTTGGTGCGATCGTGCTGCGGATTCTCGAAGAACTCGTGGGGATCATTCTGCTCGATGATTTCCCCGCCGTCCATGAAAATCACGCGATTGGCGACGATTTTGGCGAATCCCATCTCGTGGGTCACGCAGATCATGGTCATGCCTTCCTGGGCCAGCTCCACCATCACGTCCAGCACCTCCTTGATCATCTCCGGGTCCAGCGCCGAGGTGGGCTCGTCGAAAAGCATGATCTTCGGGTTCATGGACAGGGAGCGGGCGATGGCAACGCGCTGCTGCTGACCGCCGGACAGCTGCCCCGGATACTTCTTCGCCTGCTCGGGGATCTTGACGCGCTCCAGATAGTTCATACCGATCTCTTCCGCCTCGCGCCGGGCCATCTTGCGTACCCAGATGGGCGCCAGCACCACGTTCTCCAGCACCGAGAGATGCGGAAATAGATTGAAGTGCTGGAACACCATGCCCACCTCGCGGCGAATCTGCTCGATGTGCTTGAGATCGTTGGTGAGCTCGGTACCTTCGACGATGATCTGCCCCTTCTGGTGCTCCTCCAGCCGGTTCAGGCAGCGGATCAAGGTGGATTTCCCGGACCCGGAAGGCCCGCATATGATGATGCGCTCGCCCTTGTTCACTGTGAGGTTGATGTCTGTCAGCACGTGGAACTGCCCGAACCACTTGTTCACATCGATCATCTGAATCATGACCTCGTCGGATATGGTCATTTCCCCGGCCGGTTGCGCCAGGTCCTCGGCCCTTACTTCTTCTGCCATGATGCTGATACCTCGAGTTGTCCCGATTCGTCGGTTGCCGAATAGCCGTGTGCAGGGCGCGCTTCGGTGCTCATCGCACCGGCATGGCGTACTGCAAGCCGCCGTTGGTCCATAGGGCGTTAACGCCGCGCTCCAGTCCCACCGGCGTGCTCGGCCCGATGTGTTTGTCGTATACGTCGCCGTAGTTGCCCACTTGCTTGATGATTTGGTAACCCCAGTCGTTGGCGACGCCGAGGTTCTTACCCAGATCGCCCTCCAGCCCCAAGATGCGGCGCTGGACGGGATTCTTGCTGTTGGCTTTCAGGTCGTCGACATTGGCCTGACTGACGCCGTTCTCCTCGGCGTCCACCATCAGGTACAGGCTCCACTTGACGATGTCCAGCCACTGATCGTCGCCGTGGCGAACCACCGGTCCCAGGGGCTCCTTGGAGATTGTTTCCGGCAACACCATGTGGGCGTCGCCGTTGCTGAGCTTCAAGCGCTGGGCGGCGAGTGCCGAACGGTCTGCGGTGTACACGTCGCAACGGCCGGCGTCATAGGCGGCCACCACCTCGTCGGCTTTCTCGAACGCGACGGGCTTGTAGTCCATGTTGTTGATACGGAAGAAATCCGCCATGTTGAGCTCGGTAGTGGTGCCGATATTCACGCACACGGCGGTACCGGCAAGCTCCTTGGCACTTTTCACACCGAGATCCTTGCGCACCATGAAGCCCTGGCCATCGTAATAGTTGACGCCGGCAAAGTTGAGCGCCAAGGCAGTATCGCGAACCAGAGTCCAGGTGGTGTTGCGGGACAGAATATCGATCTCTCCGGACTGCAGCGCGGTGAAACGCTCCTTGGCGAAAAGCGGTGTGTATTTGACCTTGTCGGCATCGCCAAACACGGCGGCAGCCACCGCGCGGCAAACGTCTACGTCGATGCCGGCCCAGTTGCCGGATTGATCGGGATTGGAGAAACCGGGCACGCCCTGGCTCACGCCGCACTGGATGAAGCCCTTGCTCTTGACGTCGCTCAGGGTGCCGGCCTGAGCGCTCCCCGCGGTGGCCACTGACAGCACCGCGGCGGCGGCAATCCGTTTGACGAGATTCATCATGAGCTTCTGGTAAAATCTATTTGTTTTGATTGCCGCAAGCTCGCGAGCATCTGACCCGGGGAGCTCGCTGTCGGCCACCCTGATTTTCCCCAGAAACTCGAGGTAAGGGGACAAAAGCTACCACACCCCCCAGAGCCCCTCAAGGCGGTCCCACCAGCCTCCCCGAAGCAGTCCGACAGTGGCACCCGGCGTGGGCTATGATTCCGTCAACCCGGGCCCTGGGGGCTCGCGAATACTGCAATTCCTGCCGAGGCACCGTCAGCACGCGCCATGCCACAACCCAGCTTCACCGTCGGCATCGAGGAAGAGTACCTGCTGGTGGACGCGGAATCCCGTGACCTCATCCACGAGGCGCCACCGACCATGCTGCCGGCCTGTGAGAAGGCTCTGGAAGGTCAGGTAACGCCGGAGTTTCTCCAGTGCCAGATCGAGGTCGGCACCAGGGTCTGTGAATCCATTGCCGAGGCCAGGAACGACCTGGCGCATCTGCGCAAGACCGTGGCCGGTGTCGCCCGCGACCACGGGCTCGCCATGATCGCCGCCTCCACCCATCCCTTCGCCACCTGGGGCCTCCAGAAGCGCACCCTCAAGGAACGCTATGAGGTCATCGAACAGGATCTCCAGGACGTGGTCCGGCGCCTGGTGATCTCCGGCATGCACGTGCACGTGGCCGTGGAAGACGACGACCTGCGCATCGACATCCTGAATCAGGTTACCTATATCCTCCCGCACCTGCTTGCGCTCAGCACCTCCTCGCCTTTCTGGCAGGGGCACGACACGGGCCTGAAGTCCTATCGCATCGCCGTCTGGGACGAGATGCCGCGCACGGGTTTACCGGCCCAGTTCGACAGCTTTGGCGAATTCGACCGTCACGTGCGCGTGCTGGTCAGCGCCGGGCTCATCGAGGACGGTACCAAGCTGTGGTGGGACGTGCGTCCCAGCGTACGCTTTCCGACTCTGGAAATGCGCATTTGCGATATCTGCACGCGACTGGAGGACACCGTTGCAATCGCCGCCCTGTACCGCTGCTGGCTGCGCATGCTCTACCGGTTGCGTCTCAACAATCAACGCTGGCGGCGCTATGAGCCGATGCTCATCAACGAGAACCGCTGGCGAGCCCAGCGCTACGGCATCGACCGCGGACTGGTGGACTTCGGCAGGGGCGCGGTGGTTCCCTATGCCGACCTGCTGGAGGAAATTCTCGCCCTGGTGCGCGACGATGCCGAGTATTTCGGCTGCGTGGCGGAGGTCGAACACGCCCGCCAGGTGCTGGCCCGCGGCACCAGCGCCCACCGCCAGGTCAGCACCTACGCCCAGGCGCGCGAACAGGGCGCCGACGACAGGGAGGCTCTGAAGGCGGTGGTCGACATGCTCATCGAGGACACCATGTACGGGCTGGATTAATCCTCAGCGGAATTCCTGACCGGCGGGCATGACTCCCGGCAAGCGCGGATCGGCGATGATGGTGGTTTCCTGGCGGTAAGGCGCGAAGCCGGCACGCTGGTAGACGGCGATGGCGTGGGGATGATCCAGGTTGCAGCTGTGCACCCAGACCCGCTCGGGCTCCTTGTCCCATGCCTCATCCACGGACCAGTCCAGCAGATAGTGCCCCAGACCGCGGCCGATGAACTCCGGCAGCAGCCCGAAAAGGGCAATCTCGATATCCTCGGGAGTCCGGCAATCGAACTCCACGAAACCCGCCGGGTTGCCGCCCACGAACAGCACATACACCTCCACCTCGTGATGGTGGACGATGTCGCACAGGGCGTCGTCGCTCATGAGCCGCCGCTCGTACCACAGCCAGGGGCCGCCCACGGTGTTGTACAGATAGCGGTAAAAGGAAGGCACCGGGCGCTCGAGGCGCATCAGGGCCAGCTTTTCACCCCGATGGGGCGCTGGCGGACGGTTGGGCCGACGGGTCATCTCCAGGTAGGTCACGACCACTTCGAGCTTGCCCTTGGGAGCCTTGCGCCGCCTGTCGGGACGCCTGCGGACCTCCTTGAGGGGGAACGAGCTGACTGAGCCGCCGTCGTCCGGCATCAGTCTTGCAACCGGCGGGACATCACCAGACGCGGCTCCACCTCGTATCCCACGCGTTCGTAGAATCGGCGCACCCCATCGTTCTCCGGGCGTATCATCAATTCGACCTTACGTATCCCCATTCCGGCAAGCCAGTCCTCGGCGTGACGGACCATTCTGCACGCTACGCCTGTGCGGCGCCTGCCGGGGTCCACCGCCAGATAGTAGAGCCACCCCCGGTGGCCGTCACTGCCGCACATGATAGTCGCCCGCAGGCCGGCAATACCATTTTCTCCGGCAGTGGCCGCCACGAACAGGTTACTGGCGGGCGTATCCAGGCACAAAGCGATATCGCTGAGCGGATCGTTCCAGGCTCTGAGCAGTCCGCAGGCATCCCACAGGGCGACCACGGCGTCTTGATCCGCGGCACGATACGGGCGAATTTCGAGGGGCGGGACTCCGGTCACGATTTCTCCTCGGATTCCATGCCACAGTATCACCATTGCCTTTTGACGGCCCGGCGGCATCCGGTGGACAGCATCCCGCCGACTGCGTAGATTGCCGCGAGCCGGTTTGCAGGTTGCCGGAATAATACACGGCAACTTCGCCTATGGCCTGCCCGGGCAGGCCCGGAGGAGGCGCCGCGAAGGGCAATGAAAAAGGTTTACAGCTCGGACAGCTTTTTCCTGGTCGGACATCTCCGACAACTGCTGGAAAGCCAGCATATCAGGTGCATTGCCAAGAACGAGTTTCTCCAGGGCGGTGCCGGTGAGCTGCCGCCTACGGAGTGCTGGCCGGAGCTGTGGATTGCCGAGGACTTTCAGTACCACAAAGCAAAGGAGCTGGTGGAGGGATTTCTCTCCAGCAGCCCCGGAATCGGCAGCAAGTGGCGCTGCCCGGAATGCGGCGAACACCTGGATGGACAGTTCACGGCCTGCTGGCACTGCGGTGCCGACCGCCCGCTGCCCTTCGATTGACGTCGTTTGACCCGAGCTGACAGCAACGCTCGCCCAAGCAGGAGAATGAAATGGACGGCCTCGTGCTGGTCATAGGCAACAAAAACTATTCGTCATGGTCTCTGCGAGCCTGGTTGACTCTGAAGCAACTCGACGTCCCGTTCAGCGAGGTCCGCATCCCGCTGGACACCCACGCCTGGAAACGCGAGATCGGCCGGCACTCCCCGTCGCGCAAAGTACCGGTGCTCAAGAATGGCGAGCACGTAGTGTGGGAATCCCTCGCCATCGGTGAGTACGCATCCGAGATGTTCGCCAACGGGCGAGGCTGGCCGCAATCGGTGCAGGCCCGGGCGGCGGCCCGCTCGGTGAGCGCCGAAATGCACTCGGGCTTCACAGCACTGCGCGAGGCGCTGCCCATGAACTGCCGCCGGCGCGTTGCGGGCTTTCGCGCCCCTGAAAATGCGGCCGCGGATATTCGGCGCATTCGGCAGATCTGGCGCTGGTGCCGGGAGACCTGGGGAGGCGACGGCGAGTTCCTGTTCGGCGATTTCTGCATCGCCGACGCCATGTATGCGCCGGTGGTGTCGCGCTTTCACACCTACGGGGTGCGCATGGGGCCGGTGGAGAAGGCCTACACGGATGCCATCATGGGGCTGGACGCCATGCAGGAATGGATTCAATCCGCGGCGGTGGAGTCCGAAGTGATCCATCAAGCGGAGATCCACGTCTGAGGGGAGCGCCAGGAGCGAGCTTGAAGGGGACAGATTTGAAATCTGTCCCCGCCTTCGCTACAGATCTCGGCCGCCTTCCCTTGGTAGACTAAGCCTCTTCCGGATGCTGGGAGAGGAATCCACATGTCGACTGCCGCAGAAAATATTGCCCCCGGTACCGCCTCCACCCGTTTCGACTGGCAGGACCCGCTTCTGCTCGATGGACTGCTGAGCGAAGAAGAATGCATGGTGCGGGACTCGGCCAGAGACTACTGCCAGGACAAGCTCATGCCACGGATCCTGGAGGCCAACCGCCGGGAGATCTTCGATCCGGACATCCTCGCGGAAATGGGCGCGCTGGGATTCCTCGGCGCCACCTTGCGCGACTACGGCTGTGCCGGCGTGAACTACGTTTGCTACGGCCTGCTGGCCCGGGAGGTAGAACGTGTGGACAGCGGCTATCGCTCGGCCATGAGCGTGCAGTCGAGCCTGGTGATGCATCCCATCCATGCCTACGGAACCGATGCCCAGCGCGAGAAATACCTGCCGGGGCTTGCCAGCGGAACGCTCATCGGCTGCTTCGGGCTTACCGAGCCGGACGCCGGCTCCGACCCCGGCGGCATGAAAACCCGGGCGCGAAAGGTGGACGGCGGTTACCTGCTCGACGGAACCAAGACATGGATCAGCAACGCGCCGGTGGCGGACGTGTTCATCATCTGGGCGAAGAACGACGCGGATGAGGTTTGCGGCTTGGTGCTCGACAAAGGCATGAAAGGACTCAGCACGCAACGCATCGAGGGAAAGTTTTCACTGCGCGCATCCTGCACGGGACAGATCGCCATGAGCGAGGTGTTCGTCCCGGAAGACAACCTGCTACCTGGAGCAAGAGGGCTCAAAGCCCCCTTCAGCTGTCTGACCCGCGCGCGCTACGGCATCGCCTGGGGCGTGCTCGGTGCGGCGGAGTTCTGCTGGCACGCCGCCCGCGACTACTGTCTGGAACGCAAGCAGTTCGGCCGCCCGCTGGCGGCGACGCAACTGGTGCAGAAAAAACTCGCCGACATGCAAACGGAAATCACTCTCGGGTTGCACGCCTGCCTGCGCCTGGGGCGCCTCTTCGATCAGGGCATCATCCACCACGAAGCCGTCTCGTTGCTGAAGCGAAACAATTGCGGCAAGGCGCTTGATATCGCCAGGGTCTCCAGGGACATGCACGGAGGCAATGGCGTTTCCGACGAGTATCACGTCATCCGTCACGCCATGAACCTGGAGGCAGTCAACACCTACGAGGGTACCCACGACATACACGCGTTGATCCTCGGACGCGCCCAGACCGGGATTCAGGCCTTCGGACCCTGATCGCCAGCGGAAATGGGATGAAATTTCTGCGCGCGATTCGCCTGGACAACTCGGACACGGAAGTTTATGAGCTGGCATCGGAGCCCGGTGAATGGGCGGTGCCGGGTTCCTTCGAATTTCTGGACACGGAGTCGCAGTCGCTGCAGGGAAAACGACTGCAGGCCTTCAAGAGCGGTTTTCTAGGCACGCGGAGCTTCGGCTGGACCACCCTGGTGGAGATCGCCGAGATCGACGACGACGAATACCAGCAGGTCATCGACCGCCTGGCGGTGCACTTCCTGGAACGCCACGGCGCACCACACATCGCGGCTGCCCTGCCGGCAGCTGGAGATGAGGTGCATTACGCCAGCACCGTCTGCGAGTACCCGCTCGCCACCTTGCTGGCCATCGAAAGGGACTTTGGCGAGGACGGTGTCGTCGAAAGCTTGAAGGTGGTCAAGCCGCGCGCGGGCGATCACAGCAACATGAAGCTGTGGGCGATGGAAGAAGACTGATTAGAGATTGCAGGAGCGAGCTACGGAATCGGTGTCAGGTTCCCCAGGGCTTCACCCACACGTATCAACCGCAGGCACTGGCTCGCGCGCAGGATCGTGTTCGTTCCGTTGCTGCTCTCGTGCATGAGGTTCATGGGATCCGGATCGTGTTGACCGCTGTCCGCCACCACATGATACAGCTCGTGGGCCAGGCTGATGTCGATGTCCTGGGCGGCGGCCGTCATCCACACGGTATCCGCCAGTTGCCTGCGCTTGCGGCTGTTGGATCGACCGATGGCCTCGGCGTCGAAGGGGATGTCCTGAAGAGTATCTTTGACGAAGAATACCGCGGGCCGCTCTGGTGCGAGCTCCGATACCAGCTCCGTCGACCAGTCGTTGCGAAAAATCTTTACACGCTCGGGCCCCTCTACCACCCTCACCGTCACCTGGGGAATGACGATGCCGCACTGGGCGAAAATTGGCGCGGCCTTCGCCATTGCCTCGCGAATCACACCTACCCGCCACCCGCTGCCTTCCAGGATCACCAGCGTGGGGCGAAGCTCATGGGTGGCGCCTGAGTGCACCGGTGCAGACGAGCCCTCGCCCGCCAGATCGGTCGCGCCCCATAGGAAGCGCTCGCTCTCCACCACCTGGCGCGGCATGGCGGCGCAAGCACCCCGTTGGCGTGCGCCCGGGTCGCGCAAAAATCCATAGGCGCTATAGGCGCGGCTCTCGCCGGCGGGCGGTTGCGCACCCTCGAGAATTGCCGCGATCAGGATCTCCGCCCGCCAGTCCGGATTCTCCTCCAGCAGGCAGGCGGCCAGAGCCGAAACCCGCACCGCCGCGTAGCTGGACCCGGATACCAGCCGGGGACGGCCGGAAAAGTCCGTCACCAGCATCTCCTCGCCAGGCACCAGCAGGTCCACCGACTCCCGCCCCCAGTTCGAGCCGGCAGCGGGACGACCGCTGGCGTCTGCAGAGCTCACTACCAGCATATTCGCCAGTTCCAAAGCCGCCGGATAAACCGGCTGGCTGTCGATATCGCGACCGTTGTTCCCGGCAGACACCACGAACAGCATCTCCGGATGCGCGCCAGCCGCCCGCTCGAATGCCTGCCACTCTTCGCCACGATTGCTGCCCAGGGACATGTTGAGAATCACCACCCCGTCGGCAGCGGCGTCTTCTATCAGGTCGGCCATGCGCGTCATGTCGGGACGCGGATACCGGTAAGGAACCAGTTGTGCCCGCGGCGCTTCGCGTAGCAGCAGACTGGCGGTCTGGGTGCCATGGCGTTGGGGGAAGAACGGCGAACGCACCGGATTGGCATCGAAGGGCCGGCGGTCCAGGTCCCAATAGTCGAAACCGAGAATTTCGCCGTCATCGCCGCGCGCCAGACGCTCGGCGATGACGGGCAACAGATAATTAACTCCGGCATCCACCAGGGCGACAGCCACCCGCGGCGCTTCCGGGGATTCCGATCCGTCAGCCGCCGGCACCGGTGGATTGACCGCTTCGCGGACCTCTACTGCGTCCAGGGCGGGGCTCAATTGCTCCAGAAATGCTGCCTTACCATCGGCGTCGTAAATCAGCCGGCGCGCCATCTGCACGCGGCACTGACCGTCGGCAACGATCATCAAGGTCGGGGACAGAACGCCATCCGTGCTCTTCGCCGGCGAACGATACTCGGCGCGCACACGGCGCAGCAGCCCATCGGGTTCGATGGTTTCCAGCAACACCTGATCGCCGCTGTCGACAATGGCAAAGCGCCGCCGCAGACCTATTTCGCGGCCGCGCACCACCAACGGCGACTTCTCGACCAATGCCCCACCGGGGACCAGGATCTCACTGCCGTCCTCGTGCACGCCTTCGCCGCCACAGGCAGCCCCCACGGCAGCCAGCAAGCGCGTTTCCGGCAACCCCGCAGGCTGAGGATCGTCCGCCATGGCGGGCAGGACGCAAAATGCCAGGACGGCGGCCGCGCCGCGGCGCCGAAATTCACATGAATGAAACACGCCAGATAGTCGAATCTTTGAATGGGCGATTATTATGGGGCTCCCCCTCTCCATATATAGTGTACCGTCACGGGTGCGTATATAGTTGCCGGCCGAGTCATGGCGATCACAGGCAGTGCAGAACAGGTGCCGGAGAAAGCTAAGGGAGTCATGTTGGTGGAGACAACGCGCGAATCAACCAAACAGAACGCGGCCCGGGACAGCGCCCGGCGCGACCGCCTTCTCGAAGCGTTCAAGGACGGCTTGCAGGTCGTCCAGGACGGCGGTTGGCCGGACTGGGGTCCGCTGGCGCAGACCCACGAGCCCGGAAGTCCTTTCTGCGCGGATGTGGGCTGCGATTATTCATTCGCCAACAGCCGCTACCAGGTGCTGGTGACCTTCGAACCGGCACCCGGGTGGCCGCCGGTGGTGCATCTCAAGATCAAGGCCCACGACAAGCGATGTGTGCGGGACTGGCGCGACATGCAGCGCATCAAGAACGAGATCTGTGGGACCGAGGCGGAAGGCGTTGAGCTCTATCCGGCGGAGGGGCGCCTGGTCGATGAGGTGAACGAGTTCCACATCTTCGTCATGCATCCGGCCACCGGATTTCCGTTCGGACATGTGCACCGGGCGACGGCGACTCCTGAGCAAGCCGGGAAAGACAGTCAAGGCAACGACGTGCGCGGCAGGCCGTGGCAGCGCACTTTCGAGGATCACCACAACGCGGAAGGCTGCTTGCCGCGCGGTCAGATCGAGTGGCCTGATTGGTCTCCGGGAAAGGCTTTCGGGTAATCGAGGCTGAAGCGCGCCCGCAGGTCGGGGTTCAGCAAGCACCAACCGTGAGCGATTCACCTCAGCTACCTTCCCAGTACGAACTCGTCCAGCTCGCGCAGGTCGACAGCGTCATGGAGGAGGCAGCCAACCGCGCGCGCGATGGCGCCGAGGAAGGCACTCTCATCTGGGCTCTGGAACAGCGCGACGCGCGCACGCGCCGGGGGGATCGCTGGTACTCGCCTCCGGGCAATTTGTATTGCTGTTTGATTCTGCGGCCCGATGTTGGCGTCGATCGATGCGGTCAATTGGCCTATGTGGCCGCCTTGAGCGTGGGTAGCGCTCTGGCGGGTCTGCTCTCGCCGATGACGGGATTGCGTTACGGTTGGCCCAACGATGTCTTCATCAACGATCTGAGAGCGGGTCAGATAATGCTCGCCGCCTCAGGCGCCCACAGCGACCCCTATGAGTGGCTTACCCTGGGGGTGATGATCAACGTCGAGCAACATCCGCCAAACCCTGAACCGGAGGAGTACAACAGTGTCCACGCCAGCGGTGCCCCCCAAGTGACCGCTGTTCAAGTGCTGGAAGACTTCACGCGCTACTTTCTCACCTGGATCAACCGCTGGGCCGAGGGCGGCTTCGAGCCTATTCTGCGCCAATGGCAGATTCGTGCCGATTGCGCCGGCGAGGAAATGGAACTGCGCATGGGGGATCAGCGTCTCCGCGGCCGCATCGTCCAGGTGGACAAACTGGGTAGGCTGATCATCGCGACGCCTGAGCAGGTTGAGCACCGCATCAGCATCAACGAGTATTTCGCCCTGGACGGGAAATGAGCAAACCGGGAACTTCCACAGCGCGCCCCTGGCGCCAGTGAGCGACAGTGTACGGGGATAGCCAGGAACAGACTTCAGGCGTATACGCCGTCGACGAGGACGGTGGATTGACGCTGTTGCACGAATATCAGGATGATGAGTATTCCCTGGAAAATCTGATCGAGGAGTTCGGCTTTGGCCGGATGGATGGAGGCACGGAGAACGGCGACGATATTATCGTGCTGACCCCTAAGGAGATCCGCGATCTGAAGGTCAATGCCGACGCCTACAGCTTCGATTACAACGAAGGCTTCATCGCCATGTGCCTGGATATCGATGGATTTGCCTCGGGTGACGCGGACGAAAGCCTGCGTCTGGTATCCATTGATTGACCGCCCATGGGTGAAGTTTCTAGCAGTCCTGGCACCGTTGCTGCTGCCGGTCCTGGCACAAAGCGCGTCGCCGGCGTCTGACGGGGAAATTGCCAATCGGGCATTGCTGATGGCCGCGCAGATCGGGCGCACGGATCTGGTCGCCTTCGCCCTGGATCATGGTGCCGACATCGAAGCCCGGGACCGGCGCCCGACCCGGCGCTCGGCTCTGGTGCTGGCCGTCCAGGAAGGGCACTACCCGGTGGTGCGTCTGCTGCTTGCACGGGGCGCCGACGCCAACGCCGTGACCGGCGACGGTTACACGCCGTTGATGGTTGCGGCAGATGCCCGCGACGATCCGCTGATGGGTGTCGAACTGATCGGCGCGGGCGCCAGGGGCAACAGGGCTGCCGCCGACGGCACGACGGCGCTGATGGCGGCCGCGGGCCGTGGTCACGAACACTTTCTGAACCTGCTGCTACTCAACAACGCCGCTCTCCACGCCACGGACGACCAAGGGCGCGATGCCCTCCTACTGGCCGCTGAGGACGGATCCCTGGCATGCACCGATGCCCTTCTGAAGGCTGGTGCAGACCCGAACCGGCGCGCCCGTAACGGCGAGACCAGTCTGGGGCGCGCCGTTATCGGCGCCCACACGCGCGTCGCGGCACGTCTGCTGGCCGCCGGCGCCGACGTCAACGCGCCCGGGGCCAGGGGCCAAACGCCTCTGATCATCGCGGTACGCACCGGCAGCACGACCACGGCCATGGTTTTGCTGCAAGCGGGTGCGGATGTGAATCGCGTCGAGCTCGGCAACGGCAACTCGGCGCTCATGTACGCTGCCAACAGCGGATTCACGGATCTGATAGGAATTCTGCTCGCCGGCGGCGCTGATGTCGGCGCCACGGCCAGGGACGGCTGGACGGCGGTTCAAGCAGCGGAGATGGTTGGGGAGACCGCTATCGTGGATCGATTGCGGGCCGCGGCACCTTTAAAAATCCTTAATCGCCGGATCTCATTTCGTCCAGCCGTTCGCGCCGTTGCGCCATCAGCACCCGGTAACATTTGAGCGCGCCCTGTTCCCAAGTGCTGTTGGGTGACGCCAGACGGGCAATTTGACGTTCGAAGTGCCTGATATCTCTTTTCAGCTGCGCTTCACCCGGCCACTCCATGACTGAACCGCTGCTGCCCTCTTCCGTCAACTCCACTGCCGTCGTCTCCGTGTTGATTGCCCGTCAGGGTGCAATGTGACACAGGATGCGCCGGAGTTCTGTGCAATTTGTCACATGTTGGGCGGATACGGGGGCAGATTTGAAATCTGTCCCCGGGATTTTAATGGCGCAGCTTTCGTTGCAGAGATTGGCGCTGATTCTGCGTGTTGTAGTGCACCAGCTGGCGGCGTTTCGCGCCGAAGCTGCCGATGCCCGGCGGCCCGCCGGTGCGCCCTGCGGCGATCAGCGCATGACGTTGCTGGCGTTGATGAAGAATGCGCTGTTGGTCACGATCATGAGCCTGGCGGGCCCGGGCTCGGTGGGCGGATTCCGCTTCCGCCTGCGGCGATGCCGGACCGGTCACGGTGACCGGCTGCAGCCGTGCCGATTCGGCCCAGTCACCCAGATCCATCGGTGCAGCCCCAGCTGCACGGGATGCTGGAGCCGACGGTGCTGCCGCGCCACGCTGGCGTGCGCTCTCCGCAACCTGCTCCAGCATCAGCTGGAAACGGCTCGGCTGCTGCTGGGCACGCAGCTGCCGGGCCAGGTTGCCATCATCGGCCGTGACCGACAGAGGTATCAGCCACGCCGCCAGCAACAGAGCGGCGGCCCGTGGAACATGGGTTTTTGGCCGGCACTTTCCGTTCATGATAAGTTTCCCTCCCCGGCTTCGGCGCCAGCCGGAAGCACGAGTCTGACACAGGCCGGCTGACGCCACAGCCGGCAGCCCCAGGCAGGAATCGACAGTGAAGAGAAGAGGCTTCGTCAAGCTGTGCGCCACCGCCGCTGCCGCGGTGGGG
>PVMK01146282.1_pt1 | contig 43764 bp, 36 predicted proteins | sample 1853481 | NCBI WGS metagenome assembly PVMK01 (sample SAMN08533507, study PRJNA380276) | Marine sediment metagenome, whole genome shotgun sequencing project.
TTGGTCGGTGCTGTTTACCCCCTCTAATTGCAAAACATTCTCTGATTCATACACTTGGTTCTGCCTTGTTGAAAGTGTATGTCCTTTGGATCAGTAAGATGTGCACACCTGGCATGTATTAAATGACGATCGTTTCCGTAATGTTGTTTTATGCTATCTCGAAAATACGCTTCAATACAACTTATTTCAAAAGCCGGTTGACTTATGCTATTAGGCAATTCTGGTAAGTCGTCGGTATTTCCAGCCACGCCGGCAAACGTTTCTACATGGGCATACCATGGCTCCAAATCGCTATACCTTATAGGCCAGTCAACGGCAAATCCATCCCTACTAGGGCCTTCGAAGTCGAAATCACTCCAACGTTGGGTCTGCCGTGCCCATAGCAATGATTTGCCACCCATATGGTATCCTCGGAACCAACGAAAGGGTTTTTCCTGAATGAATGGCTGTTCATCGTCTTCCAAAGCCCAATGAAGGGTTTGTTCTCTGAGCCTTCTTAAATTCTGGTGATTAACCCGGAGGTGAAGGGGTACAGTACCGCGATAGTCAAAGTCCCAGGGACCTTTTGATGCTGTGGGATAGTCCAACACATGTTTCACATCACGGCCTCTTTCAAGTACCAGCGTCTTCAGTCCCTGGTCACACAGTTCTTTGGCCGCCCAACCTCCACTGGCCCCGGAACCAATAACAATGGCATCGTAGTGCTTTTTCCTTTTGGACATCTTTAAATTTGCCATTCTATGGGGTGTTTACTTCTATACATCCATAAAAATGGCCAGGGATTACTTGATAATTTAGATACTTGGTCATTACTTCTTTTGAGGTGCTAAATCCACGAATGGTTTCGGACTTTATCAGCTTAAAAGTATCGGTGGTTTGAGGATCTCCAGAGTTAGCGAATTGCCCAAGAATTTTCACGCGTTGTAATACATCACATTGGTTAAATCGTTTACCATGAACCAATTGAGCAGAATTATTCATTTCATTAAGCTGGGCTTTTATCCGATCCTGAACTTCCAGTTCGTAACAGTCATCAAAGAGTCTTTGTAGAAATTTGTCCACTCCAACAGATACGGCTCCAATGGAATCCCCAGCAGGTATAATGGTATCGACTACCAGAGTCAGTAGTTCTTGATCAAATTTGGAAAAAGTAGTATTAACTGCCATTCCGTCGATACTCCAAGCATTCGCCCACAGGGGCAGCACTACCACGGTTCCGGTAGCCGCTACCAGTTTTTTAATGGAGGTACGGCGATTGATCCTAACTCTATTTTTGGTTTTCCCCATCTGACGTCTATTGGTTGATACTGCATTTACCTTTATAGCAAAACTAAAATACCAAGATAATGCCACTTTGTCAATAACAGGACCAACATGGATTCTTGTTCCACCTTCTAATACTTCTCAGAGGTTGCTGACCATATTTGCTTTCGAAGGTTTGATCATTGAAATATTCAGAGTAATATTATATCTATGATGAAACTGCTTAAAAATACCCTTTTTTATTCTTTTTTTATCAATTTCAGGCTATGGCCAGACCAATGATTGGGAAAACCCCCATGTTACAGGAATAAACAAACTTCCAGGACGCGCTACCTCAATTTCTTACTCCAATGAACCGTCTGCCCGAAATGTGGACAAGAAAGTTTCATCCCGTTACATGTCTTTAGATGGAAATTGGAAATTCATGTGGGTTCCCACCCCGAAACAAGCGCCACAAGACTATTATAACCCAAATTATGATGCCACGGATTGGTCCGAGATCGAGGTCCCTGGAAATTGGGAACTTCAAGGATGGGGAACGGCCATCTATACCAATGTAGTCTATCCTTTCGTCCCGGTTAATCCCCCAAATATTCCACATGATGATAACCCTGTGGGCAGCTATCTGACAGACTTTGAAATACCTACTGATTGGAAAAACATGCAGATCACACTACATTTTGGGGGCGTGTCTTCAGCTTTTTATTGTTGGCTAAATGGCGATTTGGTGGGATATAGTCAGGATAGCCGTTTACCGGCGGAGTTTGACATTACGCCATTGCTGCAATCCGGAAAAAACTTATTGGCAGTGCGGGTTTATCGATGGAGCGATGGAAGCTACCTGGAAGATCAGGATCATTGGAGGCTCAGCGGTATTCACCGGGAAGTTTATATCTCCGCTGCGCCTAAGATTCAGCTTTATGATTTTTTTGTTCAAACTGACCTGGATGATGAATATCGTGATGCTGAGGTCAAGATACATGCTAAAATTAAGAATTTTGGAACAGACAGCTACCCTGGTTGGAGCCTCGAAGCCCAACTGTATAATAATCTGGGTGAGGCGGTTTTAGAAGCCCCTGAAATTATTGATGTTGAAAAACTTACTAAGAGGCGATGGAGCAACAGGGCAAATGTCCTTTTCAGTGACCTTACTCTTCAGATTGACAATCCGAAGAAATGGTCAGCGGAGTTTCCAAACATTTATACTTTAACGCTGACCCTAAAGGATCATCAGAGTAAGACCGTTGAGGCAAGAAGTTGCAAGATCGGATTCAGGGAAATTGAACTCGATGAGGGTGAGTTTAAAGTAAACGGTAAGCCAGTACTACTTTATGGTGTTAATCGTCATGATCATCATCAGGAAAAAGGTAAAGTGATACCGGAAGAGACCATGATTAAAGATGCTCATCTCCTGAAGCAGTTCAACATCAACGCCGTCCGCACCTCTCATTATCCCAATGATCCTCGTTGGTTGGAAATATGCGACGAATACGGATTCTATGTAATTGATGAGTCCAACCTCGAAACACATGGAATAGGAGGTTTATTGTCAAATGATTCGGATTGGACCGGAGCTTTTTTAGAAAGAGCCCAACGAATGGTTGAGCGGGATAAAAACCATCCGTCCGTTGTTTTTTGGTCGTTGGGAAATGAGTCCGGTAGCGGCCCCAATCATGCTGCCATGGCCGGATGGGTCAAAGAATATGATAACACACGATTTGTTCATTATGAAGGGGCTCAGACTCGAGATGAAAACTATGCCACAGATAACCTACTGGATCCCCCTTATGTAGATATGATCAGCCGAATGTACAATCCTCTGGAGGTTATGGTCAAATGGGCCAATCACCCGGATGAAACGAGACCGGTACTGTATTGTGAGTATGCTCATGCCATGGGCAATTCTTTGGGTAATTTTTATAAGTTCTGGCAGGCAATCCGAAGCAACAAAAGGTTTATAGGCGCCTTTATCTGGGACTGGACAGATCAGGGGATTTTACAAAAGGATGAAAGTGGCAGAGAGTATTGGGCTTACGGCGGAGATTTTGGTGATTCTATTAACTCTAGCAATTTTTGTATGAACGGCATCATCAATGCAGACCAAACACCCAAACCCGTTACCTGGGAAGTAAAAAAAATACAACAACCTGTTGCAATGGAACTCCTCAATGGGTCCCCAAACACTGTTCGCATCACCAACTGGCATCATTTCAGTGATCTTTCCCGATACCACATCAGCTGGAACCTGATTGAAAACGGGAAACAAATACAAAAAGGAAACCTGGCCAGTCTGGAAACCAATCCAGGTGACTCAGAAAACATTATCATTCCATTTAAGGAGCCTGACATCAAGCCAGGCGCTGAATACCATTTGACCATAAGTTTTAGTTTGAACAAGGATTTTCCTTGGGCGCTCAAAGGCCATGAAGTTGCCTGGGAACAGTTCAAACTGCCATTTAATGTACCCCCTGCTCCACCAATGGACTTAAGTAATTTTGGAGGAGTAAATAAGGAAGAAAAAGATGGTTTTATTCAAGTTTCAGGGACTGGTTTTTCTTTATTAGTTTCAAAATCCAATGGTCTATTGTCATCCTACATGTTGGAAGAACAAGAGATTATTAAATCTCCCCTCAAACCCAATTTCTGGAGGCCTCTGACAGACAATGATATTGGTGGACGTATGCCCGATCGAAGCGGTATTTGGAAAAACGCCGGTGACGATCTGGAGCTCACTTCCCTGGAGTCAACGACTATCAGCCCTCGCGAAGTGAGAATCCATAGCTCATACAACTTGTCCGATGATAAATCCAGTCTTAAAATGACTTACACTGTTCATGGAGATGGCAGCGTTGTGGTTGCCTATGAATTTACCTCAGGCGGAAACATGCCCAACATTCCGCGAATCGGCATGCAAATGCAAATCTATGAAGAGTTTGATAACATGGAATGGTATGGGCTTGGCCCTCACGAAACATATTGGGATCGTAATAAGGGATCCGCCGTAGGTATTTACAAATCCTCAGTGAAAAATGACTTTTTCCAATACGCGCGACCACAGGAGAGCAATAACCATTGGCGTACAAGGTGGGTGAAACTCACTAATGGAGAAGGCAGCGGACTAATGATCAAGGGTAATACAAATACTTTGAGTTTTAGCGCTTGGCCTTATACCATGAGCGATTTGGAAACAGCCAAACATATCAATGAATTACCGGACCGTGATTTTATCACCTTAAATATTGATCATCTGCAAATGGGGGTTGGTGGCGATAACAGCTGGACCGAGCGAGCGCGGCCACATGAAGAATATCGCATTCCTGCAGGAACCTATAACTATAGTTTTGAGATCAAACCAATTTTAGAGTAGTGAGAATATTTGTTCTATCTACTAATAGTCTTAGAGCTGTTGGTTTCTCCGTTGTTTTTATCTCTTTTATTAAAACAATTTTGCGGTCTTTTCTACCCACTGCCTTAAGTGTACCTTGTTCATAGGGAACATCCCAGGAAAGATGGCTCTTCAAATGAACTAGAATGTATTGGTCTAATTCGTTTGATTAATTATTATACCAATTTCTTAAGCGTACTTCAATATCCTTCCCCGAAGCTTCGACAAGTGATTTAAACTGCTCCACATCACTAAACTTTCCGCCACCGCCACGGTAGTGGAAAGGATAAACCACTTTCGGCTGAAACTCAATCACTGCATCTGCCGCTTGAGAAACGTCCATGGTATACGGTAAATTCATACAAACAAAGGCAATGTCTATATCTTTTAACGTTCTCATCTCTGGTATATCTTCGGTGTCACCTGAGATATAAATATTAGTACCTCCAATACTAACCACATAGCCGTTACCACGTCCTTTAGGATGCCGACTTTCATCGTTTTCTGGCAAATTATACATAGGCACCGCTTTCACGGTAATCCCATTGTTGCTTGTAGTTTTTCCATTTTCCAAAACAGTAACTTTTTGAGCCATATCATCACTCATAAGCTCTTTAACCGCGGCAGGTGCTATAATGCTGGTATTTGTCAATGGCAAACCCTGTAAGGTTTCTGCATTATAATGATCACCATGAATATCTGTAATAAGTATCAAATGTGGAGGATGTTCCTTATAGAGATCGGCGCCGCCATAAGGATCTATCAGGATATTCTGGCCCTGCCATTGCAAGACCATGGAGCTGTGTAAAACAGGAAAAATATTTAGGAGCCCTTCTGAAGTAGGAATAACTTCCTGGGCAAACAGATTTAATGTATTACAGGCGAAAAACAAAAAAAGAAAATGTCTCATAGCTTCTTGTTTAATGATTGCTGTTTAGTTATCCATTATTTTAGTACTTTTTGAAATCTTCATCTTCAGTAAAGATGGTCATTTGGACTAATCCTCCAAAACAGTTTTAATTTTTGATAGTCCTTTTTCGAATGCCGGGCCCAATTCTTTATCCATCATCAGCTTCCATTCATCAAGATTCAACGGCATTTCTGCAAAAATCCATACACTTTCGAACTTCAGTAACTGAATTTGAACCTTCTGGTATGGGATACTCCAGTTCGATAGTAGCCATAAATTGATAATTTTCGTCCCTGATTAATTGGAGAATTTCTTTTAGTGGGGTGTCTCCTTGTCCCCAGGGCATATTTTCCCCGTTATTCATCTTACGATCTTTCAGGTGGAGGTTCAAAATCCGGTCATGATATTTCCGAATAAGGGGTACCGGGGATTGATTAGTGCCGGCCACATAGTGTCCTACATCAAGATTAATTGCATTGTATGACGACTTGTTCATGGCGGTATCCCAACTGTTGAAATCCACCTTAGCATGATTGTGATATCCGATCTTGACTTTGTGTTTATCGGCATAGGAACTCAACAGCTCAACGGCATCATCTGAGCGTTCTAAAGTTATACCGCGTGCTCCTACTGCATTAGCTACCTTGAAACTATAATTAATCTCTTCAGGGGACATACGGTCCATGGGTAACTTAATGATTTCAATATTCACCCCCTCATCAGAGTAATTTTTACGTAATTTCTTAAATGCTTTCATCGAAGTAGATAATCGCCACTTTTTTAATTCCTCCCGATGAGCCTTGCGTTCTGCTTTCTCTTCTTCGGTAAGCTCACCTGGCTTCCAACCAGGACCTTGAGGTGCTCCTGCAAATGCCTCTGCCGGCCCCCCCATTAACTCCACGGTGTCAAGGTTCAATTCAACCAGATAACCCAGTAGATCATCAGCGGTACTGGGCATATCACGGAAACTATAGGTGATGGCACCAAGTCGCACACCCTTCAACGCAGAATTTGGATTTGACTTAATAAAACTCCTGTTCCCAAATAGTATGGTAGTGGGTAATAGTGACAAGCCGGTGGCGATTCCGGTTTTAATCATGAATTCTCGCCTTTGCATGTTTGATTTGACATTTTGCTCTCGTTCCATAATTGATAGTTCTTATTTTAAATTTGATGTATTATCTCTTGGTTAAACTCACCTTCAGGAATTTTGTAGTTCTTTCATCATGAATGACTCCGCTCCAATTAAGACCAAATCCGAAATCGTAAGCATTGCCATCGGAATCAACGTATGATTCCATATCAAACTGTAGATCCTCCAGTTGATTTTCTACAGTAGTCATATCACTAGGCATTTGCAATGGCAACAATCCGGAAGGTTCTACCCTACCAGATATCACATCAAGAACGGCTTGATCCTGAATTCTGAAATTAATCAAGAGAGCATCAATTTCTTTTTCAAACTCTGCTACTATTGTCGGGTTTGACATTTTAAGAATTACTATTACCGGTTTACCATTCATTCTCCTTTTCGTTTCCAATACCAGATCGAGATCAGTGCTATTTTTAGCTCTAACTGTCTTGTTTTTATAGGTACGATTTAGAACATCCTGTTTTCTGCTGTCTCCAGCTAAACTTGGATCCCTTGCATCGGTAGCAGTATAGCTTCCATATTTCAGACTGATGGGAACAAATCCATTACCTCCGGCATCAACATCTTTCTTATCATATCCGGCGGTTCTTCCGTTTTCAGGACTATTAATAACAACCAAGGCACAATATGCTTCAGATGGATCATTAGTAATTTCAAAATAGTTTTTTACGGCTTCAGGATTAAACGGATCCTCCCATTTAGCCGGAATTGACCGACCAAAAAAACTACTTGATTCAGGTGCATATCGTTGTGGGATGTACACTTTTTGTTCTTTATCCAACGGCAGGATATTATTACTGTTTTTAAGCAGCACCATTGATTTTAACTGAGCTTCATAACCCGCGGCCATAAAACCAGGATTTCCTACAATAGACCTTGTTTCTGAAACTAACAAATAGGGGTTTTCAAAAAGTCCTACTCTAAAAATATTCCTAAGAAGCCTTACTGCGGACTTTTCAAATCGGGCCCTCATAAAGTCCTTTCCGTATTCATCAGCACCGATTTGATAAGCCTCAATAACAGGTTTGACGTCATTGTTACCACCAAATTGATCACACCCTGCCATTAATACCTTATAGTGCTTTTCTGCTTCCGACAAATGCTCTACACCCCATGGTGTTCTTCCAAAAGCAGCCAAACCTTCATCTTCCCTGGTTACACCCCAATCGGTACAAACTACGCCTTCAAATCCATAAGTATTCCGCAACATATCCGTTATAAAGTGTCTACTAAAAGTATTACCCACATTCTCGCCCATTGGATTTTGGTTAAACGAAATTGTGTAATAAGGCATAAGCGCAGAAGCCATTTTAGTTCCATCTTCTAATGAAAAAGCACCGGATATAAAAGGCTTCAGATGGGTTTCCAAATTATTTCCAGGAAATACGCCAAACTTACCAAACCCATAATGAGCATCACGACCACCTTCACCCATCCCACCTCCGGGCCAATGTTTAGCCATGGTATTTACGCTCTCATAACCCCAGCCATCAGCGATCTCCTTATCTTGAGATGAGGTTTGAAAACCATCTATGTAAGCCTTTGCCAAATTAGTTGAAAGTTCAGGGTCAGGGCCAAATGTTCCGCTATATCTATACCACCTTGGATCAGTGGCAAGATCTATCTGAGGTGAAAGCGCTGTGGTAAGACCCAATGCCCGGTATTCTATAGAAGCAATTTTGCCGAACTCTTTGACTAATTCCGGATCAAAACTTGCAGCTAACCCAATTGATCCGGGCCACCTTGAAATGTCTCCACCAGCTCCAAGTGTGTATCCTTCCTCAGAATCTGCCTGATGTCTGGGATCTGAACTATTATTAGTAGGAATTCCCAGCCCAAGCCCCTCAACCAATGCCTGAGCATTATTGTTCCAAATAGCCGCTACCGCGGGGCTTTCAACCGATGTTATCAGCACGTGTCTGAGATTATCATTAGTAAGAAAATCAATCTGCTGGTCAGTAAGGTCTGATGGCTCAGCATCACTTTCAACCAAAGGTTTTCCATCATAGGTTCCACCACCTCTGAATCCACCACCAGGTAGTCGTTGGTGACTGCTATAAAGCATCAATCCAGCAATTTGGTGTATTGTCATTTTTGAGGCAAGATCGGATGCTCTCTCATCAACCGGTAACCTCCAGTCCTCATACTTATCCAGATTTTCGTTCCGGTTCAAGTCCTTAAAAGCGAACCTGTCTACGGTAATAATGCTCACACCAGAACCTGGTGTATAACCAAGAGTCTCCCCATCAATATTAGAGACAATATTGATACCGTCAATAGCTACTTCAGTCCATTTTGGACCACAACCAGTGCAACAAGCTATTAGTATTATAATTCTTAGGTATGGTTTCATAACTAGAACAATTAAGTGACCAGATAACTCATATATTAAACCAATAGGTGAGTTTGATGACAAGCGCCCTTGACTTAGGTCGGTTGAAGTCGATAAATCTACCCTCTTCTCCGGCAAAATAGTTGTCCGTATACACGAGAAATAGGTCTGAAACGGATTTATATCGCCATTGGAAACGCGTGTTGATATTCACATTGTTTATCTGGTTATTGTACTGGATAAAGGTGGTCCAGAAAATATTACGTGTAAAGGTTATATCAATCTTTGGTCCTATTAAAAACAGATTTGCATCGTTGTAAGGGTCAGGAAGCCGTATTCTATTGACTGCAAAATTCAGGGCTGCGGTCACTTTCATTGAATGTCGATAGGATAATGTCCCTTCCAGGTTCAATCGAGTACCGTTGAAGTATTCGCCTGAGCGCGTGCTTAGTTGATAAAAAAATGACTTTCGTTGATCAGAGCTGAACCTGGCAGCAATGAAATTATAGGCATAGTCGGTGCTTTCAGGAAGTTCTGGGCCGTCAGTGCCACTTGGATCAAAAGGTTCAAGCAGATAGGTATATTGTCTACGTAAGCGCATGCTGAACCTGGCGTTGTTTAGAAAATTGATTCGATATAGTAGGTTAACATCCCAATCAGTGAGCCCGTAGTTACTGTTTCTGACAACATCGACATCGAATCCTGGCGCATGTGACTGAATACTTCCTTTCGACGGGTAAAAATTATGATATATGGTGCCGCGGACCTGATTGAAATCCGTTCTCCGTACAAAGCCAACATCCGGATTAAAATTAGCTCCTATGGATCTGAAATCTGTGCGTGCTTCCCAGCGATATGTTTGGTAGTTGACACCTGCTCCCATGGAATAAGTTGAATCAAGTGCTTGCTCGTCGAATGACCGATGATAATATCCCTTTCCGCTCAATTTGTTATCGGGTGTGGCAAGGTTCAGGTCAATGCCAAAGGTGCGGTTCCAGATGGATGGTTTCATTTGAAATTCACCGCCAATGGAATCCTGAAATGCTTGTTTGCTGACTAGAATTGCTGCAATATTGGATCGTTCTCCTATTCGGCGCTGCACGGAAGCTACTGTATAGTTGATTGATGGCAATGAGATGTCTTCTTCTGCCGATGCCTGAATGGTCATCACACCTAACCTCCATTTATTGTCAATATTCCCACTCACCCTGGCGCCAAAATAGAGTTGATTCATAATGTTGGTTCCGGTAGTAGTATCACTGCTTATTCCAATTCGTCTCGAAAAAAAAGGCCTGGCACCACTAGATCCGAAGGAGGCAAACAAATCAGCGTTTTCAAGGAAAAATTGGCGTTGCTCAGGGAAAAATATTTCAAATCGATCAAGGTTGGTTACCTGTTGATCAGCTTCAACCTGTGAAAAATCCGGGTTGATGGTGAGATCGAGGTTCATCGCTGGTGAAAGTGCGATTTTCACGTCCCCACCAACTGTAAGTTTTGTCTCTGAAGTGGTTCCTTCCTCAAAATTCTTTGAGGTCCTGAAAGCTGTGTAAGGAATGAGGGAGATGTTTTTACCCGGCTTACCAAGTGGCTGATCCCATTTTAACTCTTTGTTGAACGCAAGATTAATTGGAAAAAAATTCCTTGGTATTGGCGCCCACGTGGAAGTTTCATTGTATTCACTATCGAAACGGTAAAAGTTTATATACCAGGAATCCATGTCATCCTTGAATCGTAAGGTCTTAAATGGTATGGCCATTTCAGCTATCCAATAATCGTCATAGATCCTGGCCTCCGAGTACCATTTATTATCCCATGTGAGTGAAAAAGAGCCACTGCCACTGCCTGGACGCCCCCCCCGACCAGATATATTGCCTCCATTGGAAATGAGACCTTCTCGTTGTACTCCGTAAGGATCAACCCCAAAGAAAAATGCATTGGTTTTATCCTTATAGGTGTCTAGTATCAAGGTAAAATTATCAAACCCCCGGCCTCTGAAGTCTCGACGTAAAGAAGGGGTTATGTATTCCCTAGGCCCCAGGTTATGCATAATGGCGATGAGGTACACAAAATCATCATCGTAGGTCATTCGGACTTCCGTAGACGCAATAGCTTCGGAACTATCATATGGGAAATTCTGATTAAACCTATCGGCCACGTCGGCTTCTTCCCATGCGCCTTCATCCATTACACCATCAATGGTTATGGCAGTGGTGGCCCTTTTGATTAATAAATCCTGCCCTTGCGAAACTAAGGTTATCCATATTAGCAAAACCGTTAGAAGATATAAGGGTAGGTTATATTTCATTTCATTGATTTGGTTATCCTCGCCACAATCATACTTGATTCCACACAAGAACAATTAATAATGCTATTTTCTTCATTTTTCCAGTTTTAATTTGAAAATGTTAAACAGTTGGTTACTAATAAATATTAATATGTAGACAATTTATATCGAAAATTATTGAATGATTTCAATTGTTTGTAGCATAACTAACCAGCCTTATCTCAGTTTATCCTTGAAAAACTCGACAGTCCTCTGCCAGGCTAGATCGGCTGCAACCTTATCGTATCTTGGCGTAGTGTCATTATGAAAGCCATGGTTTACATCAGGATACATATGGGCCATATATTCCTTTTTGTGCTCTTTCAATGCAACTTCATAATCAGGCCAACCCTCATTGACCCTGCTGTCCAATCCGGCATAATGAAGCAGTAATGGAGCCTTGATGTCTGAAACTAATTCTGTTGAGGGTTGTCCACCGTAAAAGGGAACTGCCGCTAACAAATCTGGCACTTTTACAGCCATCATATTAGAAATCCAACCTCCAAAGCAGAATCCAACCACTCCCACATTTCCATTACATTCGGGATGGGCTTTCAGATATTGAAATGCGGCAATAAAATCTTCTAGCATTTTATTGCGGTCTCGTTGACGTTGTAATGTCCTGCCATCGTCATCATTACCGGGATATCCTCCCAGAGGAGTTAGTGCGTCAGGTGCGAGAGAAATAAATCCCTCCAGAGCTGCTCTTCGTCCTACATCTTCAATATGTGGGTTGAGGCCCCTGTTTTCATGAACTACAACAATACCTGGAAGCTTGGTGCCAGCATCAACAGGTCTTGAAAGCAGACCGCGGATACTTCCTCCTCCTTTTGGAGATTCATAATTTATAAACTCCGAATTGAGTCTTGGATCCTCAGCCTGTACTTGAATGTTGTCTTGATAATTGGGCATGATAAAACCAAGCAGAGATGCAACTGTTACGCCTCCAATGGCGTGGGCTGATATCTTATCAAGAAATTGTCTTCTATCTATTCTATCATGTACATAATCATCATAAAGATCAAATACTTCCTGATTGACGTCTTCTTTCTTCTGATTTTCTTTCATTACTTTTTTAGAAAAATAGTAATACAATTTGAAGAGAATCGGTAAACATTCTATGGGAAATTTGAAGTTGAAAACTGATACTTCGATCCGGTCTTAAACTAAATTGAGTATTTGCTTGAGAAATTCCCTACGCGGGTTAGACATAGTTTTCAGGTTTAATTGAGGAGATTAGAAAGACTCAATACTCACACTCAGGAATCGAGTACCTACCAGATGGCCGCAAATATGTATTGGTGCTTTTGTCCAAAGATCTGGTGGACTTTGATGACGGCACTCGATTGTTGCAGAATATTTCGAATATGATTTATGAGTATATAACGGAAAATTAACCTACTTTCTTTTTGTAGTAATTTCTATTACTCCACTCATTCCCCTGGTCCCATATAGAGAAGCGTCTGCTCCTGAAAGAATACTGATCCTGGAAATATCATTTACGTCGACCATTCCTTCTATCTGAGAATAACTGTTGCCAATTGGCACCCGATCCAAAACATATAAAGGGTCCGTGCCTGCGGCTCCAGAGCCTCCTCTTATTGCCACTTTAGTATTACTGCCCTGGCCTTGTACAGTTACACCGGCTTTGCGTCTTAAAAGATCAGCCAGACTTAAGTAGGCCACTGTGTTATCTGCTTCTTTGGAAAGTTCCTTTGATTCCTTCTTTTTCTCCTTTTTTGACTTCTTGTCCTGAGCCTCCGCCTGAAAGGCTAAAGACAAACCAATGAAAGCAATAAAAACAAATTTAAGTAGTCGTGATAAATTCATGATATCATTTTTGTATAGATAGTATTGACAATGTTTAACTATTTATACTGTAAAAGTACCAATTGGGTTTGGTTATTAGTGGTAAATATTTGTCATTAAATGTCATCACGGGGAAACAGGATGTTCCGGGGGCATCCTTCTTTATACTTAATAAAAGCATAGATCCAGGGGTGCTAATTTAAACTTAGTCAGTCAAAAGCAGTTTTCGATCTTTAAGGGGGTACCAATTATAAATTTTAGATTTCAATACCTTAACAATTTCTGGATGCTCTTGAAACAGATTGCTGTTCTCATGCGGATCTTTAATTATGTTATAAAGTCGAATGGGCTCCGTCCGCATATCTTCATGAGTTGATAATCCCCACCCTTCTAATTGCCCATCGTAGCATAATATCAATTTCCAATCTCCGTCTATGCACCAGCGATAAGCTAGAGAAGCTTCAGGATTATCCTTATCGATGATATCGTGTCCGTATCCTTCGCCGTATATAATTTCACGTTGAATGGGATTTCCACTAGTCAAAGTCGGCCATAGATTTATACCGGACATAGGTACATTGGTTTCTATTCCTGCCGCTCCCAGTATTGTGGGCATTAGATCGATGCTTGAAATCAACTCCGGACGAATCTCTGGCTCTAGGACTCCAGGCCAGGAAAATATAATAGGTGTTCGTACTCCGCCATCTTTGGCACTTTGTTTAGAACCATTGGCAAAGCCTTCTGAATCTGGTTTTTGAATCCATCCATTGTCACAAAGATAATAGATCAAGGTGTTTTCCCTCAGTCCTTTTTCCTCAAGAAAATTTATCAATTCACCACAAGTTTCATCAAACCACTCGATCATTGCATAGTACTTCGCCACTGATTCTGAAACATTCAAATCAATGTACTTTTCTAGCAAACGTTGCGGTGGATTATGTGGGGTATGAGGCAAGAATGGGGCATACCATAAGTAAAATGGTTTGTTTTCCAAGCTAGCATGCTCTACAAATTTAAAAACGGAATCCATTCCTTCCCTTCCAATCATGAGTCCATCATCACCATGGCGTTTTCCCTTAGTCATTCCATGTGTAAATCCTCCCCTCTTATAATCACCCTCCCACCACTTTCCAGATTGATGACTCAGATATCCGTGCTCTTTCAAAATTTCTGGCAGCGTTTCCAGTCTGTCAATGTGAGCCAGTAGTTCTTCTCTTGGAAATAAGGGAGTACGCCATCCCCCGGCAGGATCATTACCCGTAATCTTGTGTTCGTAAGGATAAAGTCCTGTAACCATGGTCATTAAGGAAGGTCTACATACCGCCGTCGGTACATATCCACGTGGAAAAACAACACCATCCTTTGCGAGTCGATCCAAATTAGGCGTTTGCACTATCTGATGACCCATAAACCCATAATCAGTCCATGCATGGTCATCTGAAAAGATCAGGACAATATTGGGAGTGGTATATGGAGTCGAAGTTGAACTAGAAATACTGAACTTGCATGACGCTGTTCCCAAAAGGAATATGCACAAGTAAAGCATGTATAGTCTATTCATACAAATCTTAATTAATATCTGTTATTTTAAACTGTTCATATCTTGTATCAAGAACATTTTTGTAAGCTTCTTTCATATCATCCGACATGAAGGATTTGTCAATCCACGCAATAGCCTCCGGTTTGTGTTTAATCATTCGGTTAAAAACACCTTGAATTTGTTTGTTGGTTAATTCCAACCCTTTTCCCAATCGCTCAAAATGTTCCCTCTTGAGTTTTTTCTTCTTGCCTTCAAGCGTGAGTGCGAGTTCCTCAGTATCTTCCGGAAAAATGATTGATACATTAAGTAGGTCGTATGCAGGAGCCAATACCCAACCCGAAGGACTTGCGATCATTGAGAAATTCTTTAGGTGCATATCATTGTTACCGGTTAAAAAACTAAACACCGATAATTCAAAATAGAAAATCTTATCTAGCAAGGTGTTATCTGAATAGTTGTGAAGTGCTTTACCCACTTTCTCCATGGAGCTTTTGTACTTATCAAAAGCCTCCGTGATCTGGAGCATATCCAGCATGTGGATTTTCTCACTCTTTTCTGTACGGTCAACTCTTTTGGTGATATAGGACAACTCTCCAGATGCCAGTCGTATCAAACTTGAAGGAACAACACGTATGCCATAAGCTTCAGCCATTCTCATGGTTACATGTTCATTTTCGGGCATTTCTGGAAATTGATCAGAAGGTGGTTTAAAAATGTATTGTCCTCCAAGTGCTCCTACTATTGTTAATCGAGTATCCGCATTTTCCTGAGTTTCTTTCACTACTGACATGGATAGTTTGGCCTGTACACCGGGTATCGCTATACTGCGTTCTATAACATTCTTAGCCAATTCAGCCATCTGATCGATCGAGTATGGAATATGCGGAGGTGTTGCAGACCCAAAGAACTCCATGCAGCATTTCTCATGAAAATCTGCCTCGGCTTCAAGAGGTTCATAACAGTATAAACACTTATTCTCCATCTTCTTCTGGAATTGGTACTACACTTACAGCTCCAATGCAATTTTGGCAACATGCCAGCAATAATCCCATGCGGTCATTCCGGTTAATTTTCCAGTTTTTAGAAGCGATATCCAATAACCATCCTTCCGGAATCAGTCCTTCAAAAAATGGAAACAGTCGTTTGTCAGTGTAGTGTTCTTCTGTAACAGGCATTGTAAACGTGATAAACTCAGATGGACGCTCTTGCACATATTGCTTATCATATTGAAAGACAAATTCGCCTTCATTGGTTTCCGTAATAACCCCTGCCAAATAATCTTTATAGTATACCTTACCTCTTCTCATTCAGTGAGTTCTTTACTGTTTACGGGAGCTAGTTCATGACCAAACATACTCAAAACAAGATTTACTTTATCCATGTTCAGATTTGTTTTACCCTGCTCAATTTTGCGTATAACAGTTAATGCAACACCCGCTCGTTCTGCAAACTCCTCCTGAGTGAGATTCACTTCCCTTCTACGTTCTTTTACAAATTCTGCCAAATGCTTCATTATATGCTTTTAGATATAAATACAAGCAAATGTAGTCAATTATATGCTTTTAGATATAATTCATGTAAGAAAAGTGATTTTATATGCTTAAAGATATAAAATGGGGATTTGCTAATTAATTATTCATTGTTAATTGTCAATCCACTCCCTCCTTCAAGGCATCGTACAACACCTGATGAATGCTGGGACGAATATTAAGCTGGTATAGCTTCCGGTTGTCCCGGGTAGGATACACCCGGTTTGACATAAAGATCATAAGTAGTCCGTTCTCCGGATCGGCCATGGCATAGGTTCCGGTATAACCCGAATGTCCAAAGGTAGCGTCACTGGCATTGGCTGCAGTGGAACCATTGGCTCTGTCTTCTATCAGGGGTTTGTCAAAACCAAGTCCCCGGCGATTGCCTTCATCACAATACTGGCATCGGGTAAACTCCTTTAAAGCGGCCTCATTAATGTATTCCTCACCTCCATAGGTTCCCCATTGCAAATACATTTGAAATAGTTTTGCCAAATCATTTGCTGTGCTAAACAATCCCGCGTTTCCCGATACTCCATCCATCATGGCCGCTCCTTCATCATGTACGGTACCATGCAATTGCTTCATCCGGAAGAAATCATCATTTTCAGTGGGAACAATTCTTTCAGGAGCAAATAATTTCAGGGGCCTGTAAGTCAGTGTCTGTGCACCAAGGGGAAGGTAAAACTGCTGTTTAACATAGTCCTCATAGTTTTGCCCGGTGAGGTTCTCAATGATTTCAGGGAATAAATAAAAAGAGAGACCAGAATACTTATACTGCTTTTCTTGTTCCAACGGAGACTTCTTTATGGCTTTGTATATCCCTTTTTCACGATAGTTGTGGCGGAGATACAAATCCTCAGTCACCTCTACCGGAAATTTCTCGGAAGCCTCGGTCCTAAAGTACTTTCTTTTGAACTTACCGTTTTTCTTCTTGGTGTCCTCCCAATATACTATATAAGGTTTAAGCTGTGCGTAATGGGCCAGAACTTCCCGGACTGTCATATTTTCCTTGTCTCTCCCCTCAAAATCCGGCCAATATTTACTAAAGGGTGCGTCAAGGTCGATCTTTCCCTGCCCATATAATTTCATAAGAGCTGGCAAAGGGCCTGTAACCTTGGTGACTGAAGCCAGATCGTAAATATCATCCAATCGTACCTTTCGCAAGGAGTCGTAGGTGAGAAATCCGTAGGCTTTATGAAAAACCACCTTACCATCCTTTGCTACCAGAACCTGCGCTCCGGGGATAAGCCAGTGAGTCCAAACCCATCTGAACCACCGAATCAATCCGGTGGCTTAAATAATGAGCATTCATACCTACTTCTTCCGGCTGGGTGTATTTCAATCGTAATGCTCCGGAGCTAGACAGGCCCGTGCCATAAGGCATCTGTTGGTTAACGGTGACCGGAAGTTTACCATTGGCCGCAACCGCCCCAAACAACACCTGGGCGGCTGTTTCCTGCCCTACTTTCTGATCCTGGTAGGCACATAAAACAGCATGGGTTTTATCAGTAATAGGTACATATTCCAAAGTATAGGGATTCCTGAATGACACTATGATATTACCATTTCTGGTAGTAAGAGCTTCCAGCAACCGGTAAGTGGCGTCATTATAACCTCTTTTATTGTCGGGCCGGCGTTGCACCTGATGTAAACTTATTATCAGCAGATCATATCCCTTTGCCAGATTAAGAAATTGTTCGGTCTGCTCCGAAGTGGCTCCTTTGGGGACCAAAAAATGATCTACCGCGGTATATTTGTCGAGCATGCGCTGAAAAGGTGTAATATGGTCCGCGCCAATAGATACTGATGCTATGGTCAAGGTATCCAGCCGTTTCAAAGGTACCAACCCGTCATTCTTTACCAGAGTCATGCTGGATTCAACTAACCTTCTATGCAAGAGATTAGCTTGGGCAGAATTCAGCTGCTGAACCAGTCCATCAAGTTCAATGGTTGTCGGTTGGTCCAAACCAAGATGGTGTTTTGCTGCCAGGACTTTTCGGCACTTGGCATCTATATCCTGCTGAGAAATTCTATTTTCTTTAATGGCCCGTTGCACTTCTTCCAGCGCAGCCCCAATGTCCTCGCTAAACATCAACAAATCATTGCCGGCAATTAGGGCTTTTGCATCCACCTCCCCCGGTTGGTAGAACTTGGTCACCCCTTTCATGTTTAACGCATCCGTCATGATCAGACCTTCAAACCCCAATTCCTCTTTCAATAATCCTGTTACTATGGGCTTGGACAAAGTGGATGGCAGATTTGCAGTACTGTCCAGTGAAGGTATGTTCATATGGGCCACCATCACCCCACCCACACCTGCCGCTATTAATGTTTTGAATGGGACCAGTTCCACCTCGCTTAACCTGTTCAGGCCATGTGGCAGCTGTGGCAAATCATAGTGCGAATCTGTATCAGTGTCACCATGCCCGGGAAAGTGTTTGGCGGTAGCGATTACCCCCTGGTCCTGTATACCTTTAGCATAAAGCAGCCCCTTCCTGGCCACCGCTTCCGGATTCTCACCGAAAGACCGATAGTTTATCACAGGGTTTTGAGGGTTATTGTTTACATCAACCACCGGGGCGAAATTTAAGTGGACACCCATCCGTTTACATTGCCGGCCGATCTCCGCTCCCAACTGATAAATAAGACTGTCATCCTGAATGGCACCAAGGGTCATTTGATAGGGAAAACTAATGGTACTATCCAATCGCATTCCCAGGCCCCACTCAGCATCAATTGATATTAATAATGGCACCTCAGTTTCCTGCTGATAGCGGTTGGTCAATCTTGCCTGCCGAACCGGTCCCCCCTGGAAAAAAATCAGGCCCCCTATTTTATACTCTTTAATTAAATGACTAATGCTGTCTTCAAAATCAGTGTCCCGGTTGGAGTAGGCTGCCACATTGATTAGTTGTGCAATGCGTTCTCTGGTGCTTAAGGTTTGCATCACACTATCAACCCAGATTTTGCCGGGATCCGGGTTATTCTGCTGCGCAGCAACCGACTGCTTAAATCCCAATGATGATATCATCAAAACAGCAGTCAGTATCAGGGGGGAGCTTAATAAGTGACTTTTCATAAGTTTAATCCCATTATTGCTCATACAATAAGACACTATTCCGTCTTTCTTCAAAATCTCCCCATTTTGAGTGCTCTATATCCAACAACTCTTCAAAACTACCCTCATTTTCAATCCAAAGCCTAAATTGATCACTCCCATTGATAATATCTATGGGAAGTTTTTCATACTCATATTCATAAGGAGGCTGCTTCCATTGGAACTGACCTCCTAAGTGGTCATAAATGGCCTTGCATAACACTTGTCCTACTTTCCAAGGTTCGAATTTCATGGGGTCCGTCACATGGATCTGGTAGCCTCCACAAACAATACCCTGATGTTTTTGGAATGTGGGAATGAAATTGACAGGTCGTAAAGTAAAACCTTGCAGGTTACAATCATAGTAGACTTTTTGTAATTCAGACAACCAGCCATAGGGTTCAATTCCAGGATGTCCTATTATTTCAAGGCTGCGAGTGGTACCGCGGCCCTCAGAGAGGTTGGTGCCTTCAAATAGTACTGAACCTGGGAAAACCATGGCCGCCTCCTGAGTTGCTAAATTAGGAGAGGGCAGCACCCAGGGCAATCCGGTATCCCGGAAATACATTGATCGCTGCCAGCCCTCCATGGGTATTACCTCCAATAGGCAATCGATCCCCCAGTACTTTTTGGCCATTTGCGCAATTTCACCAGTGGTCATGCCATGGCGCACGGGCAATGGGTGACGACCTACAAAACTACTGAATTCAGGTTCCAACATATTTCCCTCCAAATGAATACCGTTAATTGGGTTGGGGCGGTCCAATATTACTACCTCTATTCCCAGCTCCGCACAGGCCTCCATCATGTAGGTCATGGTGTAAATGTAGGTATAGATCCGGGTGCCCACATCCTGCAGGTCTATAAACACATGGTCCAATCCCTCCAGCATTTCTGGTGTTGGTTTCCTGGTCTCCGAATATAAGCTGTAAATGGGTAAATCGAAATACGGGTGATGGAAATGGTGCGATTCAATCATGTCGTCCTGCTCATCGCCCACTAAGCCATGCTGAGGAGAAAATATTTTAGTGAAACGCACACCAAATAGTTCTTTGAAAATGGGGATTCCATGTTGCAACCGGCCATCAACTGATGCTGCATGAGCCAGATAGCCCACCTTTCCAGAAAACTTTTTAGCCAGACTATCTCTTGTTTTAATAATATCCAGACCGGTAACAACCTGCATGATTAATTAATTTTGTGCAATTCTATAAGTTAATCAACCCTAACCCTGGAAGGCCATTTACCCGCATTTCACCATTTTCTAAAATAAACCCTCCTCCGACTACGTCCCTGGCCAGGTCCAGGCTGCCATCAAGATCCAGGTACCGAGTATTTGTACAGGACAAGGCAACGTGTAATGCTGCAGAAATACTAATAATACTCTCGTCATTACAGCCCCACATTAAATCAATTCCTGCCCCTTCAGCTAAACTGGAAATCTCTAATGCCTGAGTGATCCCGCCGCATTTCATAAGCTTAATATTAAATATACCACAGGCATTTGGTTTACCTATGAGATCCCTGGCATCCTGCGGGCCAATTAAACTTTCATCCGCAGCCAAAACCTCTCGGATCTCTACAGACATGGACCTCATCTCTTCAACTTGACCCGCCGGAAGCGGTTGCTCAATCAGTTCCAGATTGCAACCGAGCGTCTGATTATAAAATTGCTTCAACTCCTGGATATTATAGCCCTGATTTGCGTCCACCCGCAGCTTGATCCGGTCCACAAACTGCTCCCTTAATTTTACGATCCTCTCGATGTCCTCTTCCAGATGGTTACCCAACTTTACTTTAATGTAATTGAAGCCTCTTTGGAAATACTCCGTAGCCTCTACCAATGTATCTGAAACTCCTTTTATTCCAATGGTGATGGAGGTCGGCAGGCGCTCAATTTTTTGACCCAATAAGATTACCAGCGGGATCTCCTTCCATTGAGAAAAAGCATCATATAGGGCAACTTCCAGTGCGGTTCTGGCCGACGGGCTATGTTTCAGCTGATTTTGAATTTCTTCGCAAAGAATTTCAATGTCCTCAATGTCCCTGCCAATCAGTCCTCGCCAACCTCCGTCCATTGATTCCTCTTCCGAAGCCCGGCCCAGGGCGTTTAATGCATGGTCCAGTGTTTCACCCACCACTTGTTCACTGGGATTACCAGCTCCCCGCCCTACCAGACCATTGTCTAGCTCTATGGCAACTATGGCATTCTCAACATGATCTACGGTTTTAAAGGCTATGGTATATGGCCTGGTAAGCTTCAGGTCGACCTTTTGTACCTCAATGTTTTTAATTTTTGGCATGGGCTTGTTGAATCAGCGAGATGACCTCATGCACCCCTTCCTTTAATGGTTGAAATACCGGTATCCCATACTTTTGTTGATACTCCGCTTGAACTTCATCCGCCTTTGATGGAGTCAACTCTTTGGTATTCAATGTAATGGCTATAGTTTTAGAGCCGTAGAGCCGAATTAACTCCAATTCTGTTTCCAACGGTGGTATCTCTCCCAACAAGGGTTCATCCCCAAAATATTTACGCCCGGGCGCATGTTGTAATATCACGCCATCAGCCCGTCCTGATAACAGGAATTCCGCCCCACAGGGGCCTGTAGGGTTTTGCAATGCGGATTGTCCTTCCAAAAAGATGATGTCCGGAGATACCTCCTGGTAGCAGGACACGATGGCATGCTCCAGTTCACCGGAAACGAAATCATTATAGGTTGAGTCAAAAATGAATCCATATTTTGCCCCTTGAAGCCAACCGGTCTGGCCGGTGAAGATCATTTCGGATCTCAGTCCCTGGTCCCGTGCTGCTTCCATCAGTATTCGGGCGGTGGTGCGTTTTCCTATGGCACAATCCGTACCCAGAACCGCTATTTTTGGACAATTCACTTGTTCAATGGTGCCTTCCCAAAACTTCAGCTGTTCCTTGGGCCGCGGTTTACGAATGTCGATTAGTTGAACTTCATGCTTTTCAGCCAGTGATTTCAATTCCTGATCTTCACTAAGGAACTCATGTAACCCATTAACAATGCTCAATCCACTGCTGACTGCCTGCTTAAGCACTTCTCTCATAGGTTGGGGAATAAAGCCTCCTTTGGTGGCCACTCCAATGATCAGATAATCTGCCTTCCCGCCTGTTTCGGTAAATTCATCCATTGAAGCATACACCGGAATGTCCCTGTTCACCCCGTCAAGCACTACGCCGGCATCTTTGCCGGCATGTTCATGGTCCAGCACAGCCACTACCTCATACCGTTCCGTCCCTCGGATCAGACCGTGAGCGGTTTTGGCATAATGGCTTTCCAACATTCCCTGAGTAAGTAGTACAGCTTTACCGTCCATCCATATTGATATTTCTCGGCAAAATAGTATGAATTAGTAGAAAGATATATTTTTTATATATTTATCTGTTCATTTCTAAAAGCGTATATGTCAAAAAGGTTAATTTCCCTTGACGTGCTTCGTGGCATTACCATCGCAGGCATGATCCTGGTCAACAACCCCGGGTCGTGGGAGTATGTTTACAGTCCTCTGCGGCATGCCGAATGGCACGGTTGCACACCCACTGACCTGGTATTTCCATTCTTTCTCTTTATGGTGGGAATATCGGTGACCCTGGCCTTGGGAAAACGAATTGCTTCAGGGACCGAAACTTCCGGTTTGGTAATAAAAATCATTAAAAGGAGTGCCATAATATTCCTGATTGGAATGCTGTTGAACGGATTTCCTTATTATGATCTGTCCGCCATTCGCATCCCTGGAGTACTGCAGCGAATTGCCTTGGTTTATTTATGCTGTTCCCTGATTTTCATACGCACCACCTGGATGGGACAATTCCGCTGGGCGGTGGCTCTTCTGGCGGGATATTGGTTCATAATGAATTTTATTCCAGTACCGGGAGTGGGAGAGGCAAATCTGGAACCTGCAACTAACCTGGGCGCCTGGCTAGACAATCTATTGCTGGGAGGTCATCTATGGAGTCATAGTAAAGTTTGGGACCCTGAAGGAATATTGAGTACCATTCCCGCCATTGTTACCGGACTAAGCGGAGTACTCGCAGGACACCTGGTCAAAAGCGATCTGTCTGAAACCAGAAAAGTGGTTTGGCTATTTACAGTGGGAGCTATATGTATAGTTACCGGATTGCTTTGGGACCTGAGCTTTCCAATTAATAAATCTCTTTGGACCAGTTCATATGTGCTTTATACATCCGGAATTGCCATGCAATGTCTGGCATTATGTTACTGGTTCATAGATGTGCTGGGATATAAAGGTTGGACAACTCCCTGGGTCGCTTTTGGTATTAATGCATTGTCAGCTTACGTGCTGTCCGGATTGTTGGCACGATTCCTTGGACTCATTCAGGTAGGTGAACAAAGCCTTAAGGGTTGGATATTTGACAACCTGTTCCTTAGCTGGTTAGGTCCATACAATGCAAGTCTTGCTTTTGCCATGGTTTTCGTTTTTTGCCTCTTTGCCCTTTCATGGTTGCTGTACCGCAAGGGAGTGATCATCAAAGTTTAACCCGGGTTTGGTTAGGTTTTAATTTTCTTCTTCCGTGGTTTGCGTTTACGGTAGTTGATGGTAATTGGATGACTTCCTAAACTTTCATGATTGGTTTTACTTACTGAACTGACAACATAAGTGTAATAGCCCTTTTTGGGAGGGGTGTCTACAAAACTGGTGGTTTCAGGGGGTAACAAGGCAATAATATTACCCGGGTCCTCCTGCCCTGGATTCTGATCTCCTTTGTATCTGTACACCAACTGATATCGACCATCTTTTTTCTGCTTTTCCTCTCCTGACCAATACATGGTTAGCTTTTTATGACCATGACTGATTCGATACAGATAGGGTGATTTTAAGTTAATTGCTGGTTTATAGGACATGGGCGGCACCACTGCAGGGTACCTGTGGTATTTGTTTTTCAATGAATCTCCCAGACCCAATGCGTTGGTCCGAAGTGATTTAGAACTAAAGTAGATATTTCCCTTGATCTGAGGATAGTTCTTGTTCAGGCGTATGTGACGCGGCAGCTCTCCAGGATCCTGCCAGGCGCTAAAATCAGCATCCTTACGGACCTTATAAGCGCTTTGACCAATATATATATGACGCCCGTAGCTGTGCCGGCTCCACCAATCCAACAGTACTTGATAATCAGCAATCTCAAAGCCAATGTGCCAGTAAATCTGTGGTGCCAGATAATCAATCCAGCCGCTCTTCATCCACAGTAGTACATCGGCATAAAGATCATCAAAAGCTGTCTGACCGGCCCGGGTATTCGAACCGGAAACATCCTGCTCCTTATTACGCCAAACCCCGGAGGGGCTAATACCAAAACGAACTTCGGGTTTTACTCTTTGGATACTGTCACTTATATTTTTGATAAATGTGGAAACATTATCCCGGCGCCAGTCACCAATACTATTGAAGGCCTGCCCCCCATTCATTATAGGTTGCGTGGTCGGAGAACTCCTGGCTTTCCACCTTATAGGGATAGAAATAATCATCAAAATGAACCCCATCAATATCATATCGATTGACCACCTCCATAATCACCTTGGTCACATAATCTCTTACCTGAGACAGTCCGGGATTAAAATAGACTCGCCCCCCGTAGCTTACAAACCATTGAGGGTGCTTGTGTACAATGTGATCACGGTATAACAAACCTACATCTTCATTAACCGCTGCCCTGAATGGATTGAACCAGGCATGCAGTTCCATCCCACGGCGGTGACTCTCTTTAATCCAAAATTCCAGTGGATCATAGTAGGGTCTTGGCTCTTTTCCTTGTACCCCTGTAAGCCACTGTGACCAGGGCTCGTAAGAAGAATTGTAGAAAGCATCGGCAGCCGGCCGCACCTGAAGAAACAAAGCATTGATGCCTACAGACTGATGATGGTCGAGAATAGAAATGATCTCCTGCTTTTGTTGTCGGGTAGTAAGATTTGAACTGGAGGGCCAGTCAATATTGAGCAAGGTGGCCATCCATACACCCCGCATTTCATTTTTTGTTTGGGCATGCCCTCCCTGAGGCAATATAAACAGGCCTAAAAAAAAGAAAAACAGGCCTATATTAAACTTCTGTTGATATTCCATTTCCTTTAGCCATCGCTTTCAGGTTCCGGAGAGATGAATTTATATACAATTCCTGCCAAAATTGCTCCTATGATTGGTGCTACCCAAAATAACCATAATTGATCCAAAGCCCAATCTCCAGCAAATATTGCCTGACTTGTGCTTCTTGCAGGATTTACAGATGTGTTGGTTACTGGAATGCTGATCAGATGAATCAAAGTCAATCCCAACCCTATTGCTAATCCAGCAAACCCTTTGGGTGCTTTTGAATGTGTTGCACCTAAAATGATCATTAAAAACATAAATGTCATGGCAATTTCCGTCACCAAGGCAGAAAGCATACTGTATCCACCTGGAGAATGCTCTCCATATCCGTTAGCAGCAAATCCGCCTATTTCAAAACCGGCCTTCCCGCTGGCAATAAGATATAAAATACCTGCACCGCCAATCCCGCCTAAAACTTGTGCCCCGATATAAGGAAGTAATTCACTTCTGTCAAAACGTCCACCCATCCATAGACCAATGGATACCGCTGGATTTAGATGACAACCCGAAATGTGTCCAATAGCATATGCCATGGTTAAAACTGTTAAACCAAAGGCAATGGCTACACCTACAAATCCGATGCCCAATTCGGGATAGGCTGCTGCCAAAACAGCACTTCCACATCCTCCTAAAACCAGCCATAAGGTCCCTATAAATTCTGCGATAAGTTTTTTCATACTTTCAATGTTTTTTGTTGGTATTACGCTGTGTTTATTTCCCTAATCTAAAGGATTTTAGATGTTTTAAAAATTTTTTACTGCTAAGTAAAGTGTGTCTTTCTGCTGTTGTCCACTCTGGGCAGCTATAACGGTGCATGCTTCTTAATTATTTTCGTACAATCGCAATCTATTTCGTACAGTATTCAATTCATTTCGGAGGTCATCTACTTTCTGTAATAAGTTAAACACCACATCAATACCTTCAGTATTCACATTCAATTGGTGGTGAATTCTTATCATTTTTTCGACATCGTTTATTTTATCCTGGCGTAGGTATGACGTTTGCTCTATGGTAGTAATATCGATTAAACCGACCTCGTTTAATTCATTGAAAAATGAAATTTTTACTTTATAATGAGAACACAGTTGACTTACAGCTATAAATTCTTTTGTTTTCATATCTATCGAAGTTTGGCTAATTCCTTAAACAATTCTTTTTCTTTATCGGTAAGATTAGTTGGTGTTTTTATTTGATAAGTAATATACAAATCACCATACTGTCCTTCCTTTTTGTAAATCGGAAACCCTTTACCTTTCAACTTCACTTTTGTTGCATTCTTAGTATCGGATTTTACTTTTAATTTTACTTTTCCATTAAAGGTGTTGATAGTGATTTCTCCACCTAATAATGCTTTGTATAAATCCAGGTCTATGGTCGCATACAGGTTATCCTCATCTCGTTTAAATTTACTGTGATTGATAATTGAAAATTTGATATACAAATCTCCATTGGGTCCGCCATTTATACCTTTACCCCCATACCCCTTTATTTTTATTACCTGATCATTTTTAACTCCGGCCGGGATGGTTAGTCGTATGTTTTTACCATTAACAGTTAGGGTCCGTTTATGCGTATGATATACCTCCTTTAAATTCAGTTGTAGTTCTGCATTAAAATCTTGTCCTCTGAACCTGACATTTCCTGCTCTTGACCTTGCTGGACCTCCACCAAACATCGAACTGAAAAAGTCAGAAAAATCGTCTTCGGAATAATGTGCTGCGCCTCCTTGATATGGACCCCTGGTGTATGGCTGCTGTTGTTTTGCTTTTTCAAATTCATCCGCGTGTTTCCAGTCTTTTCCATACTGGTCGTATTTTTTGCGGTTTTCAGCACTAGCTAAAACTTCATTTGCTTCATTGATTTCCTTAAACCTCTTTTCAGCAATTTTGTCATCTGGATTTACGTCCGGATGATATTTTCGAGCTAATTTTCGATAAGCTTTTTTAATTTCTTTATCGGTAGCTTTTTTGGCAATGCCTAGTATTTTATAATAGTCTATAAATGCCATTTACTGATTGTTCTCTTTTTATGGTCTAATTTATATGCTGCTAACCTTTCCATCAGATGAATTGCTTTGGTAAAATACTCCTTTGTTCTCTCTTCTGGCCTGTGATTGTTGGACTACTAAATACGCCACGGTAATCATGTTCCGTAATTCAATCAGCTGCGGTGAAATTTTTGTCCTTTTGTACAATACTTCTGTTTCTTCATACAGCACTTTCAGGCGGCTGGCAGCCCTGGCAAGTCGCTCTTTCGATCGAATAATACCTACGTAATCACTCATCAAAACTTGCAATTCTCTCAGGTTATGGGTGATCAGGATCAATTCTTTTGGTTGAACTGTACCTTTTTCGTTCCAGTTAGGAATATTTTTTGGCAAAGATGCTTTAACCACCAATTCAACTGACCTGAGGTAACTACTATGTGCAAAAACCAATGCTTCCAGCAGCGAATTAGAGGCAAGTCTGTTCGCCCCGTGTAACCCTGTACATGAGCATTCCCCACAGGCAAACAATTGCCCAATAGAGGTCTGTCCGGATCCATCCACTTCTATCCCACCACACAAGTAATGTGCCGCAGGGACCACTGGAATCATATCCTGTTTCAGGTCAATTCCAATTTCGTTTACTTTTTGAAGAATATTTGGAAAATGCTTTTTAAAATCTTCCAGGTCCAAATGCCGGCAATCCAGAAAAACACATTCGTCCCCACTTTTCTTCAATTCACTGTCAATGGCCCTTGATACTATATCTCTGGACGCCAACTCCTTTCTTTGGTCGTATAAATGCATAAAAAGCGCTCCGGATTTGTTCCTGAGCAATCCCCCAAAACCCCTGACTGCTTCAGAGATCAAAAATGACGGGCTGGTTTGGGGATGGTACAATGCAGTAGGATGAAACTGAATAAATTCCATATTGTTAATCAATGCTTTGACCCGATAAGCCATAGCAATACCATCACCGGTGGCAATGACTGGGTTGGTGGTATTCTGATAGATTTGTCCAACTCCTCCGGTGGCAAGCAAAGTAATTCTGGCTGAAAAAGTCTCAATCTTTCCAGTGGCTGCATTGAATATATAGGCTCCATAACACTGTGTCTGTTTTGGTAGACCTTTATCCCCTGGTTCAAGGTGATGTTGTGTGATCAGGTCAACCGCAAAATGTTGGGAAAACACTTCGATATTAGGATTATTATGAACCTGATTTAGCAGCGTTTTTTCAATCTCCAGCCCAGTAATGTCTTTATGGTGTAGTATCCGGTTTTTTGAATGTCCCCCTTCCAAACCTAGATCATATTTACCGTTACTTTTCCTGTCAAAATCAGCTCCCCATTGGATCAGCTCCATCAATCGTTTAGGCCCTTGGGTTACTACAGCTTTAACAATTTCAGGTTTGCATAATCCATCTCCGGCTTTTAAGGTGTCTTGAATATGTTGTTCGTATGAATCCCTGATCTTATCAACCACCACTGCAATTCCACCCTGAGCATACTTGGTATTGGACTCATTTTCATCAGCTTTGGTGACGATGGCAATCCTTGCCTTGGGGAGGTGATGGGATACTTTAATAGCGTATGTAAGTCCGGCTATTCCGGAACCGATTACCAGAAAATCATATTCGGACATTGCTATTTTGATAGATCCAGCATACGTTGAATTGGCACAATTGCCTGTGCCCTGATCTCTTCGGAAACATCCACTTCCGGCGCCTCGTTCTTTAGACACATATACAGTTTTTCCAGCGTGTTCATTTTCATAAATCCACATTCACTGCATGCGCAGGTGTTATCTTCTTTGGCAGGGGCCGGGATAAACATTTTGTGCGGTACTTCTTTTTGCATCTGGTGTAAAATGCCTGCCTCAGTTGCTACAATGAACTTGGTGGCCGGGTTCGTTTTTACATGATTGATCATGCCGGAAGTAGATCCAATATATGACGCTACAGTAAGAATTTGCGAGGTAGATTCAGGGTGCGCAATAAATTTAGCGTCGGGATGCTCACTATGCAATGTCAATATCTTGTCTATAGCAAAAGCTTCATGTACCAGACAGGCCCCATCCCATAAGATCATGTCACGGCCAGTTTTTTCAATCAAATACTTACCAAGGTTTTTATCGGGAGCGAAGATAATCGGTTGGTCTCTGGGCACAGATTCAATGATTTTTTCCGCATTTGACGAAGTGCAAACTATGTCACTCATGGTCTTTATCTCCGCAGAACAGTTGATATATGTGATTACCACATGATCAGGATGGAGGTCAAGGAATTTTCTAAAATCATCGGGGGGGCAGGATTCCGCTAATGAACAGCCCGCCATTAGATCAGGGATAATTACTTTCTTAGCAGGATTAATGATTTTCGCCGTTTCTGCCATAAAGTGCACACCGGCAAAAACAATAATATCGGCCCCGGTCTTTGCTGCTTGTTGTGACAAGCCCAGGCTATCTCCAACAAAATCGGAAATTTCCTGAATAGCAGGCTCCTGGTAATAATGTGCCAGCAATACAGCATTTTTTTCTTCCTTCAGCCTACGGATTTCATCGAATAATTCAGATTCTTTCAATGTTGTCCTGCTTTCAACCAGTTCATTTATTGAATTTGTCATTTTGCACTATCCTTTAACAAATTTAGGCAGTAGTGATGCCATGGCAAAGATAATTTACTCATCATAATATATCATCAGACAAAGGTACTAATTGAGCTTCAAGGTTTGGATCTTTCATGTCCTTATCGAAAGGAAACATTGGTCTTTTGATTCTCTTATAATTAAGCCGCTCCAGGTCCTGGTCCACACCACCTGGTGTTAGCGCCATTATCCAGTCTGCCCGCATATTGTAAAGTTCAGGCACTAAATAACCAATTTTTACCACCACGATATCAGTTTCCCGGGGATTTAGACCTAACCTGGTAAAATCCGTTTCATGGTGATAGGGTTTTCGCTTCTTGGTGACAATAACCTGCACGCTCCCCACTTTCACCACAACTTCAATTTCCGCATGCCTATCCCCATGCTCGATGGCTTCAATGGTTCCGGATAGTTTGATCGGAGGCGCAAAACGATGGTCAATGGCTGCACCTGCAAATGCTTCAACTTTACCACCAAGGCCTGCTTCAATAGCCTTTTCAACAAATTCGGGGCCCGGTATGGAGGCATAAATAAGAGAAGGCCCACTTTCTGATTTAAATTCGGGACGTGCCAATATTTCCGTTAAAGTCCAGGTAACGTCCCCTGCTCCCCCAGCAGTAGGATTGTCTCCCATATCGCTGATAATGAAAGGATGTTTGCTGCTGGTAATGGCCATATTTAGACTTTCCTCCAGAGTCGCGGTGGGAGCCACAAACTCGAAGTCAGATCTTACCTCCCAAAAACTGTTTGCCAGGTTTTCGGCAGTACTGATTACTTTTTCTTTATTATCACCTGTAACCATTACCACCGCATGATTACGGGGTTCATCAGCCCAGGCATATCCAATCCAAATCGCAGCATCAACAATTCCTTCCTGACTTGCGGCTGGCGCTACCTTGGCGTATAAACTCTTTCCTGGCTCAATTCTGGTACTGGTCTTTTCTCCGGGCAGCAATATAGGCACTGGAATCCATGCCTTGTAAGCAGGTTTCCCTTTACCGCTTTCTATTCTGGACAACAGATTATCCACTGCTCGTTTTTTTGACTCCAAAGCATCTTCATGCGGTGCCATCCTATAACATGTAATCAGGTCAGTGTTCTGTGCCAGTCGCCATGAAACATTACCATGTAAATCCATTGAGGTTGAAATAAGAGTTTCCTTTCCAACTATTTCACGAATCCTAATGATAAAATCACCTTCCGGATCGTCAAGGCCTACCACGCTCATGGCCCCATGAATATCAAAAAACAGACCCTCATAAGGGCCATTTTCCCTAAGTATATCAAGGGTTTTCATTACCAATGATTCATACGCTTCCCTGGTAACAATACCACCGGGTAGCGCATGGCCCCTTATGGTGGGAATCCAATTCGCTCTCCTTCTATTCAACGAGTCAGGGGATAAAAACGGATAAAACGAAAAAACCTCATCAGCTACTCTGGCATGAAATGCTTCTTCATGGGTAAGTGCCGGCGAAAATGTACTTGATTCTATGGCTATTCCAGCAATGGCTATGCGTGGAAGCTCTTTTGCTGCTCCATCCTGATCATTGGTGAGTTGACTACATCCAAATGCAAAGAATAGTGAGATTAGGCTGAAGAGTATTTTTTTCATGTCAGTTTCCATTTAAATTTCACATGGTTATAACTACTTTTCCCTGAACCTGCCCAGTTCCAAAATACCGGAAAGCTTCCGGAACCTCTGGTAAGGTATAACATCTATCTATAACTGGTATTACAGTTCCCGCCTCAAAAAGTTCTTTCAAAAAATTCAGGTCCTTGTTCGGCCGATGCGCCAAAATACTCATTTTTTTCCCTGTTATGGAAATCAAAGGTCCCAGGAACATAGACTGTAATATGAGCGCGGCGGACCCACCAATCATGAGATACCTTCCACCGGGACTTAATACACGCTTATAATCTAAGATAGAATGATATCCCACAACATCAAGAATCAGATGGTACAACTGCCCGTTTTTTGTAAAATCTTCCTGAGTGTAATCAATGACATGGTCTGCACCGGTCGAGACCATTATCTCCAATTTACTGGTGCTGTCTACCCCAGTCACTTCAGCCCCCATTGATTTGGCAATTTGAATGGCAAACGTACCCACACCGCCACCCGCACCAGTAATCAAAACTTTTTGTCCTGGCTTCACTCCTCCATAATCATGGATACCCTGCAGGGCCATGACTGCCGCCTGAGGGATGGCTGCTGCTTGCTCGAATGACATATGCTTCGATTTAAACTCCAGGGCATTTTCATTAACGCATACATACTCTGCAAAACCGCCCCAACCACAGTGGCACAGGTCTCCAAATACTTCATCGCCAGGCTTGAACTGGGTTACATTTCTGCCGACCGCTTCAACACATCCCGCTATGTCAGCCCCGGGTATTTGGTGCTTTGGAGTTAGAAGCCCCCACATTCGAATAATGTATGGTTTCCCTCTCAGAAGATCCCAGTCCCATGAATTTATGGAAGCAGCATAGACATTTACCAACACTTCATTGACCTTGGGAGTAGGTTTTTCTATTTCTCGTAATTCAAGGACATCGGGAGGCCCATATTTTTGATAGACGATTGCCTTCATTATATTTCCTTCGGATTATTTACTTTACCAGTTCCTCAAATGCAAATTCATTCAATATTTCATGTCCGCCTTCAAACAATGTTAGTCGAATATTGTTTGATTCTTTAACCAGGATCACTGCTCTTCCGGCGATTGACCCATAATTTGACAATGGTTTTCTGTGTTCAAGCAGGGCTAATTTTTCAAGCTCAGATACGTATTTGGTACTGTCTTCCTCTTCCAGGTCATTCTGTAGTTTATTGTAGAAGTTTATGGAATGTGTGATGGGTATGGAACCATTACCCATCATTCCATCATAGACTCCCGTATATATTTCTAATCTTGAATACTTTAGCTTTTCTATAGGTGTTTTCCAGTAAATTGGGGATTTCTCTAAAGCTACTTTTCTATTGAGAATTCCTCCAGTGGATTCCGTACATGCAAGAATATCATCGCTGTATTCATGAGTGAATTGATTTATTAGAAGTTGGCGTCCACAGTCATGTAGATTTGAATCTACTTTAATACTAATTCAGCAAATCGATCAACCGCTTTCCAATCCGATGCATACATAGGGATATGGTGATCAAGGCCAGACCTTCCAAAAGTCAGCGAATATTCATACTCCATATTATTTTGGATATCCTTACGCGAAAAGTTTATGGTGGTTTTCTGATTATTGATATTCAACTCCTCTAAAGGTATTTCCATTTCAAATTGCCATCCATTTTCATTGGCTCTAGCTGCAGATCTAGCGGTACTATTCCAAATGGTAACGTCACTATTCCAGGATACCCTTCTATCCCGGGTATCCAATAATGCTCCTTTTGGATTTACGATATAAGTGTATACTTCCATCCCAACACCTATGTGAATTTTAATATTTTCCTGGCGAACAATGTTCGTATGGTCTCTTTCTGTAACTCCTGAATTTGAAACTTCCTTTGAAGCTTCAACTCTCCCAACAACATATAGTATATTATTTGCTTTATTCGTACTTACGGCAATCTCAGTTTTTTGTAAGGGCAAACCACCTTGAATATCCTTAAATTGATTTAAAATCAAGCTTTTTCCCCAATTTGAATCTGACAGATCTCCATCGATTACGGGAGGCTTTTTTACCTTCAGGGGCTTTACCAGTTTCTTTTTGCCAATTCTTATAGGATTGAATTCAATGGTGCTATTCTTAAATGCCATTTTTCCCTCAGGTGTTTCAAAATGAAGCCTGACGGTCGGCATTGGATAAATTCTCTCCACCTCAGTGGTAGCCAAATACTCAATTTTAATTGATTGTCCAGGTTTAATTATTTCTGTTTTCGGTTCATTAGTGACCCAATTGTTTGTTGGCGCCCAACTGAATGTCATTTGCAATGGATGACTAAATGGATTTTCAATCTCTAACGTATGACTAATTTTTACTTTGCTTTCAAATTCTTCTATTGGCAGATTCATGATTGCATTAGAGAGGTCACGCTCAATTTCGAATACCTCGTACGAAATAAATTCCTCAGGTGAATTTTCCGCCTCTTTGTCATAAACAAATGCGTCAAACACATTTCCTTCATCATCTATGGCCCGACCTATTATCCGGTCTCCTTGAAAGTCCATAACGGTGATGTGGTGGACACTTCGCCGGTTAGCTGCATGTACCTTGGGCACGATGGGATAGTTAGGCGCTCCGCCACCACCTGAAATTAAATGATAGATACCTCTGCTTGGTTTTCCCTGGTAGTTGCCGATGGCATAGGTCCTCTGATAGTAATGGTCATGGCCATTGACTACCAGATCAACCGTACTCTTCAAAGACCTCCTGCCACACCCATCTTTGGGGTTCTATGCCCCGGGTTGGATGACATCTGAACAAGGGATGATGAAAATAAACAATCTTCCATTCTGCCGCTGCATGTTCTTTCAGGTCCTTGATAAGCCATTGGGTTTGCTCAGAATCTATGCCAAATGGCGCCTCATTAGCATTACTGTTCAAGGCAATGAAATGTGCGTTTCCATAGTCAAACGAGTAATATGATTCACCATTTTCATCAGGCAAAGACATATATTGGTAGTAATGCGGTGAATTTCTTTCATGATTACCCAAACTGGGGAAAACGGTAATGTTTTCCGAAAGCCCTTTCATTGGATCAAAATACTGCTCTTTCCATTGCTCATAACGATCACCACTTGAAACCAGGTCGCCGGAATGGATAATCATACTGGGCTTTAATTTCATGATTTGAGCCACAATCCTCTTATGTGTTTCCGGAAAAGTACGGTTGTCACCATAAGCAACCATTCTCCAATTTGGTGTTCCTGGTACCGGTGCGGTAGTAAAGGAAGCAGTTTCCAGGGTGGTATTGTGATAACTAACCCGGTAATGATATCGGGTAGCTGGTTTTAGCCCATCCAACTTAATCTCATGAATTTTGACCGGGGATGATTCGATCCTCTGGTTGCTGAAGCTATCATCTTCACTATATTGTACAGTACCAATAATAGGGTTTACTGTTTCCCACTTGATAATGATGGATGTAGGGGTGGCATACTGCAAATAGGGGTAAATGTGCAAGTCCTCAGGATATTTATTTGTCTGAGCAAATAGAGCGAAATACCCTGACAGGAAAAGAGTAGATGTGAGAATGGATTTATAGAATTTTTTCATTGATTTTTCTGTTACTTTTCGAGTGAAATTATCACTGCATATGACTCCTGACCTACCGGCTAAAGTGCGCATTGCCTACCGGCATGCATGTTCAGGATATCCTGCCTTAATAATATGCAGGAAAAGGATTGAGTAATAGGTCTCATCGTTCATCAAAATTAAGCATTTCCTACCTTGAAATGAGAAAATATTAGCGTTCCTGTTACCTAGTAAATGTTCTAAAGGTTCGTAGTCCATGAGTTTTTTACCAATAATCTTTTCAAGCTTATTGGTGCAGAAGATGTTCACCATGAAAGATAGATTATGCTAAAGGCATTGATAAAAAACGTAGGGAGTAAATAGCTCCATGCTTTCTTTGACTTACTAGCCCTGTCTGCCGCTAGGCAGGCAAAACCGATTTCTAAATTTAATTAAACTTGGCGGACTTTATAGAATCCGATGAATTTTCAGATTTCATTAAATCTCCATGTTTTTTATCCAATTGTTAGTCATTTTACTTTTTTATTTATCACTGATTTGTTAATATTGATGCGTAATGTTGTATAAGGTTGTGTAATCTTTAGTTATGTCAAAATATCTTAGTGTGAGCGAGGCTGCCGAAAAGCTAAATATTAATGCTGAAACTTTAAGACGGTGGGATAAGTCTGGAAAATTTACAAGTTCTAGACATCCAATTAATAATTATCGTGTTTATAGTGAGGATCAAATTGAGTCTTTGGTTGAAGATATGCAACTTGATATTACTTACCGGAAAAAGAAGGTTAGCAATGATCGATATAAAACGATATTCGAGACTTCTTTTGGAAAACTTTATAATGCTGATTCACTAAAGTTGCTTCAGACGTTAGAGCCTGGGTCTATTGATTTAATTTTTGCTGACCCTCCATATAACATCAAAAAAGCCGAATGGGATTCATTCTCCTCTCAGAAGGAATATGTTGAATGGAGTCTAGAATGGATTACAGAAGCTAGCAGAATTTTAAAGAATACAGGTTCGCTATACATATGTGGATTTTCTGAGATTTTGGCCGATATAAAGTGGTCAACTGCGCATTTATTTAAAGGATGCAAATGGCTTGTGTGGTTTTACAGAAATAAGGCAAATCTTGGGAATGATTGGGGAAGATCTCATGAAAGTATTCTTCATCTTCGTAAATCTAAGGATTTTAAATTCAATATTGATGACGTTAGGATTCCATATAACGAACATACGTTAAAATATCCGGAACGTCCACAAGCTGAATCTTCTCAATATTCTAATGGGAAGAAATATATATGGAAACCTCATCCACTTGGAGCAAAGCCAAAAGATGTACTGGAGATTCCCACTATTTCAAATGGCTCATGGGAACGATATCCTCATGAGACACAAAAGCCCGTAGAGTTACTAAGAAAGGTTATTTTATCTTCTTCTAATGCGGGGGATATAGTTCTAGATCCATTTGGCGGATCGGGTTCAACATTTGCGGTTGCTGAGGCTTACAAAAGAAAGTGGATTGGAATAGAGAAAGAGGTCAAGTACTGTGAAATAATCTCCGAGAGACTTGATGATCAAGATCATTTATCTCGAATAGTCAGTGAAGTTGACACAAAGGAATCACAAAAAAGGCGGATAAAGCTAAGAGGTTAGCAACCTCCAAACATCGTGGGTAATCAAATATGAAAATGATTTCATGTATTTATTATATGGTTCCTTTTTTGCATTAGGTGGAGGGTCAAGATAGTAAACACCTTCAAGTTCGGTAAGAAAGTTACTGTAAACCATGAATAGGCCAGATACTAATGTGTAGCTTATGTTATCTTCTTCCTTGCGTTGTACATCATTCAAGAAAATACCAATTACTTTTTGATCATGCTTTACAAATCTCTCAAGAAGGATTTTATCTATAAACATCTTACCCATTCGATCCTTTGAAGTGGTTTTTATAGATACTACAATTTCGTTTTTATCTAACGATTTAGAAGTTGATTTTACCTGCTCAAAAGGGGATAAAATAAGGTCATTTTCACATTTGTAAACTTTAGTGCCCTCTTCGGTTTCATATGGAATTTGTAGAACTGTTTTCTTATTGGCAATTCCGATCTGAGTGAAAACACATTTCATTAGTTCCTCAAATCTATTTCCTACGTGCTTTCTCGCACTATTGGGGTTTACAAGAAGGTCAAGACCTGCACCGATAGATTGCTGAATAGTGTAGAGAGTTTGATCAATGGTGAGGAGTTCTTCATTCGTGAAATTTCTTTCACCATCCTTTATTCTTTCAAGTAAAGCGGAAAATAAGCTGTATTTTGTTTCAAAAGTGTCTGAGTTCGATAGAAAAAATTTAGTGTTAATAGGTCTTATGAATTTCCGAACGCCAGCCTGTTCATTAAGATAAATTCGATAATCACCTTTGTCCTTGTAACTTGTCAGGACAGCAGGCAGGTAATTAAGAATGCTTTTGGTCAATACGATAAATTCTGAAAGATCATTCTTTTTTTCTTTTAGGTCTGCGTCAAGTGCCATTCGGTTTTTGCTCGCTAATCTAAGGTTTTGACAATTGGAACACTAATCGTTCTTAATAAAAGCACTATGACTAACGTATGGCTAAATGCATTGCATTTATACCTATACCCTTAAATATAAGAGATTTTGGTGATGGATTGGCAATTATTCTCCTCCACATTTGAAACGTCTACGCTACTTGAGATTCTGGTAAAATATTGTGCAATTATACTATTCAAATAAAGCTTTCACTGATACATCTTCATCCAATGCCTCCCAATGAATACCGATACCATTACCTACCAGACGCCAATCATTCCGCTCCTCTTCAGAAGCACTGATTAGCTTCGGGAACCAATCAAGTGGAGCACCAATTTCTCTTCCGTCTTCCAGTCTTAGGTACAGCATATTTTGTGTAAACCAGACCTTCGTGGCTCTAATATTTTCAGTTTTAGTTAAAGAACTCATTCCAATCGGTAATCAATACTTCCTTATTTTCTTCTATTAATTTACGAAGTTTATTTATGTCCTTTGGATTAAACCTTGAAAATTCCGCCACCGAAACAGGGTTTAACCAGAATTTTGTATATCCATCCCCTGATTCAATATGGATGTGTGGTGGTTCGTTGTCTTCATTGCTAAAGAAAGAAAGACCTAAACCCGTCTTTACGAAGGACAGTTGGCATCTATTGTAAAAGGTGTTTTACAGTTTTACTGAAGGCACAAAGCCCTCAAGCTGGTTAGTGTAAAATAAGAAGGACTAAGTCTCAACCACAAACTGCCTGATAATTTGGCGTCTTTTAAAAGCACCATTTGATATTGAGCTAGTGTTTGCCATTGAATTTGAGTTTGTGTTTGCAATTGAGCTTGAGCTTGGATTTGATACACTTCGTTTCATTCCCTATTTTTAACTATATTTTAACTCATTCCAAAATTAATCGTCGATGGCTAAAAAGAGCAGAATAGTCAGAGAACTCGATAATGGGCCGCTTTCAGGTGAGGTATTAGCGTTTTTCAAAGCCAATGAAAGAAATAGTAAGGCAATAAAGAATCATTGATTATGAAACGAAGGAAATTCATTAAAAAATCAGCATTGGCTGGCTCAGGGGTCTTTTTCATTAAACATCACGCCTCGGCAGCAAGCATGGCGCCGGCTCAAATTAAGATTCTGCCGAATGAGCCCATTGCAAAAATAGAACCTGGCATTTACGGACATTTTGCAGAACATATTGGCGGGGTAATTTACGACGGGATATGGGTAGGAAAAGATTCAAAAATCCCCAACCAAAATGGAATTCGAAAAGATATAATTGATCACATGAAGCGGATCAGCCCTGGTTCATTGCGCTGGCCCGGCGGTTGCTTCGCCGATAGCTATAACTGGAAGGATGGAGTTGGTCCTTTGAATGAGCGTCCGAGGAGAACCAATTTCTGGGCTAATACCCCATTTCTGAGCAAAGCGCCGGATGGACCTTCCAAGTACGAACCCAACCATTTCGGAACCGATGAGTTTCTGCAATTTTGTGAGATGATCGGGGCAGAACCTTACCTGGCAGCCAATACCCGGACATTGCCCGCCCAGGATTTTATGGATTGGGTTGAGTATTGCAACGCACCGGCCGGAACCACCAGTTATGGGGACCAACGAGTGGCAAATGGAAGAGCAAATCCTTACAATGTCCGTTATTGGGGAGTAGGGAATGAATCCTGGGGATGTGGAGGGGATATGATCCCAGAGGACTATGCCAGTGAATTCAGGAAATATACCAGTTTCATCCCAGAATTTGGCCAGGACCTTAAACTTGCAGCGGTAGGTCCCAGTGATGGTTATGACCATAGGGATATTCAATGGACGCAACGGTTTTTTAGTCGACTGGCAGAAAAGAGCGCCAGTTGGTCTAATCTGATTGATCGTGTTGACGGATATTCACTGCATTTTTATTGCGGCACCGTAGGCAATAGTTCTCTGGACTACACAGATGATGATTGGTACGAACATTTATGGCGAGCTGATCAAATGGAAAAAATCATTACCGAGCATTGGAATGTGTTGGGCGCATTTGATTTTGATAGAAGGATCAAACTGTATGTGGATGAATGGGGCGCCTGGCATGCTCAAAAGACTGAAGTGCATGAAACCCATTTATTCGGCCAAACATCTACCATGCGAGATGCACTTATAGCCGCACTGACACTTGACACCTTTAACCGCCATGCAGATAAAGTAGTAGTGGCTAATATTGCGCAGCTGGTAAATAATCTACACTCGCTTTTCCTGGCCCATGAAGACCGTTTTGTGGTAACACCCAACTTCTATGTTTTTGAAATGTATAAGCAACATCAAAATGGTCAGGCACTCCGAACTGAGTTTTCTGCTCCTGGTACCGGGAGTGAACGAGATTTATGGGGGTTGGCAGGATCAGCCAGTCTTAAGGGCAAACAGGTCTTCTTGACAGTGGTTAATCCCCATATAACAAATTCATTAGAAACTGAATTGATGGTTCCAGGTGCAAAAATAAAATCAGCTACCGCCACTTCATTCGCCAATACGGACATCCGCGCACATAATAATCTGGATAATCCCAATGGTGTAGCCCTACCTGAAAAGCAAAATGTTTCACTTTTAAAAGGGGAATGTATGATTAATTTAAAGCCTGCTTCGGTAACGAGTGTCTTATTGGAATTAGATTAGATTGGTCCCATCTTTATTTTTTACTTTGTTTTAACCTGCCCAAAATTTGTTGGTAGTTATCATTGTTGGGGGCGATTTCAAGTAGTTTTATGCATGTATTATATGAAGCATCATATTGATTGCTGTTTAGTTGACCTATTAGTTTTACATAAAGAAATTCTTCGCTGTCAGGGACTAATCCTAAAGCTCTATCAATAATCATAATTGATTTTTCATTTTGTCCTGTTTTTTGGAGCACCAGAGCATAGTTATAATAGGCCCTAATGTTTACGGGCTCCTTTTCACATGCTTTTGAAAGATATTCTAAGGCATTCTGAGGATTTCCGGCTTCATTATACAACAGCCCCAACATATAGTATGAATATCCAAACTCCGGTTCTTGCTCCGTTACCTTCAGGTATAATTTTTCAGCCCCTTCAACATTTCCTTGAGTGTATAGTATGAAAGCCAAATTCATTCTTGATGTATTGTAATAATTATCAATTTCTACGGCCTTTTTATAAGCCTTGACTGCTGATTGAATATTGCCTTGGGCTTGATGATACAGGGCAATTTGATGTTGACCGGAGGCAAAATCAGCGTTTATTTCCAGGCCATCCAGGTATTCTTTTTGAGCCTTGCTAAAATCAAGTTTATTTTCGGGGACTATGTTAACCGTGTTAAAATATCTGGCTGCAGATATTCTGACTAGTCTGACAGGGTCCGCTAATAATGGCTCAAGGTATTGTGAGAATTGCCTGTTTCCTGATCTATCAAATGCATTAACCGCCTCATTTCTCACCAAAGCAGAAGAGTCTCTCAGGAATTCCTTGATTTCATTTAGTTCTTTTGGGGAAATGGTTTGATTTGAATATTGATTTAGGGCGGTTGCCCTGGCAATTTCAGGATATTCCCCATTAGCCATTAAATGGTAGAATGCCTCATTTTCCCCATGATAACCTGCCAACAGGTAATCAGAAAAATGACTCTTTCGTTCAGGTCCATACTTAGAGTTAACAAAATCCCTTGCCCATTCGGGGCTTTTATCTATGTGACATCCGTTACAGGCATTAGGAATTCCATAAGCCACTGTATGATCAGGCCTTGGCACCCTGAAACTATGGTCTCTTCTAAAATCATTACCCATATATATTTTACCAGGCATGTGACAATTAATGCATTCAGAGCCTTTGGTGTTTATTTTATGAAAATGGTGTAGTGGTTCATTGTAACCAGGATCATGACAACTCAGACAAAGGTCATTACCTATTTTCTTGAGCTCCAAAGAATGTACATCATGACAGTCAATGCAAGAGATGTCATTGTGATACATTTTGCTCTGAATGAACGATCCGTAAACATAATCCTCCTCTATAATCTGTCCATCTTGTTCATACAGGGGGTAAACTAGTAAACTCGGATTATAATGATCCAGGAAACTCCCTTCATAATCAAACGCCTTAGTAATCTGTGCTCTTCTGGAATGACATCTTGCACATTTATCAACAAGTTCTTCTGATGTCAAGGTGGTATCCATATACATTTTGGGAGGTTTTGAATTCTTTTGGGGATCTTGGTAGAATCCAACATGTAAGCTTGCAGGTCCATGACAAGATTCACAACTAACGTTGATTTCACTAAATGTGGTGCTAAAAGAGTTGGTTCCACTATTGAAATTCTTTTTAACATTAGTGGAATGGCAATCTGCGCACATGGTATTCCACCTCATACCCCCGCCCGTCCAATTTATCCACTCATCATGCTTAATTTCCAGATCGGGCTGAAGGTGAAACCATTTCTTTTTTTTGGTATCCCATGCTGTTAATAAACATTGATAATGACCGTTGGGAAATTCAACAATGTACTGTTGAAGGGGGGTTACCCCAAAGGTGTAGATGATTTTATAATCTTGGTATTTACCATCTGTTCCTTCCGTGTTAACATAATATTTACCATTCTTTTTGAAAAAAGTACTGGTAATATTCTTGTTGGTAAAAATTGCGTCATCAAAGTCACCAAGGATACTCAAAGAATCAGCAATTTTCATTGCTTGTTCATGATGCGAACCTTTCCAACTTGAATATTGATTTTGGTGACAAGATATACAAGATTCAGATCCAACGAATTTAGCTGGAACCACAGATTCGGAAACACCACTCACAACTTGATCCTTATTAGTATCACAAGAACTAATCAACAACCATAGAACAATATAATATGTGAACTTTTTGATATGAGCAGTGTCTATTTCATCATGGAGATATCAACATGTGCTATTTTTCCATCATGCGCTGCTCCAACCGTTCCATACGGTCGTTCAGCTCTTGTAGTTTGCTGAGAATCAGCACGTGCGTTTTCTTTGCATCAATTCCCACAGGACTTTCATCGCTATGGATCACCTTAGCGATTTCTTCATAAGTTTTTGAGTCAATTTCAAATTTCATAGTTATATTTTTAAATTAGGTACAACTTACGGATAGCTGTATTAACATTTTGCTGCTTATGTTTTAATCTACTATATTTTTACTTTACCCGTTCAAACGACAACAACCGGAGGTCCATAACGGTATTCCCAGGTATTTCCAGAGCCTTCAAGCCTAATTGCCCCGCGCCTTGCTCCAGATGAATACCCCCCAGATTCAATGGCCTGAAATCCTTTACATATGACTCTGCTCTTTCTACACGATCATTTTCCATTCCTCTTATTGGAGGATCATAGGCTTTGTCAATTCGACCCTCTAGCCGGTTATCTCCAAAACTCAATTTAAAAACTGACCCTTCATCCCCTTCAGGACAGGTATAATACAAGGTAACTTCAAAATCTCCTTCAGCTACTACTTCAACATCCCAAGTGATTTGATCATCCAGGCTAACCCAGTTGGTAAAAAACGAGCAATTGGGATATCTATTAGAGCGTTTAATGTTTCCATGGGCAATTCCGTCACGAGCTGGTATCTGAGTAAATTTTGATTCAGGATGTCCCAGTGGAAATTTCCTGGTATCCTCCTCAGGCAATTCGGCCAGCACTTGGTTTTCGAAGTCCAGCCTGGCCTCTTTCAATTGCTCCTTGATTTCTGGAAATGAAGCACTTACATCGGCAGTTTGTCCCCTGTCATTTTCCATATCAAATAAAGCCCCCTCATGGTCTAAGCGATATTTTTGACTTCTTACACTAGTTCTACCTCTCCAGTGGTTGAAAATTACTCGATCAGTCCAACCCGGGTTTTCCTATCCCGAGTTTGGTTGAGCTTGCGAAGATCGTCCAGAGGAGGATCGAGCC
>PVMK01120211.1_pt1 | contig 43742 bp, 35 predicted proteins | sample 1853481 | NCBI WGS metagenome assembly PVMK01 (sample SAMN08533507, study PRJNA380276) | Marine sediment metagenome, whole genome shotgun sequencing project.
CTACACAATCCTCTCCAAGTATCTGTACGTGTACTGATACCGTTCCTTCTTTAAATCCAGGTACACCTGTACTTGATCCGATTAGAGTTGTTTCAGGGTTTGTGTTTGTTGCCTGTAGTATGGTGTTTCTATCAGCTTTTCTTGTCCACCAGGACACAAGCTGGGTCCCTACCATATTTGTTTCTAGGTTTGGCTGCCTGTCATCATATAACCAGTCAAGGCCTGCTACCACGTTTCCGTTAAAATTCTCTACTGTTCCCAGTAACCCTGCATTATATATAAGGTTTGCTTCTGTTGCAGTTATTGAGTTGGTAGAGGGGCTAAATATAGGGAAGAAGATAGTTGCTGAACCTATTGTCGTTGAATCCGTCCCAATTATCGTTAAATCCGTACCAGGGATTGCTACTGCAGTATTACTTACCGGCATTGACAACCATCCCGTGGTAAACGGTGTTGCTTCACATGCTACAGGGGTCTGCGCCTCTACGTTCCTCAGGCCCATTACCGCTGTCAGCATTAATACTAAAATTGCTGTTGTTACTATTCTTGTTACTCGCATCTTACCCTCCTTCAATTGGCTTTTTGTGCTTTTTTTAGTTTTTTGCATCTTTTTAATCTTTTTTTCTATTATTATAATTACTTAATTCATAAACTTGCACAACTATCATCTGCCTTACAATCATTATGCCATACAGAGTCCGTACTGCCTCTGCCGTTCCCGTCTAATCAACTTATTTCATCCTCCTGAGATAGAAGTGTTATTATCCTTGACACAAAAACGATAAATTGATGCCATTATTACATCATAATTGCGATTTATTGTCAAGACATATAATTATTAAACTTTTTTTAATTTCTTAGTATACATTTTCAGTTTTACTTGATTCGCATATTTCTCTTACTTCATCTTTTACAAGTTTATCGTCTTCCCAGGCCCTTTCCCTTACCTTATGGCACTTTGTTTCTTCGTTGTATTCCCCGGGGCTTGCCTCGATTCTCCCGTAGCCGTCCCCGCTCTCATATTGCACCGGCCTTCCTTCTTCTACTGCTTCGCCTGCGGCCTTATTTGATATCTCGGCAATACTACCTCCAAAAGCAGCACCTGGCACGCCACCATTAACAGCCCCCCTCCAGGGATTGTCATCATCTATCAATGCTCCGGTACCCGCACCACCCTGCCGGGTATACTGACTGCATGAAGTGAAAAGTGGTGTAACAAATAGTAGTGCAACAAAAGGTAAAACTATTGAATAGAATCTCGAATTTATCATTTCATTCCTCCAGATAAAATAACCGTAAAATATTTAACTGCAGAATATTTTAAAAAGTTTTAAATATGTACAGAATTTATAAAAAAAGTATTATATAGTATTAAGTTTAAACCTTTGAATTCAATTGAACATATTACATTATAAATATCTTTGGAGAACCTATTGAAAAGAATCTTTAATATACTGAACAGTAATTTTCTTGTAATTATACTTATCCCTTTGTTACTGTCACTTTTCCTGATTTTTAATAAACCTGCATATCAGCAGCAGTACCCGAAGGCTTATGACCTGCAGGTATTACCCATAGTACTTCAATATCTTGACCGCTACTACGTAGACCCAAAAAAAATCGACCCGAATATCATGCTTATTGAGGGCCTAAACAAGCTCGAAAGCTCCCTTGATGAAGTACTTGTTGATTTTAATGATCCGGAAAACAGTTCAAATTTTACTATCCAGGTCAACAACAATATAAAGGAATACAACAACCTTGAAATTTACGACCTCGAGAACGTGGGCGATGTGGTGCAGGATGTTTTTGCTTTTGTAATTCCCCATCTCAAAAATGAAGATATAGAAACAATAGATATTGAGTATGTGCTGACCGACAAGATGCTTAAAACACTTGACCAGCACTCCGGCATTATTACACCCGAAGTTTACAAGGAGTTTATGATAGAGACAGAGGGTAGTTTCGGGGGCCTGGGAATAGTTATAGGAATAAGAGACGGACAGCTTACAGTTATATCCCCTATAGAAGGTACGCCTGCTTATATTGCAGGAATAAAACCAAATGACAAAATAGTACAGATAGAAAACGAATCTACCATTAATATGTCACTCATTGAAGCTGTAAGTAAACTGAGGGGAAAGAAAGGTACACCTGTAAACATTTTTGTACTAAGGGAAACATTCACAAACCCAAAAGAGTTTAAAATCACGAGAGACACAATAAGGATAGAAAGCGTTGAGGATTTTGTACTTGACGACAACATTCTTTATTTAAGAATCAGGGATTTTCAGAAAAACACTCTCCAGAGCCTTGCAGATGCAATTGAAAAACATGGGGAGGGAGTAAACGGAGTGATACTTGATCTTAGGGGCAACCCCGGGGGACTGCTCGACCAGGCAGAAAAAGTATCTGATCTTTTTCTATCTTCCGGGACAGTCGTCACAACTAAGATTGGAAATACCAAGAAAAGCTATAATGCGAAATTTAGCCCTCCCGAATTTGAGGGTGAAGTTGTTGTACTTGTGGATTCAGGTAGTGCAAGTGCATCAGAAATTGTGGCAGGCGCATTAAAGAACAACCAGCGTGCGATAATAATCGGGGAAAGAACATTCGGCAAAGGTTCCGTTCAGCAGATATTTGACCTCAGGGACGGGTCCGCACTGAAACTCACTATTGCCAACTACCTTACTCCCGGAGACATATCAATCCAGGACGTTGGTATAACACCCGACATAAGAATAATACCGGCCATTATATCCGAAGAAAAGATTTTATACGGATACTTAAATGCCGATGAAAAATCCAGTGAAACAGAAGAATCAATTTACAACCTCAAATATCTCGACCAGCTCCCTGACCCGGAAAACGAAGAAACCCCGGAAGAGGCATTAACAAAAGAAGAGAAAAAAATCAAGATTTCAGAAGATTTTTCTGTACGCCTTGCCAAAGAGATTCTTTTAAATACCGACACACTAAACCGCAAAGAAGTCTTAAACACAAGCGGTAAGGTTATCTCGGACATAAACCTGATTGAAGAAAATAAAATTGAAGCCAGGTGGAAAGAAATTGGTATTAACTGGTCCCGCGGGGAAAACCCCAATACCAACCCCGATATTTCGGTACGTATTTTGCCTGTAAAACCGGAATTTAAAGCCGGAGACAAAGGTGCGGTTACCGTTACTGTTACAAATAAAGGAAAGGAGCCCATTAACAGGCTGATCGCGGCAACCTTTTCAGAAAACCCGATCTTTGATGGTAAAGAACTGATTTACGGGCAGCTGCTTTCCGGGCAGACAAGAAGCTGGAAAATGAATTTTGAAATACCAAAATGGGTAAACACCAGAAACGATAAAATTGATCTGAAGTTTTTTCAAACTGACAACATCGAAATTCCCGGATCCAGTTTTGACATCACCACAATCGGGAATGACAAACCTCTCTTTGCATATAAGTTTGAGATTGTTGATGACGGTAGATTCGGTTCTACCGGTAATGGCAACGGGAAACCTGAAAGAAATGAAAAATTTTCCCTGGTATTTGATATTAAGAACGTAGGCCAGGGGATTTCCGACAAAACTGTTGTAACTCTCAAAAACCTTTCCGGTGATTCCGTGTTCCTTGAACTCGGGAGATTTGAATTTAGTGATTTTAAACCTGACACTTCTGATACGGCCCCGTTTCTTTTTAAAATCCTTGATAAAAATGTGAAAGATATAAAATTTGAATTAATAATCTTAGATGAAGTCTTCAGGGAAGTACTTACAAGCAAGATAGATATTTCCGGATTACAGACCGTAGGAAAATTCACCAAAGCTGATGGGTCGGCAATTGTAATTAAAAACAATACCGCGCTCCTGGCCGGGGGATTTAAATCTGCAACAATTATCGGGTTAAGTAACAAAAAATCCGAATTTATGCTCTTAGGATATAATAAGGATTATGCCAAAGTAAGATTAAGCAAAGACAAGAATGCCTGGATTAACAAACAGGGCATTTCTCTTACGAAAAACAAAATAGACCCCACCGCGGACATTGTAGTATATGATGTTTTTTACAGCCAGCCCAGGATTAATATTCTTAATACACCACTAACTACAAACGAGGAAGAAATCATTCTAAGCGGTATAGTGATGGATAATGATAAAATCGAAATCATTTCTATCTTCAAGGGCGAAGATAAAATCAAGCTCATTACTCCGAATAAAAACAATCAGAGTTTTACAATAAAGTTACAACTTGATGATGGAATCAATGTGTTTAATGTAATAGCAAAAGACTCACAAGGTTTATTTTCAAAGCAGACTGTTACAATAAGAAAATCCGATTTGTCTTAACACTTAATGTTTAAAACTATAATTCTACGATTGATTACAGGGGGGCTTGTACTTTTTTTCGTAGTTAGCCTTACTTTTTTTCTTATAAGGTTTCTTCCCGGTGGGCCATTTGATGCTGAAAAAGACCTCCCGCCCAAGATAATGGAAAACCTTGAAAAAAAGTACCAATTTAATGAACCACTCTGGAAGCAGTACATTATTTATATAGATAATCTTGCTCATGGTGATTTTGGCCCATCTTACAAATATGTTGACCGCTCTGCAAATGAAATCATCGCGGACACATTTCCCGTATCACTTCAGCTGGGTATTACAGCTTTACTTATATCGTTAGTTTTTGGTGTCAGCCTCGGGGTCTTGTCATCCCTGTCTCCCCGGAGTTTTACAGATTTTTTAACCGCTGTTATTTCCATATCCCTTGTCTCTGTCCCTAATTTTGTTGTGGGGGCGATACTTATATATTTTTTCTCAGTCCGGCTTGGCTGGTTTCCGGCGGCCCTCTGGGGAAGGCCCGAACACTATATACTGCCTTCATTTACACTCGCGGCCGGTTCTACCGCCTACATAGCAAGACTTGTAAGGTCAAGCATGATCGAAGCCTCGAGAGAGCTCTATGTAAGGACCGCGATGGCAAAAGGTCTGAGCAGAATAAAAATTATATACAAACATATACTAAGGAATGCGCTGATTCCTGTTGTGACTGTACTGGGGCCAATATTTGCCTACCTTATTACAGGGTCATTTGTAGTTGAGCATATATTTGCAATACCCGGAATGGGCAGGTTCTTTGTATTTGCAGTATCAAACAGGGACTATTCCGTGGTACTGGCAATAACTATCGTATATACAATTATTCTGGTTTTAGCGAACTTAATTGTTGATATTTTATATACACGTCTTGACCCTAGAATAAGCTATAACAAAAATGCATGAAAAATCTCAGGCTTGAAATAGAATATATAGGTACAAATTATAGTGGCTGGCAAAAACAGTCCGGAAGGCCTACTGTCCAGCAAATAATTGAAGATGCCGTATTTGCTATTACAAGTCAAAGGCCTGTTATTTATGGTTCAGGAAGGACTGATTCGGGTGTTCATGCACTTGCCCAGGTTGCAAACTTTAAAACAGGCAGTCACCTGACAACCCGGCAGATGCAGCGGGCGTTAAACTCGGTGCTGCCGGATGATATAACAGTTTCTAAAGTGAAAAAGGTTCCGCTTAAATTTCATTCACAGTACGATTCTAAAAGCAAGGTATATGTATATACCGTACTAAACCGCGACTACCCTTCTGCGCATATGAAATACAGGACATGGCTGGTAAAGGAAGGGCTTGACCTGGATAAAATGAGAAAGGCCTCCGCTCACCTTATCGGCACACATGACTTCAAAGTTTTTGCACATTCGGGACTATCCGTAAAAACCACAGTCAGGACTATTCTAAGTACTAAACTGAGAAAAAAGGGCAGCCTTGTAGAATTTGAGATTGAAGGAAGTGGATTTTTAAAGAGAATGGTAAGATTAATTATGGGCACACTTGTCCATGTAGGAAAAGGCCATATTACACCTTCTGCCTTTAAACAAATTTTATATAATGGTGAAAAAACCAAGCATGTTATATCCGCACCGGCAAAAGGATTAACACTAAAAAAAGTAAAATACTGACCAGGGGTTTAAATAATGAAATTTATCAGATTTTCTTCCGAAAATAACTGTAAGTCAGGAATTCTTAAAAATGAATCAGAAGTAGTTGAAATCAGGGGTGACATGTACGGGGAGTATGAAGAGACAAACAATATATACAAGCTCGATGGGATAAAAATCCTGCCTCCGTCAAATCCAAGCAAAATTATCTGCGTAGGGCTTAATTACAGGGACCATGCAGAAGAGATGAACAGGCAGCTTCCCGAGGCCCCTATGCTTTTTATGAAACCCAACACAGCTGTGATTGCACACAATGAGGAAATTGTTTACCCCTCACATATGTCAAAAAGAGTTGATTATGAAGGAGAGCTTGCAATTGTTATTGGCAGGGAAGCCCATATGGTTGAAGAGCAGGATGCTGAGAACTACATATTTGGCTATACATGCATTAATGACATAACAGCAAGGGATTTGCAAAAAATAGATATTCAGTTTACAAGGGGAAAGGGATTTGATACGTTTGCGCCATTTGGCCCCTTCATTGAAACAGAAATATCACCGGAAAATCTCAGCATAAAGACTCTGTTGAATAATGAAGTAAAACAAAATTCCAATACCGGTAATTTAATTTTCAAAGTTAAAACCCTTGTAAGCTTTATTTCCAATATTATGACACTGCTCCCGGGCGATATTATCGCCACAGGCACACCGGCAGGTATTGGCCCGGTCAAACCACGAGACAGGCTTGAGGTAAGAATTGATGGTATTGGTTCGCTTGTAAACTATGTAGCTGAAGTTAGTTAAGGGTTAGTATAAATTTCGCATGTTGGTCCATTGGTGCTATTAATCCGTAACGAAGTGCTCTTCGAGCAAGCTTCTTAGCCTTATCAATCTCGCCGTATTCAACGTATATCTTGGCAAGCCCCAGGTAAGCCCTTCCATATTTCTTTTTATATTTTAATGCTTCAAGAAAATAGTACTTTGCTTTCCCAAGTTCCTCTTCAGAATGATATTTAACGCCATAGGACAAAGAAATTAGACCAAGGTGGTAGTATGATTTATAATATCCCGGGTTCTCTTCCACGGCATTAAGAAATATCCGCTGGGCTTTGGCTATTTCACCTTTTTTCAGATAGGCAATTCCGAGATTGTTATAAGAAACTGATTTCAACACATCTGAAGTTATTAAATTGGATTTCAGGCTTGACTCGATTATTTTAATCCCCTCGTCCAGGTCATTATTGTCTATATATGCCATACCAAGATTTATATGCGGGATTACATGCCTGGAATTTTTGGAAGCATTACTCCAGAATGAAATACTGTCCTGCCAAATACCCTGCCGGTATATAGTTAGAAAACTAAAAACAAGTATCACCAGTATCATTGCGATTAAGACAGGCTGCTCCATTTTTATATATTCTTTTAATTTATAAAAAAGGAATATCACAAGGAGCGAAAAAGGTGCTATAGGGAGGTAAAGGTAACGTTCTGCAACAGGAGTTGTTGCTATAATGCCAACGGAAATAATTATGGAAGGCCCTAGTACAAGCAATAACCATAAAATACAAAATGCCTTAAACCCCGATTTTTTTATATAAGAAATAACAAACACGTAAGACAGGACTATGAAGGACAGTACGGAAAGAACCAGCATAAACCCGCTTTTAGGGTATTCGCTAATAAAAGAGCTAAACCAGAAAGGTGTAATTAGTTTGTAAAAATAAAAGATATAACTAAGAAACATCGTCTTTATTACGGCTATATTTCTTATAAATCCTAACCCCTCGCCAGCGGATGAGCTGGATCCAGGGCCTGCCACAAAATCATTATTCACATCGGGAACAATCACCGCGCCAAATCTGTGCCTTAAAAACAAATAGAGAATCAGAAATGCAAAATAAGCTGTAATCCTGACAAGCGTGTCTTTTTTTAATCTTTTATTTGAGATGTATTCATATGCCAATATAGAAAAAGGGAATGCTACAGCAACTTCTTTAGATAAAAGCGAGAGATAAAAAAGCATGCATGCAAGTATTATATATAGTGACTTTTCATAGGATTTAATATGTGTTACAAATGCCGCAAGGAAAAACATGGTACTGAGGATATCAGTCCTTCCGGCTATCCATGAAACAGATTCAACATGCATGGGGTGGGCAGTAAAGAGCAGTGCAGAGAACAATGCTATATTTTCCCTCGCACGAATTCTGAATTTTTTAAGAATTAACAAAAAGAGGAAAAACACCAGGACCGAGCAAATGGCATTAATAATAATATTGGTTAAGTGATACCCAAATGAATTATGTTCCCAAATTTTAAAATCATAATACATGCTCAAAGAAGTCAGCGGCCTGAAATAAGATTTAGTTTTAAATCTACTATGTGCTCTTGGAATAAGTGCTTTAGTAAAGCTTTTGTTTTTAAATTTGTAGTATTCTCTTTTTATCTTTATTACATCGTCCCAGACAAAATCATTGTTAACAGACGGAAGGTATATCAGGACCGAAAAGAAAAAAATTATAACGGCTACGACAAGATTATTATTGATAAAAGCTTTGTCCATCCGGGGAATATTAACAGTAAAATAACAAAAAAGCATTTGGGTTTCTTAACTATATTAATTATTCAGGTAGATTAGAGAGCTTTAATTTTATAATTAAGGAGCAAAAAATTGCCTAAGATATTAGTAATACCTGGCGATGGTATCGGAGTTGAAGTTACGGCTGTAAGTATTAATTTATTAAATATTATTGAAACAAAGACCGGCACTAAATTTGAAATTGAGGAAGGCCTGTTTGGCGGCAGTTCTATTGATGCCCATGGTGTACCTCTTACAGATGAGGTTAAGAATATGGCCCTGAATTCTGACGCAGTCCTTCTGGGTGCTGTCGGGGGCCCCAAATGGGAAAACCTTGAACATAGTCTCAAACCTGAAAGCGGACTTTTAACACTTCGAAAGGAACTTGATGCATTTGCAAATTTAAGGCCAGCCATTGTTTATCCCGCGCTTGTAGACGCATCCACCTTGAAAAAAGAGATTGTAGAGGGTGTTGATATAATGGTGGTAAGGGAACTTACGGGTGGAATTTATTTTGGCAAGCCAAGAGGGATTGAAACTATCGCCGGTGGTGAACAAAAAGGAGTGAATACCTTGCACTACACAACCTCCGAAATTGAGAGAGTTGCAAGGGTTGCATTCCAGATCGCTGAAAAAAGAAATAAACATGTCACTTCAATTGACAAGTCCAATGTACTTGAGTCGATGGTCCTCTGGAGGGATACGGTTTCAAGCCTCAGGGAAAAAGAGTTTCCTCACATCGAATTGGAACACCTTTACGTTGACAATGCTGCCATGCAGCTTATAAGAAGGCCCAAAAGCTTTGATGTTATGCTTGCCGGCAATATGTTTGGCGACATAATCAGTGACGAAGCAGCTCAGCTCACCGGTTCACTGGGGATGCTGCCTTCAGCCAGTGTCGGCAACAGTAGTGCCATATACGAACCTGTCCACGGCAGTGCACCTGATATCGCGGGTCAGGACATTGCAAATCCAATTGCCTCAATTCTTTCTATTTCCATGATGCTAAAATATTCATTTAATATGGGCAAAGAGTCCGAGATGGTTGAACAGGCAGTTAAAAACACACTTGATAAGGGGTTCAGGACTGCAGACATATACCAGGAAGGTACGAATAAGGTTGGCTGCAGGGAAATAGGAAATGCAATCTGCAGTGAATTTGAAAATTTATAAAAATTGTGACAATAACCCGGGATTTTTTAGAAGAACATAAAAAGTATATTAAATATGAATTAGAAGATATAAGTGAACAGATCGGGTCAGGAATAAGCAGGCTCACAATTTCGGGACTTTCAGGTACTTCAAAGTATTTTATTGCTCACCTTATTAGTACTTTCCTTGAAAGGCCATTTATTTTTGTATCCGATTCTTTTGACAGTGACCCTTTATTGTCAGATAACTTTAATGTGTTCTCCGAATATGATGCAGAAATATTCGAAAAAAAAACCTATTCAATAGAATCAATTGTTGGTAGTGGAAATATAATAAACACGGTAGAGAGAATATCCGCCCTGGTATCCCTTGAAAACGGTAAAAATCTTTTAATACAGCCTTCAGCCCTTTTTGATAAAACAGTACCGGGGAAAATATTATCTTCCGCTTCTATATACCTTTCCATTAACAAAACGGTTATCAGGGAAGAATTTATTGATTCGTTATACAGCATCGGTTTTAGAAAAAGTGAACAGGTGGAATACCCGGGGCAGTTTAGTACCAGAGGGGCTATCGTTGATATATTTTCTCCTGTCCACAAATATCCCGTCAGGGCCGAATTTCTGGGAGATTTAATCAGGTCAATCAGATTTTTTGATCCTAAAACACAGAAATCCACTAACAAAACAGATAATGTATCAATCTTTCCTGCAAGTGAATTTATCTATCGGGAAGACTTTTCTGAAATACAGAAAGTAATTTACAACCATTTGGTAGACTGCGATATTTCTCCAAATTTAAGAAATACAGTATTAAATATAATAGAAGAAAAAAAGCATATAGAACAGCTGGAATGGTTATCTCCGATTATCTACACATCCCCTGATACAATTTTAAACCATACAAATGCAAAGTACCTTGTATTCTTTGATTTGAAGACAGACCTTGAGACCATTAATAAAAATCTCCTGGAAAATCATCAGAAAATCATAAACAGCAACAACAAATTCAATAAACTTATCCCTGAATCTGATGTAAATTTTATTTCTCACGAGGATGTGGAAAAACAGCTTGAGCAGTTTCAGTCAATCTATTTTAATGATCTTCTTTCCAAATCAAAAAAACATATCAAATTCAGTTCTGAAACGGGACGTATAAAATCTTCAAAAAACCAGTCCCCGGTAAAAAACTTTGCAAATAAAATAGAAAGGCTTAAAGAGGACAACTATTTAATTTATGTCGTAACCTACAATGAGAATGAACAGAACAAATTAAAAGAACTCCTTGCAGAATATAAACTTGAGGGCATTAGGTTTTATATTGGACCCCTTGAAAATGGTTTTATTTTAAAAGACCTGAAAGTAGCTGTCTTTACCGAAAACGATATTTCAGAAAAAGAAAAAAAAACGAGTTACCAGTTGCCCGAGGATATGTCCTCGGCCTTTATATCCTCTTTTAGCGAGTTGAAGCCGGGAGAATATATAGTCCATAAACAGTTTGGTATAGGCATATACAGGGGATTAAAAAAAATTGACCTCAACAGCTCTGAAGGAGACTTCATTGAGTGTGAATACAGGGGCGGGGACAAGATATATGTACCAGTCGAAAATTTAAAACTGGTGCAAAAATTTATTGGAGACGGCAAGAAGCCATCCGTAGACAAACTCGGAAGCGACACATGGAAAAAAACTGTTAAAAAAGTAAAGAAGTTAATTGAAACTATTGCAAGGGAACTGCTGGAGCTGTATGCCAAAAGAAAAACTATCAAGGGTTTCAGTTTCTCAAAGAGGGACCAGGCCTTCCGTGAATTTGAACTTGAATTTAATTATGAAGAAACAACCGACCAGGCAAGGTCAATAGAGGAGGTAATAGCCGACATGGAATCTGATAAGCCGATGGACAGGCTTATTTGCGGTGACGTGGGATTCGGTAAAACAGAAGTGGCTCTACGGGCAGCTTTCAAGGCATCCATGGATGGGAAGCAGGTTGCATTACTTGTACCGACAACATTGCTTGCCACCCAGCATTACCTTACAACGCTGGAGAGGTTAAGCAGCTATCCCCTCAACATTGATATGATCTCACGGTTTAAGACATTAAAAGAAACTAGAGAAATTATTGAGAAACTAAAGGACGGCAGTCTTGATATTGTGATAGGTACTCACAGATTACTTGGAAATAAAATCCGTTTCAGGGACCTTGGTCTTGTAATAATTGATGAGGAACATAAATTCGGGGTGAAACATAAAGAAAAACTGAGGGCTTTAAAAGAAGGTGTTGATGTTTTGTCACTGTCAGCAACACCTATACCACGCTCACTACAACTTTCACTTGCAGACATCAGGGATATAAGTGTTATACAATCTCCTCCTGAAGGCAGGCTTCCGGTTGATGTGTTTGTAAAGAACTATGATAAAGAAAATATCAGGGAAGTAGTTTTAAAGGAGATTAACAGGGGTGGTTCAGTATTTTTTATTAACAACAGGATTGAAACTATTTTTAAAGTTGCAGAAGAACTTAAAGCCCTAATCCCGGAGGCATCTGTTGCAGTAACCCACGGCAGGATGAAAGAGCAGGTGCTTGAAAAAAGTATCAGGCAATTTATCAATGGTGATATAAATCTGCTTATAACAACTGCTATAGTCGAATCAGGCCTTGATATTCAGCGTGCTAATACAATTATTGTAAATGATGCACATATGTTCGGACTCGCGGATCTTTACCAGTTAAAAGGAAGAGTTGGCCGCGGAAAAATAAAAGCATTTGCATATTTTCTTATCCCCTCACTTAAGACTTTAACACCTGAAGCATTGAAAAGACTGACCAAGATTTCGGAGCTTCAGGAACTTGGGTCCGGATTTAAACTTGCACTTTCGGACCTGGAAATAAGGGGAGCCGGAAATTTGTTTGGAGAACAGCAGTCTGGAACAATATCAAACGTGGGGCTTGAACTTTATCTCGAATTGCTTCAAAATGCGATAAACACTCTTAAAGACGGTAAGGTTGAAGAAGACTATGATCCCGAAATAAAAAACTCTCAAAAGGCCTATATTCCCGAAAGTTATGTATACGACAGTTCGGAAAGGCTGTTTTACTATAAAAAAATATCTTCCCTGAAAACCCTGGCAGAAATAAAGGAATTCAGGAATGACCTCAAGGACAGGTACGGTACAATTCCTAAGGAACTGAAAACCCTTTTTTCCCTTACAGAAATAAAAGTAAGAATAAAAAAACTAAGAGTTTTAAAACTGGAGATAAAAGAACGTTATTCTATAATGCTTTTCCGTGAAGATTCTGTCCATTTTCAAAAGTATAAACCAAGCGGTAAATTGACGGTTTACTATGACCCCAAAGAAAAATTTAAAGTACTTAAGCAAAAAATAAATGAATTAAGTGCAGATAATTAACATTGATGAATTGATCAACATAAGATAGCTTATTAATACTTTTATCAGGAGTATATAAATGAAACGAATACTATTTACAGCTGTACTAGTATTATTAATTGCATCCTCAATTACTAACGCCAGGGAACAGGTGGACAGGGTTGTCCTGGTTATCAATGAGGAGATAATTACACTTACTGAATTTATGAATGAAGCCGAGAAAAATGGAATAAATATGGAAGAGGCTGGAATGGAGTACAAGTTTCTTGAACAGATCATAGATAAAACCATTGTTGAGCAGGAAGCCAAACAGGCGGGAATCACTGTTTCCGACGAAGAGCTGGATTTTACGCTAAAAGAAATGAAATCACGTTTTAAGCTGGATGAGACGGAGATGGAAAAAGCCCTGGAAAAGCAGAATATGACAGAGGAAAGCTTCCGGAAACAGTGGAGATTTCAGCTCTTAACGCAAAAACTCATGGAAGCAAAAGTAAAGGGTAACGTTGCCGTAACCGACCAGGAAGTAAAAGAGTACTACCAGCAAACATACGGCGATTATGAAGAAGGTGTGAGTGAAATACGTATTGCGCATATTCTTATACTTAACAACGGGCCGGATGCTCTTCGGAAAGCAACAAAAATAGCAGATGAAGCAAAAACTGGTGAAGACTTTCCCAAGCTTGCAAAAGAATACTCCCAGGACACTATGTCAGCTCAAAACGGTGGAGACCTCGGGTATTTTAAGAAAGGTGATTTGGTGGAATCTTTGGAGTTTGCCGTTAAAGACGTACAGATTAACGAAATAGTCGGGCCTGTAGAATCACCGGGTGGCTATCACATAATCAAGGTGCTGGATAAAAAAGATTCAAAGACAGGTATCCCTCAAAGTTATTCAAACGAGATCAGGAATACTATCTATAGCCAGAAAGCCGAAGAAATGCTTAAAACTTACCTGAAAAATATAAAAGAAACCGCATATATCGAAAGAAAACTCTGATCACCCGGCCTCGTAACTTTCAATCGGGGGACAAGTACAAACGAGGTTCTTATCACCAAAAGCATTATTAATCCTTCCCACCGACGGCCAAAATTTATTGTCCCTTACATACCGAAGAGGGTAATATGCTTTTTCCGCTGAATAAGGGTAATTCCAATTGCCGGAAATTATTTCATCTATAGTGTGAGGTGAATTCTTTAATACATTGTTATCTGTGCTGTAATCACCTTTTTCAATTTCACAGATTTCATTCTTTATTTCTATCATCGCATCACAAAACCTGTCCAGTTCATCAAGGGATTCACTCTCTGTTGGTTCAATCATAAGTGTTCCGGGTACTGGCCACGACATTGTAGGGGCATGAAAACCATAATCCATAAGTCTTTTTGCTATATCCTCTACATCTATATTTGCACTTTTTTTAAATGACCTGAAGTCAAGAATAAATTCGTGTGCTACCCTGCCGTTACCCCCTTCGTAAAGAACGGGATAGTATTTTTCAAGGCGTGATTTCAGGTAATTGGCATTAAGAATTGCATATTTTGTAGCGTCGGTAGACCCTTCAGCACCGAGCATTTTCAAATAGGCATATGATATTAGAAGAATACTTGCACTACCCCACGGTGCTGCACTTACTGCCGGGATTGCTTTTTCCCCTATCCCTAAATCCACTACTGAGTGCCCTGGCAGATATGGAGATAGATGTTCGGCTACGCAGATGGGTCCCATTCCGGGGCCTCCTCCTCCATGAGGAATACTAAAGGTTTTATGAAGGTTTATATGACAGACATCCGCACCAATAAATCCAGGGCTTGTCAGCCCTACCTGGGCATTTAAATTAGCCCCGTCCACATAAACCTGCCCGCCGTTTTCATGTACAATTTTGATAACCTTTTTAATATGGTTTTCAAATACCCCATGAGTTGAGGGGTAAGTAACCATTATAGAAGAAAGGTTCTGACTAAATTTTTCACACTTTATTTTAAGATCATTAATGTCAATATTCCCCTGAATATCACACTTAACAACCACTACATTCATTCCGGCAATGCTGGCGCTTGCGGGGTTAGTACCGTGTGCGGATGATGGGACAAGGACAATATTTCTTTTATCTTCTCCATTATCCAAATGATAAGCCCTTATAACCATAAGTCCTGCATACTCACCCTGTGCACCGGAATTTGGCTGCAATGATGTTGCATCCAGGCCAGAAACTTCACATAAAAAACTCTCAAGTTCTTTAAATACATGCTGATAACCAAGTGTCTGCTCAAGCGGTGCAAAAGGATGCTGGTTTGCAAATTCAGTCCAGCTGATAGGGACCATTTCTGATGTGGCATTAAGTTTCATTGTACATGAACCAAGAGGGATCATGGAATGAGTAAGTGACAGGTCCTTATTCTCAAGGCTTTTTATATACCTCAGAATTTTTGTTTCAGAATGATATGTATTAAATACCGGATGCTGGAGATATCCTGATTTTCTTTTAAAACTTCCCGGCAATGAAACATCCGGGATATCCCTGATGTTCTCGGTTTCATATTCCTTGCCGGCAGCAAGTGCAAAAACATTTAAAATATCAAGAATGCCTTCTGCGGAAGTAGTTTCGTCAATCGAAATATAAACCTTCCCGGTTTCATATCTTAAATTAATTCTAAAATTACGGGATTCGGCTTTTAACCTGTCGGCCAGAGTGTCGTCTTCACCGGAAATATCAATTTGTAATGTATCAAAAAGTAATTCATTTGTCTGAATATAGCCTATACGGATAAGGTTTTTCTCCAGAAACTTTGCTTTACTGTATATATTTGAGGCAATTTCCCTTAATCCATCCGGCCCGTGGTAAACACAGTACATACTTGTCATTATTGCAAGTAGTGCCTGGGCCGTGCATATATTGGAGGTTGCTTTCTCACGCCTTATATGTTGCTCCCTCGTCTGGAGTGCCATACGGTAGGCTTTCCTGCCATTTTTGTCCTGAGAAACACCGATTATCCTTCCTGGCATCTGTCTTTTAAAATCCTCTTTTGTCGCAAAATAACCTGCATTGGGCCCGCCGTAACCCATAGGTACTCCAAGTCTTTGAGTAGACCCTACAACAATGTCAGCTCCAAGTTCACCCGGAGGCGTTAGTACTGCAAGACTTAGAAGGTCTGCAGAAAATACCACAGCTGCCTTTACGCTGTGAAATCTTTTGATTTGCTCCGAGTAATCTTTCACAGATCCATCAGCATCCGGATACTGGAACAATACACCAAAATAACCTTCATCTATTTGGGCTTTTGTAACATCACCTATTACCAGTTCTATGCCAAGTGGTTCGGACCGTGATTTTAATACATCGATTGTCTGGGGATAACATTTATCAGAAACAAAAAACTTTTCGGCGTTGTTTTTAACCAGTTCTCTCGGCCTGATGCGATGCGACATGGTCATCGCTTCGGCAGCGGAAGTTGCTTCATCAAGAAGTGAAGCATTGGCAACTTCCATACCCGAGAGATCACATACAACAGTCTGAAAATTTAAGAGTGCTTCCAGCCTGCCCTGTGATATTTCAGCCTGATAAGGAGTATATTGCGTATACCAGCCGGGATTTTCAAGGATATTCCTAGAGATTACCGATGGTACAACACAGTTGTAATATCCAAGGCCTATATATGAATCATAAAGTCTGTTTTGCTTGGCTATTTCCCAAATATACTTTAAATATTCGTGCTCGGAATCTGCTTCCGGTATGTTGAGTTTTTTATTAAAGGCGATATCAGGGGGAATTGTCTCGTCAATCAGCTCGCCGAGCGTATCAACCCCAAGTGTGGATAACATATGCCGGGTATCAGCTTCAGACGGCCCTATATGCCTGAATACAAAATCATCATGAGATGGTTTTTTCATGTTGCTTTACCAATTATAGTAAATAATTCAAAAAAAATGAACGGTATAAAATTAATTGAGCTAAGGAAAAGGTCGAATTTATTCCTCAGCCTGGTTCTCAATAAATTCTGAATAATCTTCAGAATCTAGAAGTTTTTCCAGTTCGTTAGAATCATTAGGTTTAACCCTGACAATCCACCCACTGCCATATGGATCTTCATTGATAATTTCAGGGGATTCAAGTAGTGCTTCATTAATCTCTACAATCTCACCGGAAATTGGTGCATATAAATCAGACACGGATTTTGTAGACTCGATACCACCAAATGTGTCACCTATTGTAATATTATCGCCCTCTCCAGGCAGTTCTACAAAAACAATTTCCCCAAGTGCATCCTGTGCATAATCTGTTACACCTATTTCTACCCAGTCGTCATTGACCCTGGCCCATTCATGTCCTTCTGTATATTTTAGATCGTTTGGAATATCAACCATCTAAAATTCTCCTTTGTTCTTTTTATTTGATAAAAGGCAGAGAAACTATTCTCGCCTTTCTCATATTATTTCTAATTTCTACCTGAATTTCACCACTATTTAAAGATTCACTTTTTACTAGCCCAAGTCCAATAGATTTGCCAAGACTTGGAGATAATGTACCACTGGTTACATAACCCGCAAGATCATCTTTAACATAGATTGGGTAACCATTTCTGGGTATGCCCTTGTCAACCATTTCAAAACTTATTAATTTTCTTTTTTTCCCGGTTTTTCCGTATTCCAGTAATGCATTTTTCCCGATAAAATCATCCCCCTCGAGCTTAACATACCTGTCCAGGCCTGATTCCAGCGGATTAATATCCTTATCAATTTCAAATCCGTAAAGACTATAACCCATCTCGAGCCTTAGTGTGTCCCTTGCCCCGAGTCCACATGGAGCTATTTCATACTGAATACCGTCTTCAAAAAGTTTTTTCCAGAGTAAAGGCCCCTTTTCCCATGGAAGAAATAACTCGTACCCTTCTTCCCCGGTGTAGCCGGTCCTCGCGACTATTAATACCGAACCATTCCATTTGATATAATTAAAATAAAACTTTTTTATAAGATCAATTTCGGGGCCCAGTACTTTCACCAGCAGATCCCGTGATTTTGGGCCCTGGACGGCAAGCTGGGAATAGTTCAGGCTCTCGTCTGTTACAATTACATTAAAATCCTTTGAATGTGAAACAATCCATTCAAAATCTTTTTTGGAATTTGAAGCATTAACGCAGAGAAAATACTCGTCGCCGGAAAACTTGTAAATAATAATATCATCCACGGCACCGCCGCTTTCCTCGCAAAGGACCGTATACTGCGCCTGGTTGTCTTTCACTACATTCAGATCGTTTGTTGTTAGATACTGGCAAAATTCATGTGCCTGCTGGCCCTTGATCCTGATTTCACCCATATGGCTCACATCAAAAATTCCGACGCCATTTCTAACTGACATATGTTCATCCCTGATACCCGAATAAACAACAGGCATCTGCCATCCGGCAAAATCAACAATTTTTGAATTATTTTCTTTATGTATGTCGTAAAGTGCGGTTTTTCTCATCTGGAATGATATGATTTAACAACAGAAATTTAAATTGTCAATTATACCATATTTTTAATTCGCTCTATTTGATTAAATAAAACATATATGAATAAACATCTGAGACTTATAAAGATTTATAAAAGGCTCTTAGAAAATTACGGTGAGCAAAATTGGTGGCCCGCAGATTCAAAACTTGAATGCGCGATCGGCGCAATACTTACTCAAAACACTTCATGGAACAACGTCGAAAAAGCAATAATAAATATTAAATCTGTTATGGATATCACCATTGAAAACCTTTCAGTTTTGTCTACAAATGAACTTTCACTATTGATAAGGCCTTCCGGATTCTATAAACAGAAAGCAAAAAGAATAAAACGGCTTATCGAATTCATAAATAATCAATATGAAGGGAAAATAGAAAACATGGAACATGAAAATCTTAAAAGCCTCCGCGCGGGGCTGCTGTCAATTAATGGAATAGGCCCGGAGACTGCTGACTGCATACTCCTTTATGTTGTAAACAAACCTGTATTTGTAATAGACAAGTATACATACCGCCTGCTTTACAGGCATGGGTTTATTGTAAGGGAAACAAGCTATTCAGAAATGCAGAATCTTTTTATGGAAAACCTGGAAAACAGATCAGGCCTGTTTGGAAAGTTTCATGCATTAATAGTAGAAGTTGGAAAAAACCACTGCAAAAAAAGGGCAATCTGTGAAGATTGCCCCATTAATTTTGATACACATAAATTTAGTGGTGAAATTATCTAAGCCGCTGCAGATTTTGCAGTATCAACAACCGCCTTAAAACCTTCGGGGTCTCTGATAGCAAGTTCGGAAAGCGATTTCCTGTCGAGATCTATCTCTGCTTTCTTAAGTGCCGCAATAAATTTGCTGTAGGAAAGGTCAAATGGGCGAACAGCTGCATTTATTCTTACAATCCACAGTCTTCTGAAGTCTCTTTTCTTCTGTCTCCTGTCCCTGTAAGCATAAGCAAGCGCCCTAAGTAGTGTTTCCTTGGCCCTTCTGATGTTATTCTTTCTTCTGCCCCAATAACCCTTGGCTTGTTTTAATAATCTTTTTCTTCTTTTTCTCGAAGCAACACTTTTTTTAACTCTCATAACTAACTCCCATAAAATTTATACTAAGCATACGGTACATATTTTTTAATCTTTCTTGCCGCGTTTCCTTCAAGAAAAACGGGTTCATTCAGACTTCTTTTTCTTTTAGAGTTCTTCTTAATGTTAAGGTGGCTGCCGCCGCCCTTGTTCCTTTTAACTTTACCGTTTGCTGTAATTTTGAACCTCTTTGCAGCACTACGGTTTGATTTCATTTTTATTTTTGCCATTTTCCTACCTCAACTATTTTTTTGCAGGTGATAAAACCATTAATAAATTTTTACCTTCCATCTTTGGTTCCATATCTACTGAACAAATTTCTTTCATCTCTTCATATATATCATTAGCAAGTTTTCTTCCAATCTCGGGATGAACAATCTCCCTTCCCCTGAAAAATATCCTTACCCTTGTCTTATGTCCATTCTCAAGAAATTCCCTGATACGGTTCATCTTTACATTTAAATCATGAATTCCTATATTGGGCCTTAACTTTATTTCCTTCAGGCTGTATATTTTTTGTTTCTTTGCCGCCTGAGTCTTTTTTAATTCATATTTGTATTTACCGTAGTCCATCAGCTTGCATACCGGGGGACTGGCAGTAGGAGCAACTTCCACAAGGTCTACGCCCTGCTCTTCCGCTTTAGTTAAAGCCTCCCGAATATTTAAAACACCTAATGGAGCACCATCTACATCTACCAGCCTGACTTCCGAAGCCCTTATACGACCATTGATTCTGACCTCGGGTGTTCTGGGCTGCGCCCTTCCTCTGAATCTAGCTATATTAGTTTACCTCCGGAGGATTTGATGGATTATCTTCTTTATTTATCATATCAATAAAACTTTCTATACTCATTGCATTTAAACTGTCGCCCCCGTATTTCCGTGGAGCAACTGAACCGCTCTCCATCTCGTTGGTACCAATAACAAGGAGATATGGTATTTTCATTAACTGTGCTTCCCTCACCTTATAACCAAGTTTCTCATTTCTAAAATCTTTTTCAACCCTGAAATTCAGGGCCTTTAGTTTTTCGTATACTTCTGATGCATAATTATTATGCTCATCTGCTACAGTTGCAATCCTTATTTGTTCCGGACTCAGCCAAAATGGGAATGCACCGCCATAATGCTCAATCAGTATTCCGAAGAATCTTTCGATCGATCCGAATATCGCCCTGTGAATCATAATAGGAGTATGACGAGCATTATCATCACCTACAAAACTCATATTAAATCTTTTAGGGAGGTTAAAATCTACCTGAACAGTTGAGCACTGCCAAGATCTACCTATAACATCTTTTATTTTAAGATCTATCTTGGGTCCGTAGAATGCGCCGCCCCCTTCATCTATTTCATAATCAAGCCCCAGGGATTCGAGGGCATCCTTAATTGCATTTGTAGCTCTTTCCCAGTCTTCTTCACTGCCCACGAATTTTTTCGGCCTCGTAGAGAGGTAAATTTCGTATTCATTAAAGCCAAATGTTTTGAGGAAAGTTGTTGTTAAATTCATTACCCCGAGTACTTCACTTTTAATCTGTTCGGGCATGCAGAATATATGTGCATCATCCTGGGAGAAACCTCTTACCCTGAGGAGTCCGTGAAGAACCCCTGATCTCTCATACCTGTAGACGGTCCCAAGCTCTCCCCATCTTAATGGAAGGTCGCGGTAACTGCGTATTTTTGTTTTATAAATCATAATATGAAACGGGCAGTTCATGGGTTTGATCTGGTATTCCTGGTTATCTACTTCCATGGGAGAAAACATGTTCTCACTGTAAAAATCGGTATGCCCGCTTATTTTCCATAGGTCCAGCTTTGCAATATGGGGAGTATAGACCAATTCATAACCGGCTTTTTCATGTTCTTCACGCCAGTAATCTTCTATAATTTTTCTTATCTTGGACCCTCTGGGGTGCCAAAGCACAAGCCCCGGACCTATCTCGTCCTGGATACTAAAAAGATCAAGTTCTTTTCCAAGTTTGCGGTGATCCCTTTTCTTGGCTTCTTCAAGCTGCGCAATATATTTTTTTAGTTCTTTCCTGTCCCAGAATGCAGTACCGTAAATCCTCTGGAGCATGGGATTATTTTCATTACCCCGCCAGTAGGCACCTGCCGAGCTTGTAAGTTTAAAAGATTTAATAAGGCCTGTTGACGTTGCATGCGGCCCTCGGCAAAGGTCGTACCATGTTTCCTGGTCGTAAAGTGTAATATCTTCATTTTCCGGAAGGTCTTCTATAATCTCCACCTTATAGTTCTCACCATTTTTAGAAAACAGTTCAATTGCTTCATCCCTGGTTATGGTTTTTCTTGTGAGAGGTTTGTTTTCCTTTATTATCTCTCCCATCTTCTGTTCAATCTTTTCTAGGTCTTCGGGATTAAAACCCCTTGGAAAATCATAATCATAGTAAAATCCGTTTTGAATCACCGGGCCTATTGTAACCTTAGCTTCAGGAAATAGTGACTGGACCGCTTCGGCCATAACATGTGCCGCTGTATGCCGTATTAGTTGGAGTCCTTCTTCTGAACCGTTCTTAACAGGTTCAATTTCAGAATCTTCTTCTACATTATGGAAAAAATCGACAACAGTCCCGTTTACTTTTGCACCGATACATTTTTCCTTAATCCCAAATGTATCAAGTATATCGCCAACTGTTGAACCGGGCTGAAAATCTTTTCCTTCGCTGCCTTCTATATTAATTTTCATAAAATTTTATTCCAAAACAATGGTGAGCACGGCAGGATTTGAACCAGCGACCTCTTGCATGTCAAGCAAGCGCTCTTCCCCTGAGCTACGCGCTCCCGGAAAAAATAAGCAACTATTCTCTTTTATATTTAGCCGGATGTCAAGAAAGTTAATATTAGATAATAGTTACATATAATTACTTAGATTATTATAGGCTTATAACATAATAAATCAGTGTTCATATTCCTGCAGTTTCATTGAAGAATATTATAAACATTTTTTCAATTAATTGACACTATATTAGGCAAAATGTATTTTGTTAAGCCATGAGTGAATATAGAGCCTGGTTTAGCTGTATAAATGAAGAATGCGGAGAAACATACCAACTTGATGAAATAATCTACAGGTGCAAAAAATGCAACAACCTGCTGGAAGTTGCCCATGACATGGAACAGCTTAGAAAAAAATCAGGTGCTGAATGGAAAGAAATATTTGACGGCAGGTACAGAAAGCAGGTCTGGCCCCATGGGAGTTCTGTGTGGGGAAAGAAAGAATGGGTTTGTCCGATGGTTGAGGATAAAAACATAGTTTCCATGTATGAAGGTGCAACAAACCTCTTCTGGGCAGACAGGTTTGGCAAAAACATCGGCATGAACGATATCTGGATAAAAATGTGCGGCAATAGCCATACTGGTTCATTCAAGGACCTTGGTATGACGGTGCTGGTATCCATGGTTAAGCAGATGCAAAGTGAAAAAAAAGAAATACCTGCTGTTGCCTGTGCTTCTACGGGTGATACATCGGCTGCGCTTGCTGCATACTGCGCTTCTGCAGGCATACCGGCGATTGTTTTTCTTCCAAGGAACAAAGTATCAATTGCCCAGCTCGTACAGCCCATATCAAACGGGGCGCTTGTGCTTTCGCTCGATACTGATTTTGACGGCTGTATGGAGATGGTACAAAAAGTAACTTCGGAAAAAAATATCTACCTCGCAAACTCTATTAACTCCCTGCGTATAGAGGGGCAAAAAACCGTCAGCATTGAGCTTTGCCAGCAGTTTGACTGGGAAGTGCCCGACTGGGTTATAATTCCGGGTGGAAATCTTGGAAATGTTTCAGCACTGGGTAAAGGCTTTCTTATTATGTACGATCTCGGGCTTATTAATAAACTTCCACGGATTGTATGTGCGCAGGCTGAAAATGCAAACCCGCTCTATCTTAGCTATAAAAAAGGATTTGAAGAATTTCATCCGGTTAAAGCCAAGAAAACACTTGCGAATGCAATCCAGATTGGAAACCCCGTAAGCATAAATAAGGCTATTCGTATATTAAAACAGTTCGAAGGAATAGTAGAGCAGGCTTCGGAGAAAGAACTTGCTGATGCCGCCGCGATGGTTGACAAAACAGGTACTTTTAACTGCCCTCATACGGGTGTAGCCCTGGCGGTATTTTTAAAACTGCAGCAGAAGAAAATGTTTAACCCCAAAGATAAGATTGTAGTAATCTCAACTGCCCACGGACTCAAATTCGTTGAATTCAAAATTGGTTATCACAAGAGTGAACTTGACGATGTACTTCCACAGTATGCAAACAGGCCGATTGAGCTTCCAAATGAATATAATGCTGTAGTTGATACAATAGACAAAAATATTTTAAAATAAAAAAAGGGAGCTAAATTTTAGCTCCCTGTATTATTTTCAAACTATTTGAATTTCCTTAATTAATATTAGCTTCCGAATCTGAAGATTATATCTGCCATCAAACCAAATTTTGCAAAATCCTTAACTTCATCGCTTCCGAAAGGAATTTCACCAGCAATACCTATACTAAGTGTCTGGCCTCCCACTCTTATACCCGGATTAATCCATCCACCCGTGATATTATCGTCAAATGACAATGAAGAAAGGGCAAGTACTTCAACAAGGAATGACATGGCGAATGGCAAATTGAACTCAGGTGTTAAACTAACAGTACCACCGTATTTTACCAGGTACTCTGTGCTATCACCTTCTATATCATCTGCATTAAGCATAATATCACCTTCGATATTAGCCTGAAAGCCAAACATTCCGTTTCCTGCACCAAATACGGCATAAGGTACCAATGTCCAAGCCTCATCTACAAAGTAGACAAAATCCCTGAAATAATTTCTGGCTAATAAAGCGCCGTTACCATTAGATGATGTTGGTACGATTATCTCAAAACCACCGGTCAGAACTGTCGAATCAGTACTTACTACCGCGGCTTTACCACCAACTCCTATATTACCAATATCAAAATCACCATCTAGATTTCCACCTGAATTTCCGGCAAATGGAACTTTCACATAAACACCAAGCAGGTTTTCATAAAGATTGATATCAGCCCTGAATCTAGTCATCCATAGATTACCGTTGCCATCCTCAAGATCAATCCATTCACCATTAGCCTGTACATCTGTAATGCTGTATGGACTTTCCAAGAAAAAGGATTGAGGTATAAGTACTCCTTGCGAATACGCTTTTCCTGCTGGTATTACAAGTAAGCCTATAATAAGAAATATAGGTAATAATGTCTTAGACGTTAGAAAACTCTTAGTCAAACTCATCATTTCTCCGTCCTCCTTTAAGAGATATTATACAGATATTTTACAATGATTCTAATTAATTTCAACCAAAAATTCAAGTAAAGTATTAAAATTGTTAATACTGAATTTTTTTGTTAAATTAATTATCATGAATCAACATGTAAACGGATTATATATTATTACAGATAAAAAGTTAATACCCCGGGAAAATTTTGTTGAAATAGTGGAACAGGCAATCATGGGCGGGGCAAGAGTTGTCCAGCTTCGGGAAAAACAGGTAAACATCAAAGAAATTTATGAACTTGGAAGTAAACTCCTGGAAATAACCAGGAAACATAATGTCCCGTTAATTATAAATGATTACATTGATATTGCTTATGAACTTGGTGCAGACGGGGTCCACCTCGGGGAAAATGATCCCGAAATAAAGTTTGCCCGGAAAAAACTGGGTGATAAAAAAATAATAGGCGTTTCATGTTATAACAGCATTGAGAGGGGTCAATATGCCATAGATCATGGCGCTGATTATATTGTATTCGGCACTCCTTTTTACACACCTACTAAACCATACCGTAAGCCAACTTCTATTGAAATACTTAAAGAAGCCCGAAAGAAATTTACCGATACCGTAGTTTTAGCAATCGGTGGAATTACGGAAAACAATGCCCAGGAAATAATTGATACCGGAGTCGATGGTATAGCAGCTATAACAAGTATTTTCGGAAAAGGTTCTCCGGAAAAAAATGCAAAAAAACTCAGCAGGTTTTTTTAAGAAAAACTAAAATCAAAAGTATTTAAAAATTAACCAACAACAAAATTTACAAGTTTATCAGGCACTACAATTACCTTTCTAATTTCCTTGCCTTCTAAATGTGCCTGTACTTTCTTATCATTACGTGCTGTTTGCTCAATATCTTCTTTGCTGATACCGGGATTCATCAGGATCTGGCTCCTGAGTTTTCCGTTGACCTGGACTATTATATTTACCTGGTCCGATTTTATATGTTCTTCATCCCATTCAATCCACGGAAGGTCTATAAGGCTTTCTTCCTTACCGCTTAATTTCCAAAGTTCTTCACTAATATGTGGTGCTATCGGGTAAAGAAGCCTAACAATTGTCAGGACCGATTGTATATATACTTTTTTATCATTGTCATTTTCAGTTTTAAAACGCGAGCATTCATTCAAAAGTTCCATCATTGCTGCTATAGCAGTATTAAACTGAAATCTTTCCAGGTCATCAGTTACTTTTTTAATTGTCTGGTGAGTTTTAAGCAGGATTGCCTTTGTTTTATCCGACAGGCTATCGTAATCAATACCGGGCCCATCGGTACTTCCGAAATTCTCAATCATTTCTGTAACCAGCCGCCAGACCCTGTTTAAAAACCTGAATCCACCTTCTATGCCTTCATCACTCCAGTCAAGGTCCCTTATTACGGGAGCGGCAAAAAGCATAAACACCCTTACGGTGTCTGCTCCGTATTTTTTTATCATATCGTCCGGGTCAACAACATTTCCTACGGACTTAGACATCTTGGTACCGTCCTTGATTACCATTCCCTGTGTAAGCAGATTGTTAAAAGGTTCATCAAGCCCGGCCAGGCCTAGGTCTCTGATTGCCTTGGTGAAAAATCTTGAATAAAGGAGGTGCAGTATTGCATGCTCTATACCGCCGATGTACTGGTCTACAGTGAGCCAGTAATCCACGCTGGCTTTTTCAAACATACCGTTTTCATAGTGAGGGGAAGCATATCTCAGGAAATACCAGGAGGACTCAACAAAAGTATCCATTGTATCTGTTTCCCTTTTGGCTGCGCCGCCGCATTCGGGGCATTTTGTATTAATAAATTTATCTATTTTGGCAAGTGATGGTATCTCTCCCCCGGATATTTCGATGTCCATTGGAAGTTCAACCGGAAGCTGATCATCGGGTACGGGAATTTCCCCGCATTTGTCGCAGTATATTATTGGTATTGGCGCACCCCAGTATCTTTGCCTTGAAATGCCCCAGTCTCTCAGCCTGTAATTAAGTCTCTTTTTACCAGTTCCTTCTTTTTCAAAATATTCAGCTATTGCTTCAAAAGCATCTTCGGATGTAAGTCCATCGAACTGCCCCGAATTTTTTAGTATTCCTTTATTAACATATGCTTCTCTATTAATATCGGATTCTTTATCGTCTTTTGGAAAAATAACCTGGTTTATAGGAAGGCCGTATTTTTTTGCAAATTCCCAGTCTCTCTGGTCATGGGCAGGCACAGACATAACAGCTCCTGTACCATAATTCATAAGTACAAAATTAGCTACAAATACCGGCACTTCTTCACCGCTTATCGGATGGACTGCATGTATCCCGAGATCAAGGCCCTTCTTTTCCATGGTTTCAATGTCTGCTTCTGATACCGTGGTTTTTGTACAGTCAGCTATAAATTCTTTTACATCAGAACTGGTTTCTGCGGCTTTTAATGCCAGCTGGTGTTCCGGGGCAACTGCCAGGTATGTAACACCCAAAATTGTGTCCGGCCTTGTTGTATAGATCGGGAGATCAAAATCAAATTCACTTACTTTAAATACAGCTTCTACGCCGATTGATTTACCAATCCAGTTTTTTTGCATTGTTTTTACGGCATCGGGCCAGCCGTGGAGCTTCTCAAGGCCGTCAAGTAATTCATCGGAGTAGTCTGTTATTTTGAGAAACCACTGCGGTATTTCTTTTCGTTCAACTACTGCTCCTGATCTCCACCCCTTGCCGTCAATTACCTGTTCATTAGCAAGCACGGTCTGGTCTACCGGGTCCCAGTTTACGTATGAAGTTTTTTTATAGATAAGCCCTTTTTTATACAGCCTTGTAAAAAGCCATTGCTCCCACCTGTAGTATTCAGGGTCACATGTTGCAATCTCCCTTGACCAATCGTAACTAAATCCAAGCCTTTTGAGCTGGCCTCCCATCTGGGAAATGTTTTCATGGGTCCACTTCGAAGGGTGTACCTGGTTCTGTATGGCTGCATTTTCAGCCGGCAGTCCGAATGCGTCCCAGCCAATAGGGTGAAGTACATTAAATCCCCTGCATCTTTTGTAGCGGGCAACAACATCGCCTATCGTATAATTTCTTACATGGCCCATATGTATCCTTCCGGAAGGATAGGGAAACATTTCAAGCACATAATATTTTTCCTTTTCCTTGTTCTCTTCAACACCGTAAACGTTGCTGTCTTCCCATTCTTTCTGGAGCCTTGCTTCAATTTCCTGTGGGTTATATTCTTTTGTCATGTAAGATATTCCTGTGAAACCTTCACGTAATATTTTATTTTTATATTTACTTGGACTACTATTTTAAATAAAGCCGTTTCAGTTGCAAATAAAAGAAGTTAAATGAATAATAAAAAAGAGCTGCTGGATATACTAAGGGACCTGAATTCCCACCTAATTTACCAAAAAAACATGGGACTTGAAAGGCTCTTAACAGACCCTAAACATGAAGACAAAGAGGAAAATATATCTAAAAGTACAAGTGAATATAATATGGTAAAGATGATAAAAAAATTATAAAAATTACTGGTCAGGCTGAATACTTTGATCCTGGCGAAAAACTAACTATTGAGGAAATCAGGGAAGATCTTGGGGAATGCACAAGGTGCAAGCTCCACAAAACAAGGAACAAAATTGTATTTGGCAACGGCAACCCTAATGCAAGGCTTGTATTTGTAGGCGAAGGGCCGGGAAGGGATGAGGATGAGCAGGGACTGCCATTTGTAGGAAGGGCCGGAAAACTTCTTACAAAGATTATAGAAGCTATGGGTCTTACCAGGCAGGATGTTTATATATGCAATGTAGTAAAATGCAGGCCGCCTGGTAACAGGAACCCCGAAGCGGATGAGGTAGAGACCTGCGAACCCTTTTTATTTAAACAGCTGAGGTCCATAAGCCCGGAAGTCATTGTATGCCTCGGAAGCGTTGCTACGAGCCTTCTACTAAAGATGAAACAGCCGCGGATGGGAGAACTGAGGGGCCAGTTTCATGAATACCTGAATTCCAAACTGATGATTACCTACCACCCTGCGGCACTGCTAAGGAATCCGAATTTCAAGAAACCTGTCTGGGAAGATATGAAACTTGTATTAAAGGAATTAAACTTACCAATACCGGGTGATTAGCTCAGTGGATTAGAGCACTGGCCTCCGAAGCCAGGGGTCGGGGGTTCGAATCCCCCATCGCCCGCTTTGAATGAGGAAGAGTATTGTTAATTCTAGTTTAAAGTTATTGTTCCTTCTCCAGTTCCACTAGCCCCGCCAAAATCAAACCCGTCCTGACTTGGCAATACCAAAAATGTGGCCGTGAAATCTATTCTTATCGGTCCCGTGGCATTTTCAAACTGACCCGTGCCTCCGGAAAATGTGCCAATTTGAAATGTTACGTCGTTATTTGTTGAAGGATCGAAACAGCTGGTACCGGAATCCCAAGTTCCGTAAATGAGCTCTCCATTTTCAAAACGTTTAACAAAATTTCCCCTGACAAGGGTAAATTCAATTTCTCCGGCATTGCAGTCTACATTGCTATCTGCAGCTTCGTACTCATTTAAACTTTGAATTACAACACTTCCGAACGTGCTGTCTCCTTCAAATTCACCAAGATTGGCGGGTTTGCCATCGTTGTTGGAATCTGTCAGGGTCGAAGCAGTCACAAAACTTCCAGAATATGTCTCTGTAAATGCCACATCATTTCCCTGCGCACTGCTATCATTATCACAACTACTGCCAAGAGCAATTATAAATATTGAAAAAGAAACTAGTATTAAAAGATTTAAACTGTGATGAGTATTAATCATTTTTTACTCCCTTGTAAATTTCAATTCGAAACACTTTTAAAACCTATAATAACAGATTATAAAAGGTAATTTCAATCCTTATTATTACATTTATAAAAGTATCTGGTTGTTATAATATAGGGGAGTTTGACTAGAGAAATTATTTTTGAGATACGTTCTAACTATGAGTTATAATTCCGCAGGAACTTATTAAATATTTAAGTACATAGTGGATGGAGGAATGTGATGCAGCCAGAAAAGAAAAATCCTTTTAAAACTCTTGTAGCGGGCTGTATAGGTAACCTTTTAGAATGGTATGATTTTGCGATATATGGTTTTTTTGCCCCGGTAATCGCCCAGCTTTTTTTCCCGTCAGAAGATAAAATCACATCTTTACTGTCTACATTTGGTGTATTTGCAATCGGCTTTTTGATGCGACCAATCGGTTCTGTGTTATTTGGAATTTTGGGTGACAGATTTGGAAGGAAAAGAGCACTTGAAATCTCCGTGATAATGATGGCAATACCAACCACGTTGATCGGTCTTTTGCCTACAGCAGCACAGGTCGGTATAGCTGCTCCTATTTTATTAACATTATTAAGATTAATTCAGGGAATGTCGGTAGGAGGAGAATATACAGGTTCGATATCGTTTGTTGTTGAGCATGCCCCTCAGAACCGTAGGGGATTTTACAGTAGCTGGAGTGTATTCACTCTCCTTGGAGGTATACTCCTCGGTTCGGCTGTTTCTTCCCTTATTACAAATATCCTGCCCAACGAAGCCATTGTTAGCTGGGCATGGAGGATTCCATTTCTACTTGGAATTGTACTTGGGATATTCGGCCTATACCTCAGGACAGGTTTAGACGAATCACCTACTTTTAAAAACCTCAAAGAATCCGGCCAGCTCTCAAAATCACCCGTAAGAGAGGCTTTCAGGTATCACTGGCGGGCGATATTGATAGTTGTTGGTTCTACATGTGTCGGCTCCGTGAACTTTTATGTAATTTTTGTTTACCTGACCACTTTTCTCTCTGATGAGACTCATATTCCACTATCAAAGGCATTGGATATAAATACAATAAGTATGGTCGTACTATTAGTGCTAACGCCTGTATTTGGATTTCTTTCAGACAGGATCGGCAGAAAGCCCTTTCTTATTGGCGGGTGCTTAATAATCGCAATATTTGCATATCCTTTGTTTATTGTACTTACAAAAGGAAATGTAACTTATGATTTATCAGTGCAGCTGGTTTTTGCCCTTGGGCTTTCAATGGTTTTCGGACCCTACGGTGCAATGATAGTCGAGCTCTTTCCTGCCAGGGTCAGAATGAGCGCCATGTCCATAGGTTACAACATGGGATTTGCAGTATTCGGGGGCACTGCACCACTCCTTGCAACCTTCTTAATCAAGGAAACAGGGAATAAACTTGCTCCGAGCTATTACCTTGTATTAGCTGCAGTAGTTTCACTGATTGTTTTCATAAAAATTAGGGAAACATACAAGGACACTGTTTAAGTGGAATTTAATAAAAAGTAAGAAATCGACGGGAAGATTTGAACCACTGACATATAAATTATTGCCGTAGTTCTACCCCAAAAGCCATTGTGATTAAACTGTGATCAAAAAAAGGTAGTAATCAAAGTTAATACTATTTATCATCTTCTCCTAAATCTCCTTAACGCTATTAATCCAATAAATAATAGATATAAAGGTAATGATGGCTGGGCTCCGGCAGGTGCTAAAGCACAAGCTGAGCTACTGATTTCACCGCAAAGAGTGCCGTTTCTATCACACTGCGGAGTTATTCCCGTATCACGCTGGTCCTGATTCAAATTAAAAATTGCCTGTTCAGTCTGAGAGTTTGCTTCACAACCACATATCTGACTTGCGCAACAGCTGCAGCCGACTTCTACTTCGAGCTTTATTATTTCTGATGTCGAACAACTCGGACTCTGAAGTCCAGTACATGCTTCATCAACAAGTTCCTTGTCCTGGCATGTTGAGGTACACAGCACAGCATCGCAGGTAAATCCGATTTCAACTTCAGTTGAGTCATCTACACATCCAGCATATTCCCCGCATACCGTATCACAGCTAATTCCCTCAGGGACATCTGGAATATTACCCTCCGTCAAAAGTGGGCACCCACCCTGCGACTCCGGAGCATCTGGGAAACAACCACCTGGCGGAGTTATAGGGGAGGTAGTTGGGCCAAAGGAATTGCAACCCATTGGATTGAACGCTGCAGACCAAACCAGGTCTTCATCTAGACTACATGCCTGGTTATTAAGGCCCACTTGGTAAGGGCCGTCGAAAGTGGGACAAAGGCAATTTACAATACCATCTTCATCAGTTCTGGTGCAAGGTGCCGTCATGCAGCCGGCATAAAGTTGAGGTTGTTTAGTACAATCTGTACAACCAATAGTTTCCTCAAGCACACACCCCAATGAGAAAGTAGATATTACATCCGTACCCGGTATAAATGTTCCGTTGTTAATAGCTTCGCAAACGGGAGCTGAGTTAGTAGTCGTACAATTGCCGCCATCAAGGCCACATACCTCTACAGTTTCGTTATAAATATCCAGATTCAAGATAGCTGTTATTAAGACATAATATGTACCAAATGCTATTTCAAAACACTTGCAGTTAGCTGCCGTACCGTCCAATGTAAGCTCACAGGTTTCTGTTTCAGGGCCTGAGTAATAACATAAAGCAATAGGGCCGCCTTTGCATGGAAGGAAATTAGTAGACTGATCAAGAATAACATCAGCAAAAGCGGGTCCAAAAGGAGTTGTCATTGTATCGTTAAAAGGAAAATCAAGAAATTGTGCATGCAGCGGGGTTACTGAATACATCGAGGTGATTAAAGCTAACCCTAATATTGCTGGTAATATTTTCAAAATAAGTTCCTCCCTTAAAGTGTAATCATTATACAATTTACTAATGAAATTATTTTGATAGTGTAGCCCGTTTTGGCAATTACCAAATTGGGATAATTTCCCGAAATAAAAATTTCATTTAACGGCATCTACAATAGTTACATATTGCAATAGTTCTATGCCTTATTACAGCATTGGTCTACTTTTTTAAATTACTACAACTATTAACAAATATCAAGTCCCAAAACCTCTTTGTGATTGTATACAGATATTTTAGTCTATATTGGTACCAATTAGTATGGAGTGAATATGCCCTCCGGGGCTGGGGGTTCTAATCCCCCATCACCCTCTTTTCATGTCATTCCGGACTTGCTTAGTCTTGAGCAGGTCGAAAGGATCCGGAATCCATTTTTTTACATATTTCCAGAAATTGGAATATGAAGCCTAAAAAAATTTTAATTATGCTTGTTTAGCATTAGTTGCAAATTACTTAAATATATGACACTTAATAACTGCTCAATGGTTTTTAAGAGGAAAATTTATTTCTTTAGGTATAGCTTCATATTTTGACATCTTTTTCCACCCCGCTTTTTATAGTTAAAACTCAATTAAAGTTCTTGAACTTAATTAAGTTTTTTGATATTATCGAATTAACTATAGATCTAAAGGGGTTGAAAATGCGAATAATTCTTCTTAACACCATTTTTTTAATTTGTTTTACACAGTTAGTAATATCCGGGGACAATTATACGTCCACAGAAAGCTTGGCACCTTGTTCTCCGGAACTTGATTTTTGCAAACAGGTTTTATCTTCTTCTCTAACACAACAGATAGTTGTTGATACTGTCGATGCTGGTTCCGGAACTAAAAGAGTTTTTGTTATTTCAGCATCTGCAGATGGTTCTCTTGATTTAATTAATACCTGGAATGGATATGATTCATCAATTGAAGTATCAATTAGTGTTCAAGGCCAGGGGGTATGTGCATCAGATAAATCAACTAAAACACAAGCCAGAAACGGTAATGATCTTAAAGTCTCAGCAACATGTGTGGCAGTAATTGAAGGGGTAAAAACAATACTAATAACAAGGACAGCAGGCGGAGGTATGATACCAACTGTTAATGCCAATCCTGACAATACAACGCTTAGATATAGCTGGGCAAAATTAAGAAAAGTAAAATCTATAAATTAAGGCCGTATTGATTATGCATCATCTTCTGATGTTATAGAAAATTTTTAATGGCTTTTAATGTTATAAAATAAGGAGTGGTGACTTGTGGTCACGGCTCCTTTCTTATTAAATCGATTGGTAAGTCAAAAGAATTTTACTTTAGTGTTTATATAAAAAAACCCCTGATTATATTACAAATCCTAGTACACAAATTTGCGAATATTGATAGACAGTTATAAATAATTGTTTAAATTAAAGTTAGATGAAGGCATTCAAAAACATATTCAGATTCAACTTTTTACTGCTAATTTTAGTTTTATTCTCCTGCAGCAGCAGCGAAGATATTACTATTCAGCCTGATAACGATTTCCAGGCCGAAATGGGTACCGATGAAGAGGTCATTAAACTAAAAAACTGGGAAGAAGTCGATGAAACTATCAGATTAAGTTTCCTGAACGACTATAAAGAGCTGAAAACAGAGAGAAGGGCAACCTTTGAATACTATTATGATTCGATGGGGCCCAGGGCCTTTCTTGATTTTCTTGAAGATAAATATGCCAAGTGCCACAACGAGTCCCACCCCGTAGGCAAAACAATATATAAAAAGGAACAGGACGTGATTAAGTCACTCCGTATTTGTGCCAACAGGTGTACCAACGGCTGTATGCACGGCGTAGTAGCCGAAGCATACGGCGGCAAGGATTTTAACCAGGTAGTAACCGAGATGAAAGAGTTCTGCACAAGCGGGGAAATGGCCGATATGCACAAACCCGGTAACTGCGCCCATGGAATGGGCCATGCACTCATGCTGCTGAACAGCTATGAGCTTGGCAAATCAATAGAAGGATGCAATAAATTTGATTCTCCCGCTATGTCTTATTACTGTTCGACCGGTGTTTTTATGGAATTTAGTGACAAGCTGATCATGCAGGAAGAGCTCGGACTTTGCGGTGCAGTAAACAGGACCAGGCTTCATTATCCCTGCGATACGTACACCGATTATCCCTCAGCATGTTACAGGTATACACTAGGCCATATTGCAAAAGATCTCGCTGGGAACAAAGGAGGTTTAATGAACGAATGCAAAAAGCTGTCAGACCGTCAACGTCTTGGGTGCTATCACGCGCTCGGTGTTATTAAGCGGACAGAAATTAGAAGAAATCCCAAACTTATAAACTCCGTATGTATGTCCGGAAATCACAATGAAAGAATTACCTGCATTGAAGGTGTAATCGAAAAGCTCGCTGATTATAACGAGGAAGAAGCAATGAACATCTGTTACTTTACCGAGGGAGAATACCGCAAGGTATGCGAATCCGCTGCAAGGGAAAAGATGTACAGGCTGGACAAACCTTCGATAGGACTTTATACAAATTAAGATTTCTTAATTATATAGAGGATCTTTTCATCAAGCCACTTAATACTCTCAGGATCAGAATAGTTTTCCTTTAAATTTGTTTCAAATTTCTTTAATGCATATTCAAACTCATCCAGTTCATAAAGAAAAAATGCCGAATAATGCCGGCTTGAGGCCCTGTCTACCAGTTCTTTAATCGTGTTGTCCCTGTCAAAACTGAATATTTTTGTTTCCACAAGTTCTAAACCGGGAACATTCCCAAGCTTAAACTCAAATTCGTCAGGTTCATACAGCCTGGACTCTTTTTTCCTGAATAGCGGGAAATACTTACCCCAGATACTTTCTTCATTCTGCTTTCTTGTACGTGAGTAAATAAATATTTTACCACCGTCTTTAAGGGTCCTGATTGCTTCATTGAAAAATTTATAAAAATTAAAATGATGAATGGAATTAAATGAAAAAATACAGTCAAGTTCACCATCGCCTATGGGCATTTCCTCTGCCGTTGCAATCTTGGTAATAAAGTTAGTGTAATTATTGTCATCCAGATAGTCAGTAAGGCTCTTAAGCATAAATTCATTGGTATCAAAACAGCTTAAAAAAAGTTTTTCATGACCAATATGGTCAAATAACAGTTTTGCATACCTGCCCGCCCCCGCCCCTACGTCGGCAGCGATAATTTTGTCGTAATTTCCCAGGTTGTCTTTTATGTGAAGTACCGCGGCAGAATCAGTGACCCTGAGGCTTCTGAAAATATGTGCAATTGATGAATATAGATTTTTCATATGTTTGTTTTATATATTTATACTACAGATTTATTAAGATTTAATTAAGTAATACTCTGGATAAAACTTTTGGCAATAGGAATAAAAATTTCTGCAACGGTTTGTTCCAGCTGTTCTGTCCCGACCCATTTCCTTTCCCTGTCTTTTTCATAGTCATCTTTTTCACCTGTTATTTGGGCTTTATAAAAAGTGAAAAAAGTTGATGTTTTACCACCCTTATCCTGAACTGTACCGATCTCGTCTTCAGTTTCCACTAAATACCCGCTTTCTTCCTCACATTCTCTTGCTGCGGTTACCTGTAGGGTTTCATGGTCTTCAACTGTGCCGACCGGGAAAACCCATGAATATTTATGCTTTCTTGCGCTTACAAGCAGAACCTCTATACCGTCATTACTGCTATCCCTGTACACTACAACTCCGGCTTTATGTTTCACTTTGATATTATGTTCAATAACCATTTTTCTTAACCTACATACTCTCTTTAATATCTTTTATCTTCTTTTTAATAAATAAAATCTGTTCCTTGGAATCGACGAGTTTTTGTTCTTCTGCTTTATAAAAATTCCTGAGAGGACTCATTGAATCGACTATTTGTAGCTTCACATTGTCCATATCCCTTGTAAACTGCGACTTTATACTCGTTATAAGTTCTGTTGAAAGGTTGTCTACTTTGGCGCTGAACTCCTTCATGGCATTACTTCGTTTTTTTGGAAGTATGGCAAATGCCGTAGCCATAATAGCAAGTGTTGCCAGTATCCCCGTAATATCTACAATAAACGAAGAAAAGGCAGATACCACTGTTGCCCCAAGTGCCAGTGAACCTACCTGCACACCCAGTACTGATGCAACAGCATTTCTGGCCGTGTCCACAAGGTTGCTTCCGAGAAGTTTTGGGTCTATCTGGGCTTTTTTTGATTCCAGCTCGGACCTTACTGTGTCAATCAGTTTCATCCTGTGCTGAAGAAACGGGGTCGAGATATTTGCATTCTCAGATTCGACCGAATCCCTGTAAAACCTGATTGAGCTGTCAATAATGTTCTTTGAAGAACTTTCAGTCCATGCGACCATATCATCAAGGTCTTTTTCAATCTCTTTTACCGTCTGAAGTGATACTTTCTGCTCAAACTCTTTTGCTATTTTTTCTTTCCTTATTAGTTTAAGAATATTTTCAAAACGGATCAGGTTATCTATAAATTCGATCCCCCTGTTCTTAAATTCCAGGAGCCTTGACCTTATCCTTTCGGTAAATTGGCCTGAATTCTCAATCAGGTCTTCTTTCATCCCTTCTATCCTTGATTCAAAATCATTTAACTTTTGTATGTCTTTATTTATTTTCAAAAAATTTTCTTCAATCGATATTTCCGTTTCCTCAGCAAGTTTGAGCGAAAGGTCGAGGGAATAGTTGAGTTTAATCCTGATTTTTTCATCCTCGCTCAGTGTTTCAAACAGGTATTTCCTGAGTACATCGAATCCGCTGTTTAGACTTTCTGATTTATCAAGTTCGCGTTTTGCAGATATTGGGATAATATGCGGCTCTATGCTGAAGATTCTTTGCAGTTCCGAAGTGGAGTGCTGAATTAATTCATTATATTCCTCATCATCTGAAGCAATATCAATCTTGTTAAGTAAAAATACAATTTTCTTTTTCCAGTCATCTTTTAAGAATTTAATATATTCAGACTCACTTCCTGTTACAGCCCTTTCGGCACCAATGGTAAAAAATATAATGTCGGCCCGGGGTATAAAATTCTGTGTGATCTGTTCATGCTGTTCAATTGTTACATTTGTGCCCGGGGTATCGACAATGTAAAGGTTTTCGAGGTTTTTTTGGTTAACTGTAAAAGTGGCTATACCATCTTTTAATTCAACACCTTTTTCTTCACCGTATTTAATAATCGAGATTTTATCTGTAGTTGGAGTAATGCCCTCATCAAGGGTTTTCTCACCTATAATTGCATTGATTATTGTTGATTTGCCTGTGCTGAATTCACCGACAAATACAACGAGAAACAGGCTTTCAAGGTTGTCTATGGCTGAGATAAGCTTTTCTTCCAGCTCCGGATTTGAATGTTTCTTTACATTTCCATGCAATTGAGAGAGAATTTCCCTGGTGTCCTCGATAATCTTTATATACTTTTCATTAATAATGTTCATGGCAAATCTCTATTAATCCCAAGCAATTATAACCCATTTAGCTTAAAACTGATCATATTATACCAACTACTTTATTACAATTTAATGCATCTTGGTTAAAATAGCAGATATAAATATTAATTCACTGTAATGTTAAATAATAGAAAAATTACTACTTTATTTTCAGCAGCTCTGCTTATCACGGTTATTTTTTTTAACTTAAATTCTTACGGGGAAATCCGGGGTAAATCAAAATGGAATAAAAATGAACAGATTACAAAATGAAAAAAGTCCATACCTTCTTCAGCACGCAGACAACCCCGTAGACTGGTATCCCTGGGGCGATGAAGCATTCGAAAAGGCTAAGAAAGAGGACAAACCCATCCTGCTGTCAATCGGGTATTCCACGTGCCACTGGTGCCATGTTATGGAACATGAGTCCTTTGAAGATAACGAAGTAGCAGCATTAATGAATGAAAATTTTATTTCCATTAAAGTCGACAGGGAAGAAAGGCCCGATATAGACAATATTTATATGACTGTATGTCAACTGCTTTCCAAGGGAAGCTGCGGCTGGCCACTTAATATAATCATGACCCCGGAAAAAAAACCTTTTTACGCAGCAACTTATATTCCTAAGCAAAGCCGTTACGGCAGGCTCGGGATGATGGAACTTGTTCCGAGGATTGGTGAGGTCTGGAAAAACAACCGTGAAGAGATCCTTAAATCTGCTGACAGTGCAACGCAATCCCTGGCGGTTGCCACTGACCCCACAAGAATACAGGCAAGTGAGGAACTAGATAACACAACATTGAAAAAAACCTTTCAGCAGCTCGAATCGAGGTATGACCCTGCTCATGGAGGATTCGGCAATCGTCCGAAGTTCCCGACACCCCATAATCTTCTTTTTCTTTTAAGATATGGTCAGCGTACCGGCAATCAGAAAGCAATAGACATGGTAAGTAAAACACTTGAATCAATGAGTAACGGAGGAATATTTGACCACATAGGATTTGGTTTTCACAGGTATTCAACAGATAGAGAGTGGCTTGTGCCCCATTTTGAAAAGATGCTTTATGACCAGGCTCTTTTGGCACTTGCATATACCGAGGCATACCAGTTGACTAAAAATCAGGGTTTTAAACAAACAGCAGAACAGATATTTACATATGTACTAAGAGACATGACTTCACCAAAAGGCGGTTTTTATTCAGCTGAAGATGCTGACAGTGAGGGAGAAGAAGGCAAGTTTTATCTCTGGACCGAACAGGAAATAATTGAGATACTCGGCAGGGATGAAGGCGGACTCATTATTAATATTTATAATACCAGTGCCAATGGCAACTTTACCGATGAGGTAAGCGGAGAAAAACCCCGCACTAATATACTTCATTTAAATAAAAATCCTGACCAGGCCGCAATGGCCCTTGGTATTTCACGTGATGAACTGGATAGGCGTATTGGCCAATCAAGGCAAAAACTTTTTGATGTTAGAGAAAAGAGGATTCATCCATTTAAAGATGACAAAATCATCACTGACTGGAACGGCCTTATGATTGCCGCGCTTGCTAAAGCAGGACGGGTTTTTAATAATAAGAATTATACGGATGCAGCAGAAAAGGCAGCAGTTTTTATTAACACCGAACTTACAAAAGAAGGAAGGCTCCTTCACCGATACAGGAACGGGGATGCTGCGATACTTGCAAACATAGATGACTATGCATTTTTTGTCTGGGGCCTGCTCGAACTTTATGAATCAACCTTTAATACTGAATATCTGAAAGAGGTAATAAGCCTTAACGACCAGATGATTAAATATTTCTGGGACGATAAGAATTTTGGTTTTTTCTTTAGCCCTTATGACGGAGAAAAACTTCTTGTAAAACAAAAAGAGATTTACGATGGTGCAGTTCCGTCTGGCAATGCAGTAGCTATGATGAATTTACTAAAACTTTCAAGGATCACTGCCAACACAAAATATGAAACTTTTGCAAATGAACTGGCTACAGCATTTTCAACCACTCTGAACAATTCACCAATTTCTCATACCATGTTTATGTCGGGCCTTGATTTTGCCGTTGGCCCGTCTTATGAAATAGTTATTACCGGTAAGAAAGGGTCTCCTGATACCAATAAAATGATAAGTGTCTTAAGAGAAAAATATGTTCCGAATAAAGTTGTTATATTTAAAGATGAAAATACTATTGATATATCGGAAATTGCTCCATATACTAAATCCCAGAAATTAATTGATGGAGTTGCAACCTCTTACGTTTGTCTGAATTTTATATGTAAACTTCCGACTACTGACCCTCAGAAAATGCTGGAATTGTTAAATAACTAAAACCGCTTAAAAAAAATTTTAAATTAGTGTTGCTATTATTTTTTTTTGAAAATAATAGATGTTAATACTTCATATATAATAGTTGGAGATTATATGGAAACTAGGAAGAGTAGGAAAAAAATAAAAGACGTCTTCGAAATGCTTGAAGACCCTGACCGCTCAGGTTACATCGGCGAAGAACTCGACGAGATGGATCTTTATGACCAGGAACTGGAAGAGCTGGAGAAACTCGAAGAAGAAGAAATGGACGAAGATGATTCAGATGAAGAGCACTGAACTCATTTATTGATCCTGGGGGTTTCCCCGATTTTCTTTATATACACCATTAGTACTGATATCGCTGCTGGTGTGATGCCTGATATTCTCGTTGCCTGTCCAAGGGAATCAGGTTTTACGGAAGTAAGCTTTTGAATTATCTCATTTGAAAGCCCCGGGATATCATCATAATAAAATTCAACCGGGATTTTTATATTTTCAAGTTTTTTGAATTTTTCAATCTGTTCTAACTGCCTTTTTATATAACCTTCATACTTAACTTCCATTTCTACCTGTTCTGCAATTTCACTACCGGATATTTCAGCTGATTCTTCATCTATAATGCAAAGCTCTTTGTAAGATATTTCAGTCCTTCTCAGAATTTCTTTCAGAGACTGTGGTTTCTTCATTTTTGCAGTTGAGAGATTTGTAAGGATTTCATTCATTTCGGGAGTTGGCAGAACCTTCTTGTTTTCAAGCCTGGCAAACTCTTTTTCTATACCGTCTCTTTTTTCCAAATATTTATCATAGTCCTGCTGGCTTACAAGGCCCAGCCTGTACCCAATCTCTCTTAATCTCAGGTCAGCATTATCTTCTCTGAGTATGAGCCTGTATTCCGCCCTCGAAGTAAACATCCTGTACGGTTCATCCACACCCTTTGTTACAAGGTCATCTATCAGGATTCCAATATAGCCTTCTGACCGGTCAATTATAAAAGGGGCCTCCCCTTTTACTTTTAGTGCTGCATTTACACCTGCCACAAGTCCCTGGCTTCCTGCTTCTTCGTACCCGGTTGTTCCATTGATCTGGCCGGCAAAAAACAGGTTGTTAACAAACTTGGATTCAAGGGTTATTTTTAGCTGTGTGGGGTCAAGAAAATCATACTCCACAGCATAACCCGGCCTCATTATTTCAACATTTTCAAGTCCCGTTATTGTCCTGCAAAGCTCGTACTGCACTTCGAGAGGCAGGCTGGTGGATATTCCGTTTGGATAAATTTCATAAGTATTAAGGCCATCCGGCTCAAGGAATATCTGGTGACGGTCCCTGTCGGGAAATTTAACAATTTTATCTTCAATAGAAGGGCAATACCTCGGCCCTACGCCTTTGATAAGGCCCGAATATAATGGTGATTTATCCAGGTTATTTCTTATAACTTCATGTGTCTTTTCACATGTATATGTAATATGGCATGGGAGCTGTTTATTTATGGTTTCCTTATTTGAAAATGAAAACAATACTGGATTTACATCGCCGGGCTGTTCCGTAGTAGCGTTCCAGTTAATTGTTCTGCCGTCGAACCTTGGAGGCGTACCTGTTTTTAGCCTTCCGAGTTTAAAACCGAGATCATCAAAAGATTTGGATATGCCTGTAGCCGCGGCCTCACCTGCCCTTCCCGCTGAAATCTGTGTCATACCGATATGTATCAGCCCGTTGGGAAATGTCCCCGGGGTTACTACGACGGTATCTGCATAAAACTCTTCGCCTAGATTTGTTTTAATACCAACAACGCTGTCTCCTTCTGCTATAAAGCCCTCGACCATTCTTTGCTTTATATCAATATTTTTTTCTGATTCAAGTGCACTTCGCATATAGGATCTATAGAGCTGCCTGTCGGCCTGTACCCTGGTTGCCTGCACAGCTGCACCTTTCCTGGTATTAAGCCTCCTGTACTGTATCGCACTAAAGTCAGCTGCTTTTGCCATCTCGCCGCCGAGGGCATCTATTTCTTTTACAAGATGTCCCTTGCCCACTCCACCAACGGAAGGGTTGCATGACATTAAGCCGATTGTATCAATATTTGCAGTAAGTACCAGGACTTTACAGCCGATTCTTGCTGCAGAAAGCGCAGCCTCGCAACCCGCGTGGCCCGCACCTATTACAATTACCTCGTGAATTTTCGGATAGACTGTACTCATTTTTACACCAGCCTAAATACTAATGAGTTTTAGTTGCAGGTCAATGGATTAATTTTTAGCCGGTGGTAGTATACAAATGGATTTTAAAGGTAATAACTTTGAATAGGGTTGAAGAAATCTTTCAGAAAATGGAGCTAAAACTGCTGGAAAGAAAGCAGCAGCTTTCCGATGTCGGGGCTTTGGTTAAATTTGATATCAGCGGCAAAGAAGGCGGCAAATGGATTGTCGACCTTAATGATGATACACTCGGGGTCAGGATTGGTGATGAAGAGGCTAACTGTACTTTTACAGCCAGTGATGATAATTTTGTAAAATTGATCAGGCGGGAGATAAAACCCGAAACTGCAATCTTAACCGGCAAAGTAAAAATTTCCGGCGATTTTATGCTTGCGATGCAGTTATCCAAACTTTTTAAGGAATAACGATATTTATGAATTCTCCGCCGGACATAATATATTTGGAAAGACATTTAGAATCTCACCCTCTTACGAAGAATATCATTAATAAACTCCCCGGTGTCCCCGTTGTCCTTATAGATGACTATAAGACAATAAACCTTGATAAAGATTTTAAACAAAGGGCCGATGAAGATAAAAACTCCCTTGCTATTGCCGAAAAAAAAGGCGAGGTAGTAAAAAGTATCGGAAGAATGGACGACGGCCAGTACTACCTCTTTCATGAAATTGACTGTAAATACGACTGTGAATACTGCTATCTCCAGTACTATTTCCAGACAAAAGTGCCTGTAATATTTGTAAACAGGGATGAAGTCTTAAGAAAAATGGAAGAAATATTAAAAAACGAACCAAATCCATATTTTCATGTTGGAGAGGTGTGTGATTCACTGGCATTTGACTACCTGACTGATTTTTCTTCGGATATTGCCCGGCTTTTTCTTCAATACGAAAACGGCAAAGTAGAATTCCGTACTAAAAGTACAAATATTAAAAACCTGCTCCAGCTGGATGAAGTTCCTCAAAACCTTATACCTTCATGGACAATCAGCCCTGAATATGTAGCAGAAAAGATAGAACATAAAACCCCGGGTTTTAGTCAAAGGCTTGAAGCCGCCCGCAGGTGCCAGGAGCATGGCTTTACGGTTGGTGTAAGGCTGGACCCGATTTTTAATTTTGAAGGATGGGAAAAACATTACAGCAAAATGGTTAAAGATATATTTTCAGTCC
>PVMK01121301.1_pt1 | contig 43731 bp, 45 predicted proteins | sample 1853481 | NCBI WGS metagenome assembly PVMK01 (sample SAMN08533507, study PRJNA380276) | Marine sediment metagenome, whole genome shotgun sequencing project.
GTTCACTGGATAATATTTACGCGAGCCTCGACACCGTTCATGAAGTAGCCGTGCGTGGCGCAAAAAATCTTGGTGAAAAACTTGGTGCCCACAAAGAAGCGGCTGACCTGGCGCGCAGGCTCACGGGCATCGCCTGCGACGTGCCGCTGGAGCAACCGGAGACCGGGCTTGCGCCGGTCGCACCGGACCTCGGCGCTATCAATGCTCTGTACGATCAGGCTGGTATCGGCACTGCGCTTCGACGTCAGGCCGAGCGCGTATCGGATCTGCGCTAACCAGTCTGCACCGATGTCTTCGCCATGAACTGGGTTAATGTCGCTGACGCCCTGGGGGACTGCGGCATCTCAATGAATTACACAGTTGCACCGCGGCCTGTCGGTGGGGGCGATATCAGTGCCGCGTGGCAAGTGCAAACGACGGGCGCGCCCCTGTTTCTGAAAACCGGCAAGGCCAGTTCGTTCGACATGTTTGACGCCGAGGCCTGCGGTTTGCGTGAACTCGCAAAGACGAAGGCAGTTCGCGTGCCTGAAGTGCATGCTGTTGTGAACTACGGCGATGGCTCCCTGCTTGCGCTTGAATGGCTGGAACTAAGCACGCCGTCAGCAGGCACCTCACGAATTTTCGGTCAGCAGCTGGCGGCATTGCATCGGCATACACAGAAGCAACATGGCTGGTATCGCGACAACACCATTGGCTTGACGCCACAGCAAAACAGGGCCACTGACAGTTGGCCGGAGTTTTATTGCGAGCAAAGACTGGAATACCAGTTGCGACTGGCGTCTGAAAACGGTTTTGGTGGAGAATTGCAATTACTCGGCCAAAAGCTTCTGGACAATATTGCCGTTTTTTTTGACAGCTACGTTCCCGATCCATCGTTATTGCACGGTGACCTGTGGGGTGGCAACTGGTCCACCGTGAATGGGGAGCCCGTCATCTACGATCCCGCCGTGTATTTCGGCGACCGTGAAACGGACCTTGCGATGACCCGCTTGTTCGGGGGATTCAGTCCGGAATTCTATGCGTCCTACAGTGACAGCTGGCCATTGAGTGACGGGCATGAACGGCGGCTGGGTTTGTACCAGCTTTACCATGTTCTCAACCACCTGAACCTGTTTGGTGGTGGGTATTCGGGCCGAGCGGTTTCGCTCCTCAGGGATCTAAGTTCATGAGCGACTGTCATCGGCACCGGGTGCCTCATTCGATTCATCCACCACGTATGATTCACCTAGAAAATCTTCGCTGAACACGAACAAGCTTGTGCCCTCCGGTGCCTGCAATTCAACGAAAGCACCCTCGAATCCGGGAAATGGTTTGCTCTTCAAGCCATGCATTTCAATCACTTCAGCAAGCGTGGTTTTGTCGTCGCACTTGAAGCAGAGTGAAGGGCGCTTGAGCGCGATGCTCTCACTAAGGCCCAATGGCATGCTGGCAGCATCGAAACGCATGTGTGTGGTCGGTTCTTCGCGCAGATTTAGTATTGTGGGTGCCAGCGGTGCCCAAAAGCGGCCCGCTTGCAACGCATCGCGTACCGGCAGAGAAACTTCAAAGCAGATTCCGCAAACCGAATCGGGTGTATCTTCGTCGGGAGACATAAATGTCCGTGCCTCGAGCATGCTAACGGTGTGACCGTCACTATCGGAAAATCCCAGCAGATTGAAGACGTCATCGTCCAGCTGCAAATAGGACAAATCGAAACCATGGTCCGACATGGAGCGTGCGCAGTGTGCAACATCCTCATGTATGAAGGTAAGGGCGGGGCTGTCAAAAACGCGATCGTGCAAGCCGATGCAAATATTGCCATCGCTGACGACGGCGTATTTATGCGACCAGATATCACCGATTTGCTGCTCGGTAAAACCGAGTCGCTTGTAGAACCCAAGCGACTCCAGAATATCCGGTGTGTGGGTGCTGAATTCAAGAAAGCGTCCGAGCATGCTCATCGATCTGCCCCCATCGCTTTAGCACGCTGCAGGCTTTTTTCCATTTGACGAGCTGCCTCCGAAACGCTCCAGTCCGCCGAACGTTCCTGCCAGCCGCCAATGCTTTTTTCGATAGTGCGGCTGAGAAAAGACACGTGATCATCACGCGCATTAAGCGCTGGAATGTATCGCAGTTCACTGCCACCAGACTCTCGAAAGAATTCGGCGTTTCGGATTTCGATTTCTTCGAGCGTCTCCAGGCAATCTGCAGCAAAACCGGGAGCAACGACATCCAGGGTGCCGAGTTTTTCCGAACCAAGTTTGCGCACGGTTTCGTCAGTGTACGGTGTAAGCCACGGCTCTCGGCCAACTCGGGATTGAAAGCTCAGGCGCCAGGAACCTTCGTCGAGTTCGAGCGAGTCGGCGACGAGCCGCGCTGTCTTAAGGCACTGGCAGTGATAGGGGTCGCCATTGTCGAGCATGCTTTTCGGCAGACCGTGAAACGAGAACAACAGCTGCTCACCACGCCCGTTCAAATCCCAATAGTCGCGAATACTGGCAGCGAGCGCTGCGATATATCCGGATGCATCGTGGTAGTGACTGATGAAACGAAATTCCGGCACCCAGCGCCGTTTCGCAAGCGCACGGGTGACGGCATCAAAAACTGAACCGGTGGTCGAACCGGAATATTGCGGGTACAAGGGCAATACGATCAGGCGCCTGGCGTATGACCAAATAATCTCTGCAAGGCCGCATCGATCGATGGCTGGCCATAAGACATCGCAAGCTCGACATTGACGGATCCTGACAGTCTCGCGTTAAGTTTTTCCTGCACAGCGTCGGCTATGTCCGTGGAATGCAGCAGGAGCGGCGATCCCTGCTCGGTCCAGATTTTCCGGTATTGTGCTGCAGAGTACTTTGGCCGCACTCGCAATATGTATCCGTGCAGAATCAGCCACCAGAGAAGACGTGGAGACTCAACAACGCGCGGGTCTGAAAGGAATTCGCTCAGATAACGCCGAACGGCGTCAGGCGTTGGATCATCAGGCGTACCAAGGTTGATAAGCAAGACCCCCAGCGATTCAGGGAGTCCGTGTTCGTATGGCGGTGAGGATTTGAAGGATGTCATACATATAAGGGGTGCTAACGCCCGGCCAACAGTACTAAAATGGAACCGCGCACACCAGCGCAAGTTACTAATTATGCGACTTAATTCCGGATATGAGCTATGCAACAAGAAACCAATACAAGCGCCGAACCCGTGGTGGTTGATCGCTGGACCTTGATTCGGGATATTGCTGTGTTCCAGATGAAGCTGATCGTTGACGGGCTGCGCGACCTGATCCTTCTTCCGGTTTCACTGGTGGCCGGCCTGGTAAGCCTGATGAAAGGCGGTACCGAACTCGGATCAGAATTCTATGATCTGCTTCGTGTCGGTCGCCGCAGTGAGCACTGGATCAACCTGTTTGGTGCCGCCGAGCGCATGCATGGTTCGTCGAAGCTGGAGGAGTTTTTCCCGGCAGACGACATCGACGAAATTGTGTCGCGGGTTGAGTCGTTTGTTGTTGATGAGTACAAAAAGGGTGGTGTAACCGCACAGGCGAAAAAACGACTCGATCAGGCGCTCGATCATCTAAGCGATGTTGCCAATCGAAAGCGGCGGTAATCGTGGCGGGTTTGGTCGTGGGTCCTGACCCGCGAATCGCTACTTTTGTGGCGCGGCCTCCATTATGGCGGTGACGCCCATGCCGCCTGCGGTGCAGACTGAGATCAATCCGCGACCGGATCCTTTTTGCGCCAGCAACTTCGCCATCGTGCCGATGATTCTCGCACCGGTTGCTGCAAACGGGTGACCAATCGCAATACTGCCACCCTTCACATTCAACCTGGACAGCTCGATGGGTCCCATCGGCTCATTTCGTCCAAGTCGTTCACTGCAGAATTTTTCAGATTGCCACGCCATCAGCGTCGCGATGGTCTGAGCGGCGAATGCTTCGTGAATCTCATAAAAATCGAAATCCTGCAAGCGCAGATTGGCGTCCTTCAGCATCTCCGACACAGCGTATGCAGGTGCCATCAAAAGGCCGTCGTCATTTACGAAGTTTACCGCCGCAACTTTGCAAAATGTGAGATACGCGGAGATGGGCACGTTTTTCCTCACCGCCCACTCTTCCGACGCAAGAAGCACTGCGGCCGCACCGTCAGTCAGTGGCGTGCTGTTCCCGGCGGTCAGGGTGCCAGCGCTTTTATCGAAGACAGGTTTCAATGCGGCGAGCCGTTCGTAGGTGGTATCGCGGCGAATGTTATTGTCCTCTTCCGCGTCTCTGAAAGGCACAACAAGGTCATCGAAGAACCCCGCATCATAAGCGGCGGCGGCCCTGTTGTGGCTGGCCAGCGCCAGTTGGTCCTGGTGTTCGCGCGAGACCTCGAATTCCTTGGCCGTAAGCTCCATGCTTTCACCCATGGACAGTCCGGTTCGCGGCTCTACGACACCCGGGAATTCAGGCATGAGGAGCTTTGGCCGCAAGCGCAGCCATGGTTTTAGTTTTTGCAGCGGGTTCCGGCCGCGAAAGGTTTCGAGAAGAATTGAGCGGAATCCGTCTCGAAACACAATAGGCGCGTCGCTGATCGAATCCGTACCACCTGCGATGCCAGACTCTATTTGCCCGAGCGAAATCTTATTGGCTATGTTGATGGCGGCTTCAATGCTGGTGCCACAAGCACGCTGCATGTCCACTGCAGGTGTCTTAAGAGAAAGCCCGGATCCAATGACGCTTTCACGCGCCAGGTTCCAGTCGCGGGAGTGTTTGATTACCGCACCGAGTGCCACGTCACCAAGCGTCTGTCCTTTCAGGTCATATTTTTGAATAAGTGCCTGTAGTGTCGCTGTCATCATGTCCTGGTTGGAACAGTCGGTGTAGATAGAGTGCGAACGGCAAAACGGAATCCTCATGCCGCCAACTACGGCAACCCGGGCCGATCGTCCATCATGCAACATAGGTGTCTCCTGTTCTTATTTGGGCTTTGCGCAACCGAACTTTACACTATTGCCCGACTAAATCGTAAGCACTACAACGTTTTACGGCGTGATACAGTGCCCGACTTGCCAATTGTTCAGAGCGCGTAAGCAGTCCATGAGCAGTCATATAACAATACAACCCTGGCGACAGGAAGTTCGAGCGCTCTGGAAAGTGGGCGGGCCACTGATCGTGAACTTCCTGGCGGTGGCCGGGATGAACTTCTCGGATGCCGTTATGGCAGGGAGGCTCGGTCCACGCGACCTGGCTGCCGTCGCGGTCGGAGGCAGCGTCTGGATCATCGGCTTGATTATTTGTCTCGGCTTCCTGATGGCGCTTTCCCCGATAATTGCACGCCATTATGGCGCAGGTCGCCTTAACCAGATCGGACGCTATACGAGACAGGGCGTATGGATTGCTCTTGCGCTCGCGCTGTTGCTGTTTCTCCTGGTGCAGACATTCGTTCAACCGCTGCTGGCGCTTGTCGGAATCGATGAAGCTTTTCGTGATTTGACGGTCGGCTATGTCAGCGCGATTTATTATGGTTTGCCGGCGATAGCGATATTTTTTGTGCTGCGTTTCACCAACGAAGGCATCGGTGTAACGAGCCCGATCATGTACACATCGTTATTCTCGCTGGTGTGCAATGTATTTCTCAATTATGTGTTGATGTTTGGTCATTTCGGCTTTCCCGCGCTCGGTGCCGTCGGTTGTGGCATGGCAAGTGCGATCACGATGTGGTTGATGGCGTTCGCGCTCGCCTTCTACATGTTCCGGCATCCGCGGTACGAACCGTTGCACATATTTACAAGAATCGCGCCGCTACGGTTGTCGATTTTTCAGGAGGTGTTGTCACTAGGCTGGCCGATCATGATCGCGCTTGTTGCCGAGGTTGGACTGTTTTCCGCAATTTCGCTTTTGATGGGTACGCTCGGTGTGACCATCGCTGCGGCGCATCAGATTGCGGTGAATTTCGCATCAACCATGTTCATGGTACCGCTGGCGCTTAGTTCTGCGATCACGGTCAGGGTGGGTCACGAGCTTGGCAAAGGAGATCCGGCGGCCGCGCGTTTTTCCGGCAAAGTGGGCATCATATTTTGCGGGCTTTTCATGGCTTGCGCGGCGATCATGATGTTGTCTTTTCGTGATGTCGTTGTGCGGATTTACACAACCGATACCGATGTTCAGGCGATCGCCTTCAGCCTGTTGCTGATGGCGGCATTATTCCAGGTTGCCGATGGCATACAGATCGGTGCCGCCGGGGCGCTCCGGGGTTACAAGGACACGCGTGTTCCGATGCTGATGAACACATTTTCATTTTGGGTCGTCGGATTTCCGGTTGCGTACCTGGCCGCCAAAGTTTTCGTCCTGGAGCCAAAATATATCTGGACTGGTTTGGTGTTCGGACTCATCGTGTCTGCGGCTCTGTTAACGACGCGGTTCAGGAAGATATCAAAACCAGCTGCCTGATCGTTGGTCAGCCCTGGCCGAAATCGGAGCTGTCACCGGAAAGATACTCGTCTTCCTCCGGCGTGTTTTCCCGATTCAGCATCTTGTTGCGGTGTGGGAAGCGGCCGAATTGCGCGACGATATCTGCATGCAGCTCCGCGAATTGAGCGATCGTCTCGAATGTTTCCTTGTATGTAGGTGAAACAGCGTTGGAGATTCTATTGTAGAGCTCCACGGATTTTTTTTTCTCTCGTTTCGACTCTGCATGCTGCACCGGCATGTAGAAAAACACTCGCTGAATTGGTGCGAGGCCACTATCCCTGTTTCCCATGGCGCCCTCTACGCAAAGTTTCAGGGCGACCTTGTCCTTTGAAAACGCCTCGGGCGTACCTCGGTGGATATTTCTGCGAAACTGATCCAGCAACAGGATCAGCGCCAGTCTTCCCGTAGGGGTACTTGCCCAGTGGCCCAGCTTGCCATCTGAGGCGAACTCAACGTCGCTGGAGAAATCCCGGACTATTTCTGCATCAAAATCAGGACTGTTGCCGAACCAAACGTCCATTCGACTATCGATCTGCGGTGCTGACAGCGCGTGGTCCTTGAACCAGAATGACAGTATTTTTTCGATGCGACGTTGATCGTCATCGGTGATGGTGGCGTCCATTTTTTCGCTCAGGAGCTTTCCTTCCATACTTGTCTTCCGCTGATGTCTCGTCTGTTCTGTGACGCAAGTCTCAGATCAGACGCACTGCAACCGCTCATAGTGGGTTTCTACGAGCAGACTCTATCAGATGATGAGGATGGGTACTCCATCAGATGACATGGCAGCGTACATACGAAACTTGCTCATTTTGGGCATCGGCATGCTTGTCGTGGCTTGCGGTGGCGCGACAGGCGGTCCGGAACAGGCGTTACGTGCCTGGGTTGACGAGATGGAATTCGCCGCCGAGGATATGGATCGGAGCGCGATGCTCGACAAGATATCCGATGGCTACGCCGATGCCAGGGGCAATAGCCGAAAAGATATCGGCGATACGCTTCTCATCTATTTTCTTCGTCAGCAATCAGTTGCATTTGTGTCCACGATCGACGAGATTAAACTTAGTGGCGACACGGCAGCCGAAATTCTGGTTACGGTCGCAATGGCTGGCACGAATGACGGCACTTTTGGCCTCAGTGCCGACGCGTACAAATTTGAGCTGGAGCTCGAAAGTGTGGATTCGGAGTGGTTTCTGATAGGTGCAAAATGGGGTGAGTTGGGCCACGATCTTCGATGAAGGGCCCCGATAGCTGGAGCAATCAAATGCAGCAAGCCAGGTTATTCATAATGAAACGAGTCGTTGAAACTACTGCGTTGTTCACAGCTGTGCTGCTTGCAAGTTGCGCCAGTACGGGTATTTCAATAGAAAAGCCGGACGTGACTCTGAGCGGCGTTCAAATGAGCAGCCTGAGCTTTTCAGGGCAGACTTTCGTGCTGAGTTTCGACGTGAATAATCCAAACCCGTTTCCGTTGCCGATCCGTTCGGTGCGTTACCATTTGCAGTTGGCTGATCAGACCTTTGCCAGCGGCGAAGCGCAAAGCGACTTCTCGGTGCCCGCAAGCGGTGATGGCGAATTCGATATCAGTGTTGAGCTCGACATTCTCAAATCGGCTGGCCAGCTGACCAGCGTGTTGCGAAGCGGCATGCGCAAACCTGTTGCATACGAGCTTAATGGCAGTCTCGCAGTTGATATTCCCTTCGTGAAACCGCTGCCGTTTTCAACCTCCGGGGTCATCGCGATAGCGTCGAACTAGGTCAAATCTGAGGTCTGACCCGGATAGCTGCGGTTTGTCGTACAATCCCTGCACCAGCATGCAGGAGAATAACAATGACAAGAACGCGCACTGCAATCCTACTGTGCCTCTTTTCCGTAGCCGCACTGGCAGCCGATCCGGAGCTTCCTGAATCTGAGCCACCGGCAAAACCGGAGCCGGTCGAGAAGCAAACCGTTACGGAACACTCGTCCCGGATCGGCGGCAAAAATATCGAGTACACGGTAACCGCCGGCACACTGCTCATGAAGGACAAAGAAGACGAGCCGCGTGCGTTGATGGGTTTCACCGCCTACGTTGCAAAAGGTGAAGATCTGAACAAGCGGCCGCTGATATTTGCCTATAACGGCGGTCCGGGCTCCGCATCGCTCTGGCTGCACATGGGTGTGCTGGGGCCGCAACGCGCGGTCGTAACGGACGCCGGATTCGGCACGAACGGCCCGTTTCAGCGGGTCTCCAACGAATACAGCATCATTGACGAGGCGGATCTTGTGATGATCGACCCGGTTGGAACCGGGTTCTCAAAGCCGGTCGGAGAAGCCACCGGCGAAGAGTTCTGGGGCGTGGATCAGGACATCAAGTCGGTATCCGAGTTCATCGTCAAATACATTACAGACAATGGACGCTGGGCGTCGCCCAAATACGTACTTGGGGAAAGTTACGGTGGCATGCGAACCGGCGGGGTTGCCTATTACCTGCTGACCAATCACATGGTGGCGTTGAATGGCGTAATCCTGGTTTCGCCGTTCATGGAGATGACGACCGGCTTTGCGGGGCTCGGCATCGATTTGCCGCATGCCATGTTCCTGCCAACGTTTGCGGCAACCGCCCGCTATCATGGCGCACTGGATCCGGTTCCCGAAGATCTAGAGGCATTCATGCAGGAAGTCGGTGACTTCGCGTTGCAGGAATATGCCCCGGCGCTGCTGATGGGAAGCCGTCTTGCAGATGCCGATCGAAGCCGGTTATTGGCAAAGCTTTCGCGATATACGGGCCTCAGCGAGGAATACTGGGACAAAGCGAATCTGCGGATAAATGAAGGCCGGTTTAATAAAGAATTGCTCAGGGAAAAAGGCATAACCATCGGACGGGTTGACTCACGGTTTGCTGGCAACACCATTAACCGCATCGGCGAAAACGCGGTTTACGATCCGATGCTCAGCGCGATCGGCCCTGGCTATCTCGCAGCTTTCATGGACTACTATCGCAACGACCTCGAGGTCGAAGATGTTGGCAACTACACGGTATTTGGTGATATTTTCCTGCAGTGGGACTGGAGCCACGCGCAACCGGATGTGCCGGGCTTCAAACTGCCGTTTCCCAACACGGCGATCGACCTCGCGTTTGCAATGAAACAAAATCCGTCGATGAGGGTGCTGGTCCAGCAGGGTTACTACGATCTGGCAACACCACACCTGGCGACAGAATACTTTGTTGACCACATGGATATCACGGAAGAGCAGCGCAAAAATATCAACATCGCGTACTACGAGGCGGGCCACATGATGTATATCCACGAAGCGTCGCTGGAGAAGTACAAATCAGATCTGGCGGCGTTTGTGCGAAGCAGTCACTGAAATGGGGGCGATCATGATCAGCACGAATCAGCCTGTAATGGTCACGGGCGCTACGGGTTTCGTCGCCGGCTGGCTGGTCAGGCGCCTGCTTGATGATGGCTACAATGTCCATGCGGCCGTAAGAGATCCGTCAGATACCGAAAAACTCAAGTATCTCGATCGAATTGCAGCTGCTGCTCCCGGCAGCGTTCGGTACTTCAAATCGGACTTACTGGCAGATGGCACCTACGCTGACGGTATGCAGGACTGCAGCGTCGTTTTTCATACCGCCTCCCCATTCAAACTTGGCGTGAATAACCCGCAGAAACAACTGGTTGAGCCGGCCCTGCTGGGTACTCGCAACATACTTCTGCAGGCCAACAATACAGATAGCGTGACGCGGGTTGTCGTAACCAGCAGTTGTGCGGCTATTTACGGCGACAATGTGGATTTGCAGGCGAAGAAGGACGGCAAGTTTACCGAGGAAGACTGGAACGAAAGCTCTTCACTGGGGCACCAGCCGTACTCCTACTCCAAGACGCTGGCAGAGCGAGAGGCGTGGAAAATCGTCAAAGACCAGGATCGTTGGGATCTGATAACGATTAATCCCTCATTCGTACTCGGCCCGGCTATCAACCCGTTTGCAAGCTCGGAATCGTTCACCATATTCAAACAGTTTGGTGATGGCACGGCGAAAATCGGCGTTCCGGACCTGGCGATTGCCGCGGTGGATGTGCGTGATGTCGCTGACGCGCATATGGCCGCCGCATTTTCGCCAGCGGCCAGCGGGCGATATATCACATCCGGATGCGATACGAGCTTCTTCGATATGGCCGTCGCACTCAGAGAGCATTTCGGTGACAGCTATCCTTTTCCACGAAGAGTTTTGCCAAAAGGACTGGTCTGGCTGATGGGCCCACTATTCAACAAGGCCCTGACTCGCAAGGTCGTCAGCAAGAATGTAGGCATGCCGCTGGTCATCGACAACAGCAAGAGCATCTCCGAGCTTGGCATACACTACAGGCCGATGAAAACGTCCGTCATCGACATGTTTCAACAATTGCTGGATAAAGTTCCGGCCTGACGCGACAAAGCATGGTTTCGCGGGTAACAAACGCACCAGGCCGGAACAAACACGGCGGATACGGTAATTTCCCTCGTAGTACAGCGCTAAATTGGCTTCAGCATGTGAATGCGCTGGCCGCAACAAGATTTCATGTCCTATACTCAGGGGCTCGGATCGTTTCGGTGATGTACCAGTAATACTGTCGGCCTGGTCGCACTGCGGGTTGCTTCCTAACGATCCAATTCAGGCGTACCTGTTGCGCCAATTCACTTAGTGAATCAGATGCGGGCTCGTTTAACGAGCCTCAGGGCGGTCATGACTGAGGAAAAAGGCAAAAGCCTCTACGACCCGGCCTTCGATCGTGATAGTTGCGGATTCGGTTTGATCGCAAATATCGACGACAAAGAGAGTCATTGGGTAATAGAGACGGCAATCGCTGCGTTAGCTCGATTAACGCACCGCGGTGCTGTGGCAGCCGATGGCAAAACCGGTGACGGTTGTGGCCTGCTAATGAAGTTTCCGACCGCGTTCATGCGCGAGGTCGCCAAAGAATCGGGGTTCGATGTTTCGAAGCGATTCGCGGCGGGAACTGTTTTCCTGAACCAGGATGATGCTATTGCAGATGAAGTCAGGAACTTCATCAATAGTGCTGTTGAGCAAAAGGGACTCAGTGTAGCCGGCTGGCGCAAAGTGCCGATAGATCCGTCCGTGTGTGGTGCACAGGCGCTCGATTCGCTTCCGGTCATCGAGCAGGTTTTCGTCAATGCGCCACAGGGCATGAACCGCAATAGTTTCAACCGGCAACTTTTTCTGGCGCGCCGCCGAGCTGAAAACCAGTTTGCCGATGTTGATCCGGTTGCCTATGTGGCGAGCCTTTCCTCTGCAACACTCAGTTACAAAGGTATGGTGATGCCCGTTGGCTTGCCACAATTCTATTCAGATCTGCGTGACCCGCGACTCGAATCCTCGGTATGTGTTTTTCACCAGCGATTCTCAACCAATACGATGCCACAATGGCGGCTTGCGCAGCCATTCCGATTTCTTGCGCACAATGGTGAAATCAACACGATCCAGGGCAATCGAAACTGGGCACTGGCGCGTGCCGAGAACTTTCGCTCCGACAAGCTCGAAGATATCTCCGATCTGGATCCGATCGTTTCATTGACCGGCTCCGATTCCTCGACCCTCGATAACATGCTGGAGGTTTTGCGTGCCGGTGGCATGGATGTACTCCAGGCAATGCGCATCCTGATACCTCCTGCGTGGCAGGCGGTGGATACGATCAATCCGGACGTACGCGCATTCTATGAATTCTACGACTGCCAGCTTGAGCCCTGGGACGGGCCGGCCGGCATTGTCCTCACGGACGGTCACTACGCCGTTTGCTGTCTCGACCGAAACGGATTGCGACCCGCGCGTTACGTGATCACCAAAGATCGGCACATCACGGTAGCGTCCGAGATAGGCGTTTACGACTATGAACCTGCCGATGTCGTGGAGAAGGGAAGGCTGGGACCCGGCGGCATGTTGGCAATCGACCTGCAGTGCGGTGAGATCCTGCACACGGATGCTATTGAAGAGGAGCTGGCATCACGCTTTCCGTACAAGAAGTGGCTGAAGCAGGGTGTTCGCTACCTGGACTCGGAACTGGTTGATCGTCATACAGCCGCAGAGCCGATGGACGAAGACACGCTCGCGACCTATCAGAAAATGTTCAACCTCTCCCGCGAGGAACTCCGAGACATCATCAGCGTGCTTGCGAAAGCTGAGCAGGAAGCAGTGGGATCAATGGGTGACGATACCCCGATGCCAGTGTTGTCCAGGAAAGTTCGTTCGCTGTTCGATTATTTCAGACAACAATTTGCGCAGGTCACGAACCCACCGATCGATTCTTTACGTGAACGCATCGTGATGTCGTTACAAACGAACATCGGCCGCGAAAGCAGTTTGTTCGATATCGGCCCGGAACACGCACACCATGTCATCATGAATTCGCCGATCCTGTCACAGCGCAAATTGCGGCAATTATTAGGCTCGGCAATGTTCGCTGACTACCATGCGTTCATCGATCTGAATGCACCGGACACAGAATCGCTGACGGATTCTCTCGATCGCATTTGCCGTGAAGCCGAGCAAGCGGTTCATGACGGCAAGCTCATTATCATGCTGAGCGACCGCTACCTGAAGCCCGCGTTGTTGCCCGTCCACGCGTTGCTGGCGACAGGCGCCGTGCACCATCACCTGGTTGCAAAAGGTTTGCGATGCGCCGTTAACATACTGGTCGAAACCGGCGTTGCCCGGGACTCTCATCATTTTGCCTGCCTCATCGGTTACGGTGCGACGGCAGTGTATCCTTATCTCGCGTATCAAAGCCTGCATGATCTGGCGCAGCGCGGTAACGTCGACAAGCAGCAACAGCTGGGTCGCAGTTATCGTCGTGGTATCCGCAAGGGACTGTTCAAGATCATGTCCAAGATGGGGATATCGTCGATCTCGAGTTACCGGGGTGCACAGCTGTTTGAAATCGTTGGATTGCAGGATGATGTCGTCAACAAGTGTTTCAAAGGAACCGTAAGCCGGATACAGGGCGCCGGATTAGAAGACCTGCGCGACGACCAGCTACAACTTGCAGAAGCGGCATGGCAGCCGCGAGAGCCGCTGCAGCATGGTGGGCTGCTGAAGTACGTCTATGGTGGCGAGTATCATTGCTATAATCCGGACGTGGTGAACACGTTGCAGGCCGCGGTACGATCAGGCGATTTCGATCGCTACCTCGAATACTCGAAATTGGTCAACGAACGACCGGTCGCAACGCTTCGGGACCTGTTTCGCACGATGCCCGCCGGTCCGCCGGTGCCACTGGACGAGGTAGAGTCGGTCGAAGAAATCCTGCCGCGCTTTGACAGTGCAGGAATGTCGCTCGGTGCCCTGTCGCCCGAGGCGCACGAGGCACTTGCTATCGCGATGAACCGTATGGGGGCCCGTTCGAACTCCGGTGAGGGCGGCGAAGATCCGTCGCGCTACAAAACTGAGCGTGTTTCCAAGATCAAGCAGGTGGCCTCGGGTCGTTTTGGTGTGACGGCGGAATACCTGGTCAATGCGGAAGTTATCCAGATAAAAATCGCGCAAGGCGCCAAGCCGGGTGAAGGCGGGCAACTTCCGGGACACAAAGTGACCGAAATGATCGCCAGGCTTCGTTACGCGAAACCGGGTATTGGGTTGATCTCGCCACCGCCGCATCACGATATCTATTCGATCGAAGATCTGGCGCAACTTATTTTTGACCTCAAACAGGTCAATCCGGACGCGCTGGTTTCCGTCAAGCTGGTTGCCGAGCCCGGGGTTGGCACAATCGCCGCCGGCGTAGTGAAGGCGTACGCGGATCTCATCACCATATCCGGTTATGACGGTGGCACCGGTGCCAGCCCACTGAGCTCGGTTAAGTACGCCGGTAGTCCGTGGGAGCTTGGATTATCGGAGGCCCATCAAGTGCTGCGCGCCAACGACCTGAGGCACAAGGTGCGTTTGCAAACAGACGGTGGGCTGAAAACCGGACTGGATGTCATCAAGGCCGCAATGTTAGGCGCCGAGAGTTTCGGTTTTGGAACAGGGCCGATGGTAGCGCTCGGTTGCAAATATTTACGTATCTGTCACCTGAACAATTGTGCAACAGGAATAGCAACTCAAAACAATATTCTGCGCAGCGAATACTTTGTCGGTTTGCCGGACATGGTCATAAACTTTTTCCGCTTCGTTGCAGAGGAAGTGCGTATTCGCATGGCAGAGCTCGGTGTGCGTAAGCTGGAGGAGATTATCGGTCGCGTTGATATGATCGAATTGCTGCCAGGTGAAACGGCGCGACAACAACAACTGGACCTTTCCCCGATTATTTCCAGCGGCGGACTGCAGCCGGATCAGCCACAGTATTGCACCGATTTGCGGAATCACCCATTTGACGAGGCAGTACTCGCGAAGCAGATTCTAAAGGAAACAACAGTCGCCATTCACGAAAAGACGGGTGGGTGTTTCCGATATGAAGTACGAAATTTCGATCGCTCGATCGGCGCGATGTTGTCGGGCGAGATTGCACGCGCTCATGGCAATGAGGGTATGCGGGATGCGCCGATTAATATTGAACTGGATGGAACAGCGGGCCAGAGTTTCGGTGCGTGGAATGTTGCAGGACTAAATTTGCAATTGATCGGTGACGCGAATGATTACGTCGGCAAAGGAATGGCTGGTGGCAGGATCGTTATTCGACCGCACGATGATGCGGGCTTTGTTGCGAAGGACACGGTCATCATCGGTAACACTTGCCTTTATGGCGCTACTGGCGGTGAGCTTTACGCTGCGGGTCAGGCTGGCGAGCGCTTTGCCGTCAGAAACTCAGGCGCGACGACTGTTGTCGAGGGAACCGGCGACCACTGCTGTGAGTACATGACCGGCGGCGTGGTCGTTGTGCTCGGCAGATGCGGTGTGAATTTCGGCGCCGGTCTGACAGGGGGATTTGCCTATGTTATTGATATAGACAGAGATTTTGTCGACCTCTACAATCATGAGTTGATCGACATCCATCGCATTACACCCGAAAGTATGGAGGTGCATCTGCATCATCTGCGTGCCCTGATAACCCGGCACGTGGAACTGACCGGGAGCGAGTGGGGCCAGACCATTCTCGAAGACTATCGCACGTTCCTGCCGAAATTCTGGGTTGTTAAGCCCAAGGCAGCGGAGCTTGGCTCACTGATTGAATCACTGCGGCGGGCAGCCTGAGTTCATGTCCAAGCACCCGTTACAGTTTCTCGAAATTCCACGGCGCGGTCCGGAGAAGCAACCGGCCGAGGTGCGGATCAAGCATTTCGACGAAATATATGGCGATTACGATGGTGCGGATGCGGCGAGCCAGGCGGGCCGATGCATCGCGTGTGGCAATCCGTATTGTGAATGGAAGTGCCCGGTGCACAACTACATTCCCGACTGGCTGATGCTGATCGAGGAAGGGAAGCTGTTTCAGGCAGCGGAGTTGTCGCATCAGACGAACTCACTGCCGGAGGTGTGTGGCAGGATTTGTCCGCAAGACCGACTGTGTGAAGGCGACTGTACGTTGAACGATGGTCTGGGTGCCGTCAGCATCGGCGACATTGAACGCTATATCACCGATGAGGCATTCAAGCTCGGCTGGCGGCCGGATATGTCGCATGTCATCGAGAGTAACAAGCGAGTTGGCATTGTTGGGGCCGGGCCGGCGGGACTGGCCGCTGCTGATGTATTGGCGAGAAACGGCGTGCGCTCGGTCGTGTTCGATGCTTACCCGGAAATCGGTGGCTTGCTTACGTTTGGTATTCCGCCGTTCAAACTCGAAAAGGACGTTGTGCGTAAGCGCCGTGAGATTCTGGAGGGCATGGGTGTGCAGTTTGTTCTCAATACCCGCATCGGCGACGACAAGTCGTTTGAATCGCTGCTCGAAGAATTCGACGCTGTGTTCCTCGGTATGGGTACTTATACGAATGTGCGCGGTGGATTTTCCGGTGAAGAGTTGCCCGGCGTCCATGACGCATTGCCATATCTTGTTGCCAATGCCTATAAAGAGATTGGCTCAGGGCAGCAGGCCATTGAGGACATTAACCTGGCCGGCAAACATGTCGTGGTGCTGGGCGGTGGCGATACCGGCATGGACTGCAATCGCACCGCGATAAGGCAGGGCGCGGCGAGCGTCAGTTGTGCCTACCGCCGCGATGAAGAAAACATGCCGGGTTCCCGCCGTGAAGTTGCCAACAGCAAGGAAGAAGGCGTGAATTTCCTGTTCAACCAGCAACCGCTGGAAATCATTGGCACCGACAAAGTCACGGGTGTCAGGCTTATCGAAACACAAATGGGCGAGCCGGATGCGAGCGGTCGAAGGCGGCCTGAGCCGGTACCGGGTTCAGAGCACGTGATACCGGCGGATGCGGTGATTATTGCGTTCGGTTTTCAACCGAATCCCGCCCCCTGGTTCGATGACTTCGATATCGACGTGTTGTCGAACGGACGTGTTCACGCCAATGATGCCGGCGAGTACGCGTTTCAGACAAGCAACCCGAAAATATTCGCGGGTGGCGACATGGTGCGAGGCTCCGATCTGGTCGTCACAGCAGTGTTCGAAGGCCGCGAGGCGGCAAAGGGTATTGTCAAATACCTGAATGTCTGATCGATCATTACTCGTGCGCAATCGTTTTTTCGGTGAACAAGTAGTCCTTTAGCTCGGCATCAAAGGCAGGGTCTTTCCTGCGAATCCATTCCAGCACCATCGCTGCATGCTCTTTTTCTTCGTCTCGATTGTGAGCAAGGATTGCAGCAAGCGCGGGGTCTTTGCAGGCGTCAACGCGTTGGTTGTACCAATCGACTGCCTCCAGTTCTTCCATTAACGATGTAATCGCCCGGTGCATGTCTCTTGTTTCATCTGACAGCTCATTAATGGGCTCATGGTAGCCTTCGTTTGCCATTGGGGTTTCCTCTTTACCTGGTTCTTATTTTGATCGGCGTGCTTTGATTCTAGTCGGACTTCGGAAGTCCATCAAAAAAATCAACAACGCCGGTTTCGATCGAGTACTCTGCACCGCCGACAAGTAGTTCATTTGCATCGATCAGTTGTTCAATGATTTCCGATCCGTGACGCAGGCCATCAACCGATGCGCGTATGTTCGCACGAACAGCGAGCTTAAGGAGTTCACCCGGATGCTCCGCAGCATCCGTATCCAACAGAGCTTCTATCGATGGCCGGATTCGACTGACGATTGACCGCAAATTGGGCGATCGATTTTCAGAGGGCTGGCTGAGGTCGTCCAGTGTCGCTATTACCGCACCACACATCGTATGGCCGACGACCAGCACCAGGGGAGTTCCGTATTGTTCCACGGCAAATTCCACGCTGCCGACCTGCGATGGCGCGACCACGTTGCCGGCAACGCGAATAACGAAAAGATCACCGAGCCCCTGGTCGAAAACGATCTCCAGGGGAACTCGCGAATCCGAGCAACCGAGAATGATTGCGAACGGATTCTGCCCTGCCACCAGTTCACTGCGCTGCGTTTGCCCGACGAGCGTCCCGCGACCCTGGACATCTGAGACAAAGCGTCGATTTCCGTCCTGCAGGCGCTCAAGCGCTTCCGTTGCCGAGATCATCGTTTGCCTATGCCTTTAGTCCCAAAACCAACTCCAGATGCACCGCGGCACCGAACGGGAGTTGGGCCACGCCTGTTGCAGTACGTGCGTGCCGCCCAGCATCTCCGAACTGTGTAACCAACAAATCCGAAGCGCCATCTATGACTTTAGGCTGCTCAGTGAACGAGGGGGATGACCGAATAAAACCGATCATCTTGTCTACGCTTGATATCCGGTCGAGATCACCTATTTCGTTTTTTACGATCGCGAGAATATCAAGAAGCGGCTCCCGCGCTGCGACCTGACCTTCTGCCGTATGCAGATCCGTCCCCAATTCACCGCGCGTAGGGCTGACGCGACCGGAGACGTATAATATCTGACCCGACTGCTTGCATCCTAGGTAATTCGCGACAGCTTTTTTCGGTTCGGGCAAGGATATGCCCAGGCTGTTGAGAGTTTTTTCGATTTCCGACATGACACCTGATGTCCTAGCCAACTTGCGCAAGTATCTGGCGCGGTCGTTGCGAATGCAATAATGAGTGACCCAGTTGCCAGTTGCTATCAATGATTGCTTCGCGCCGCCGCCGGCAAACTGATCGAGAATCTCACTTCGATATTCTCACCACGGATTGATCCGCCGTGACCCTCCGCGATTATCTTCGCGATATTGAGGCCCAGCCCCAGGTTTTCGCCGCTGGCATCGGTTCTTACAGAAACCATTGACTCGAACAGCCGGTTTCTCATGCTGCCTGGTAGTGGCGGGCCAGGGTTCGTCACGGACAAAGTCAGCTCATCGTCGATTCGCGCTAACTCAATCGAAATTTGATCGTCCTTGTTACTAAAGTCCACAGCGTTGTCGACCAGCTTGTCGAACATCTGAACGATGAGTTCGGGAGAACCCTCAATGTGATAGTCAGATTCTTTGGAATCAAACTTGAATCGTCGCTCTGGCCAGGCATCGCTATACGCACTGGTCGTTGCAGCAATGACTTTTTGCAGGTCGAAGACTTCACTATCCACGTTGTCCATTAACTGTTCGACCCGGTTGGCCTCGCTCATGGCGTTCAGGATTTTCTGTAGTCGTTCGACGCCTGACCGGGCTCGCTCTGTATACTCTCGTGACTGCTCCGACAATGGTTCATGGTCGAGGTTTTCCAATGACGACCTTACAATCGTCAGTGGTGTCCGTAGCTCGTGAGATAATTTTGATGCCAGCGAACGTAGATATTCGTTGTAAGCAGCAAGCTGTTGCAGAACGCTGGAAAAACTGCGTGACAGATCACCGACTTCATCCGCTGCGTTCGCGCTTGGCATCTCGGTGGACGGATGAGCATCGTCGAGCGCGTGATCGGCCGCGTGACTGAGTCTTCGAATGCGCAGTGAAAGCCAGCTTGCGTATCCCAGCAACCCGAGTGCTGCACCGAGGGTCGCAGCGATTGTCAGGGTGATCAAACGCATTAATGATTCATTGGTCAGGCTCAGGATTTCGGCGGTGTCCTGTTTCAGGATCAGCGCTCCCGTCTGCACATTGCCCGACCAGACAGGTTGCGCGACAGCAACTACCGCGCGGCCGGTTTCCTCATTTCGGAACCAACTTGTTGTCACCTCATTGTTCAGCGCCCTGGCGACGTAGTTTTGCCGCTCCCGGCCGGATGGGTCCGGCGCCGCAAGCGAGTCATCCTTTCCCCGCTCAAGCAGGCTGCGGTAGACGATCAGCTGCCAGCCTTTTGGTACGACCGAATATTGATTATCAATATGTTCGCTGGATAAACCTCCTTCCTGAGCGAGGCGCCAGCCGGATCGATCTGTAATCGTCAATCTGAAGCCGGGCCGCGCATAGCCCCCGGCAACCGAGCTAAGCACCGCCGATATAGTCACAAACCGGCCAGGTTGATCGCGAGAGAATGATCGGCTGACGATAGCCGTGCCAGCACCTGCGTTATGAACTTCAATGCCGACTTGTTTGCCAAGCATGTGGCGCGGTATTCGTACCTCCAGTCGGTATCCTGTTGCCGTGTCCTGCCAGTGCGCCGCGAACTGGCTGTCAATGGCTGCACCCCTGCCATCAACTCGCATCGCGAGTATGGCCCCCGGCGCCTCTGCTGAAAAGCGGATACGTCTCAGCTCGAAATCGCCGTCCGCCGTGACAAGGGCTACATGATCGACGTCGGCTATGGAACTCCCCGGTGTCGCATAAATTACGTTGGGATCGCTAACGTCAACATAAAGAAACACATGTTGACGATAGGCGCCAAACACAAACTGAATATTGCCGTCCGCACCTCGCAGGCTGCGGAGAGAGTCGCTTTCGATTGACCAGTCGTCGAAGTAGCCGTCGATCAAAGGAGGGTTTGCCAGCGGGTGCGCGTAGATCTGGTCTTCGCCAAACTTGTCAGTGCCGCCGGATAGGAACTCATCGGGAAACTGCGACAGCGAATCAGCGATCGCCAGCGCTGTTCCGGACAGCATCTGCTGTTGCCCGCTTCGTAATGCCGATTCTGTTTCACGTACGAACTGACATCCGGCCCACGGCAAAACCAGCGTCAGCAGGCTCACAAGCAAGAGTTGGCGTCTAAGAGTCAACTTTCGAGCCAGCGGTATCCCATGCCGTACACGGTTTCAACGGAATTGAAATTCTCATCGATGTCGACGAACTTGCGGCGGATACGTTTGATATGGGACGTAATCGTGTTGTCGTCCAGTACGGCCTGCGCCGCATCCATGAGTTGCTGGCGGTTTTTGACGTGACCCGGGTAGCGTGCCATTGCGTGCACCATCCAGAATTCCGTTAACGTAAGCGTGACCGCCTGGTCTCGCCAGCGAACGGCCATGCGATCGACATCCAGCTCCAGATCGCCACGCTGAATTCTGCTTTCAGAGTTTTGTGGTGACTGCAGAGCATCCATGCGACGAAACAATGCGGCGACCCTCGCCATCAGGTGCGGCAGGCTGATGTCCTTGGTCAGGTAGTCATCCGCGCCGAGGCGAAGGCCCGACACAGCGTCGAACTCATTGTCTCTGGCCGTCAGAAAAATTATCGGCAGGTTTTTGGATTTGGCTCTCAGGCCGCGGCAAAGCTCAAAACCGCCCTCGATTTCATCCTTGAGGTTGACGTCGATGACCACGAGGTCCGGCAGACGTATCTCGAATGCGTCCATCGCTGGCTGCCGTGCCTCATAGAGCTCGACCGCGTATCCTTCGCGGCGAAAGGCCGCGGCGTAATTCTCGCGGATCGCTGCTTCGTCTTCGACAATGGCTATTCGTTTGGTCATATTCCTGAAGTCTATCGGCAAAGACACAATTTGCCACATTCCATAGGTGCAATGCCATGACCTGGCCCCAGGCTGGACGCATTGACCTGTTGCAATCAGTGCCTCAAAGCAAAGGAGTGGCACGATGCGGCGGCAAAACAATAATTTCGATCTCACCTACTCAATCACGATTTTCCTGTTCCTGCTGAGCTTCTGGCCGCTGATCTCGCGCGCAGACGCTGATCTGATCACCTCGCCGGATCAATTTTCCAGCGGCGGCCTGTTGTTTCGGATGCAGCAAGGCTATGTCGTCGCAACAAAACTCAATACCGACATCAGTATCGAAGCGAGCGGACTCGTTGCCCGCGTCTCGGTCAGGCAGGCTTTTCGCAACGACGGGCAGCAGTGGGTCGAAGGCGTGTACGTTTTCCCGCTCCCGGAAAACGCGGCAGTTGACCGTATGCGGCTGCATATCGGCGAACGGTTCATCGAAGGCGAGATTCGGGAGAAAGAGCAGGCCAAAAAGGAATACGAAAAGGCCAGGAAAGCAGGCAAGAAAACCAGCCTAGTGAATCAGCAGCGCGCGAACCTGTTCACGACATCGATCGCCAATATCGCACCTGGCGAGACAGTGATCGTCGAGATCGAATACCAGCAGACACTGGACTACGACGAGGGTATGTTCAGCCTGCGATTTCCATTGACGATGACGCCACGCTACATCCCGGGTGTGCCTGTTGTCGACCGAAAAGGTTCCGGCTGGGCTGCCGATACGGCGCAAGTCCCGGATGCGTCGCTGATTACACCACCGTTCATCACCCGATCGGATAATCACAAGGTAACGATGCAGGTATCGATCAATGCCGGGATGCCGCTAGCTTTCGTTGGCAGTCGCTACCACCCGGTCGACGTTCACGAGAGTGGCGGTGTATATCAACTCACCTTCGCGGACAGTGATGTGCCGACGGATCACGACCTGGAGCTGATCTGGCGCCCATCTGTCGCAAATGCGCCCCGGGCACTATTGTTTTCAGAAGATCGTGGCAGCCAGACGCACTTGTTGCTGATGCTGGTACCTCCCGATGACGCAAACACGCCCGTGGTCGATGTGCCAAGGGAATTAATCCTGGTGATCGACACGTCAGGCTCCATGCATGGCACCTCGATCGAACAGGCGCGGCAGGCGGTGTTGCTGGCCCTCTCCGGGCTTAAGCCATCGGACAGGTTCAATGTCATTCAGTTTAACTCCGTTACCCACGCGCTGTTTTCGAACTCAGTGGATGCGTCACCACATCGGTTGCGTCAGGCACAGGCGTATGTACGGTCACTGCAGGCAGACGGCGGTACGGAAATGCGTACAGCCCTTGAAAAGGCTTTGCGCTCCGACTTTGATGACAACTATCTGCGCCAGATCATTTTCGTCACGGACGGCAGCGTCGGTAACGAAGAAGCGCTGTTTCAGTTGATCGACACTGAACTGGGCGCCGCCCGCCTGTTTACTGTGGGCATCGGCTCGGCACCGAACGGCTGGTTCATGGCCAAGGCGGCGGAAGCCGGTCGTGGCACATACACTTTTATCAGCGCGTTGCATGAAGTGACCGAAAAGATGGCGCGCCTGTTCCGCAAACTCGAGCAACCACAAGTTACCAATGTCGATATCCAGTGGCCGAAAGGCACTATTGTTGATGCTTATCCTGCGACCGTTCCGGACCTTTACTCGGGCGAACCGGTTGTTATCAAAGCGCGGCTTGATAAAAGACCCAGCGCAAGTGACGAAGTCGTGATCAGTGGCGATACCGTGATGGGTGAGTGGCAGGCCGCTATCTCGCTCAATACGGAAAACGACAGTGCCGGCATTGCAGCGCTGTGGGCACGCGCACGCATCGCAGAACTGGAGAATCGGCGACGTCGCGGCGAAGATGCCGAGCAAATGCGAGCCGAAATCGTAGCAACAGCGATCGGGCACCACCTGGTCAGCAAATACACAAGCCTCATCGCGGTCGACAAAACCCCGGTTCGACCCACAATAGAGACGCTTGGCAGGGACCAGGTGCCGAACCTGTTGCCACATGGCCAAAGCCAGCAAGCCATCCTTGGATTTGCGGCGACAGCGACGTCGGCACCACTGAGCCGCATGCTGGGTGCGTTTTTCCTGATACTGGCGATGTTCACCTGGTTGGGCCGGATAATGAGCAACGATCATGCACTTGTTGCGCAACGTTAAGCTCACCCCCGGGTTTGTTGTCATGAGCTGCCTTCTTTGCCTGGGATTCTGGCAGATGGGCCGGGGTGCTTATATCCCGGCCAAAGCATGGGTGGCCCAGGAGATGATGCACAATGCCTGGCAGCGTGCGGAAACAGGCCAGGACAGACCCCCGCCATGGCCCTGGGCGGACACCTGGCCGGTAGCGAAGTTGTCTGCAAAGCGCGGCGAGGTCGAACTCATTGTGCTTGCCGGCGGATCGGGGCGAACGCTGGCATTCGGTCCGGGACATCTTTCCGCAAGCGCACTGCCCGGGGAAGTTGGAAACGCCATCATTGCCGGACATCGCGACACGCATTTTCAGTTTCTGCGGGATCTTGAAATTGGCGAAACCATACTTTTCGAAATGGCAGATGGTCGCAGTCATCTTTATCGGGTGGTGAATCTCGATGTCGTTGATTCGCGCCGCGGCAGTATTGTCATGGATACGGAGGAACCGATGCTAAGCCTGGTGACCTGTTATCCGTTCAACACAGCCCAGTCGGGCGGACCGATGCGCTATATCGTCAGTGCCGAGATGATCTTTTGAAGTGCCTACGGATTCTGATTGGCCCAGAGGAGTGCAGCAGCGCTGATTGCGTCTGTGATCTCTCCGTTCTGCGCCATGGCCACTGCTTCGGTGAGAGGTAGCTTGCGAACTTCTATGTTCTCCGTTTTCTCGAAACCGGTTTCACCTTGTTGCAGACCTTTAGCAACGTACGCGAAGCCCTCTTCATCCGTAATCGAATTGCTCGTATGCAGCCGCAGGATTTCAGTCCAGTGCTCCGCCTCCAACCCGGTTTCCTCTTTTAGCTCTCGTTTCGCTGCCGCCAGAGCATCTTCGCCTTTCGGCGCGCCGCCCATGGGTACTTCCCAGGAATATTCGCCAAGCGTGTAACGATCTTGTCCGACAAGCCAGGTGTTGCCCGCATCGTCGAGTGGGATGATTGCCACGGCGCGGGTTTTGAAACGAATATGGCCGTAATCGTTTTGACCGCCGGAAGGATTGATGACCCGGTCTTCAACGACCGTCATCCAGGGGTTGTCGTAAATTACTTTAGAGCTGAGTTTCTTCCAACTCATGATTCGTTGGATCCTGTTTCGATGGACATGCGAAAATATCTGGATATCTGTCGCCAATTGAACCACATTGGCCCCGCGATTTTCAGGGAACGGTAAGAACTTCGGTCATTGCAGAGCAAGACAGCCTGGTTCATAGTGACGGTTGTTTACTCCATCGCGCTGATGTTTAGGCGCCGCGTATCCCAAACTACTATGGCTAAAGCTGAAGCCCGGCTTGCGCAGGGTCCTGTTGCCCGGCACCTGGTCCATATGACCGTGCCGGTAATGTTTGGCATCTTTACGATGATGCTGCAAACCTTTATCGATGCGTGGTTTATCGGCCAGGTAGGAGATCGGGAGCTCGCCGCGCTGGGTTTCGCGTTTCCCATCATCATGGTGGTCAGCAGCGTTGCCATCGGGCTTGGCGCGGGCACGTCCTCGGTGGTTGCGCGTGCGATCGGCGCCCACAATCACAGGCGGGCCCGACGATTGGCAACCGACAGCCTGATACTGTCCTTTGTCATCTGCACCATCATCAGCGCAATTGGCCTTGCGACGATATGGCCCTTGTTTCGCTTGATGGGTGCGCCGGACGACATGATTCCGTTGATTGGCGGCTACATGAGCATTCTGTACGCGGGAATACCCTTCGTGGTGGTGGGTATGGTGGGCATGGCGAGCATGCGCGCTACAGGCGATACCCGGCTGCCCAGCATGCTGATGGTGATGGCAGCGGTGATCAACATGGTGCTCGATCCCATTCTGATCTTCGGATTCGGGCCAATACCGGCCATGTCACTAAATGGTGCCGCATTTGCAGCCCTGCTTGCCCGGGGCTCCATTTTCGCCGGCACTGTTTACCTGATGCGCACGCGCCTCGACATGCTGACCTTCAACAGGCCCGATCCGGAAGAACTAAAAAAATCCTGGGTGGATATTCTGCATGTTGGCATTCCGGCGGCGGCAACCAACGTAATTATCCCGATTGCGACCGGCGTCATCACTGCCATGCTTGCGCGATATAGTCCGGAAGCCGTTGCCGGTTTCGGTGTTGCCAGCCGGATTGAGTCTCTGACCCTGGTCATGTTCTACGCTCTGTCGGCGATCATCGGGCCGTTCGTTGGCCAGAACATTGCCGCCTGCAAGCCCGACCGAATTTACGAGGCACTGAAGTTATGCGCGATTTTCTGCCTTGTCACGGGCCTGATTATCGCTGCCATGCTCGCGGCATTGAGCGAATTCCTGCCAGCTCTGTTCAGTGAGAATTCGGATGTTACGGAAACGGCCAGGCTGTTCCTGCTGATCGCGCCAATAAGTTACGGCGCTTACGGCGTGGTAATGGTCATGAACGCATCGTTCAATGGCATGGGTAAACCGATGCCTGCGGTAGTGATCAGCGTTGTGCGCATGGTGGTGCTGTATGTGCCACTCGCCATACTCATGCAGCCCCTGATGGGTATGGCTGGAATATTTGGTACTTATGCGTTTGCCAATATCGCGTCAGCCCTGGTCGCCTATCTCTGGGCACGCGGTTCGGTACAGGAACAGTGTGACAAGCACGAACCGCCGATACTCGTATCAGAGACCGGGTAACAAGCGGCGGCGGTAGTAAAAGTGCATGCCGATGCTCCGGCTGGCCATGAAAATAATAAATGCCAGCCATAAGCCGTGATTCCCGAGGAACTGAAGCATGTACCACGCGGGCAGAAAAACGACTACTGTCGATATGACCATGATGTCGCGCATTTCCCTTGCCCGGGTGGCACCAACGAACACGCCGTCATATAAAAAGGGAAGAACGGATACCAGGGGGGATATCACCAGCCATGGCAGATAGGTGAGTGTGGTTTCACGTACTTCCGGCAAATCGGTGAGTACCCGGATCAGCAAGGGCCCGCCAAAATAGAATGTGGCACAAAAGCCGACAGCAATTAGCAATGACCAGCGCAGCGTAATCGAAACCGATGCCTGAAAGGCCGCCCGGCTCTTTGCGCCAATGGCCTTGCCAACCAACGCTTCTGCCGCATGTGCCAGGCCATCCAGCGCGAACGACAACAGATGCTGCAAATTTATCAGGATGGCATTGGCCGCCAGGATCAGCCCGCCCTGTCGTGCACCCTGCGCGGTAACGAAGGCGAACGTGAACATCAAAGCGATCGTTCGAACAAACAAGTTACCGTTCACGGCGAGAAATGCTTTGTACTCCGAGAGCGATGTCAGCTTGGAGGGTATCCAGTGTCCTCCATGCTTGCGTAGTTCGGTCCAGGCAAAGCCAAGTCCAATCGCGACGCCGACATACTCGGCGATAACTGACGCTGCCGCGACGCCTTCGACTTTCCAGTCGAGAACAACCACGAACCAGAGATCAAGTACGATGTTGATGATGTTGGTGAACAACACCATGATGAGTGGTACGCGTGCATTTTGCAGTCCAATAAACCAGCCGATCAGTGCATAAGTCGCAAGCGTTGCAGGCGCACTCCAGATTCGAATATGGAAGTAATCCGACGCGTATTGACGCACCACGGCATCAGGACCAAGAAGGTTCAGGCCGATATGTCCAAGCGGCAGCTGCAACGCGATCAGCACAGTCGCAATCAGAGATGCAGTGATCAGCGCCTGCCCGAGTACGACGCGAACACCATCAATGTCATCGGCACCAAATCGTTGGGCGGCCATTCCGGTTGTTCCCATGCGAAGGAAATTGACGCTCGCGTACAGGAAACCAAAAATGACTGAGCCGATAGCAACAGCGCCGAGATAGGCGGCATTATCGAGGTGCCCAGTGACGCCGGTGTCGACCATGCCCAGCATCGGCACAGAAATATTGGAGAGGATCATTGGCAGCGCGATGCGCCAGACCTCGCGGTTGCCAGGAATGGCGTGTTGGTCGCTCAGAAAGCGTTGACGCCGGTTAGCTCTTTGCCCACGACGAGCTGGTGCACAGTTTCTGTGCCTTCGTAGGTGATGACGCTTTCAAGGTTCAGCATGTGCCTCACCGGGACAAACTCGGCACTGATACCGGCACCGCCGAGAATGTCCCGTGCATCACGTGCAATATCGATCGCAGCGCGACAGTTATTCCACTTGGCAATCGATACCTGTGTTGGTGTCATTTTGCCTGCATCTTTCAGCTTGGCGAGTTGATAGGATAACAATTGTGCGGTTGTTATCCGCCGTGCCATATCGGCCATACGGAGCTGAATGGTCTGGGTATGCGACAAAGGCCGTCCGAACAAGATCCGCTCATCGGTATAGCTCAATACTTCAGCAAGGCATGCCTGCGCAGCACCGATGACGCCCCAACTGATACCGAAGCGTGCCTGTGTCAGGCAACTGAGTGGACCTTTCAAGCCAACCACCCCCGGCAATACGTTTTCGTCCGGTACTCGCACATTATCCAAAAACAATGCGCCGGTTATGGACGCTCGCAGTGAAAACTTGTTTTCGATTTCCTGCGTGGTGAAACCCGGCATGTCTTTTTCAACGATGAATCCGCGTACGCCATTATCAGTCTCCGCCCAGACTATCGCGGCATCAGCGATAGTACCGTTAGTGATCCACATTTTCGAGCCGTTAATAATCCAGTCCTCGCCGTCTCGTTTAGCGTGCGTCTTCATGTTTGAAGGGTCGGAACCACCCTGCGGTTCGGTTAGTCCGAAACAACCGATCGTTTCGCCGCGCGCCATTGCCGGCAGCCATTTTTGTTTTTGCTCCTCAGAGCCAAACGTGTAGATGGGGTACATCACCAGGCTGCTTTGCACAGAGACAAAACTTCTGAGGCCGCTGTCTCCGCGTTCGAGCTCCTGACAGATCAGCCCGTAAGAAATACTGTTCATACCGGCGCAGTCGTAACCGTCAATCGAGCTTCCGAGAAGACCCAGCTCGGCTACCTTCGGTACGATCTCTTCGGGGAAGTAATGGCGTTCGAACGCATCCTGAATACCTGGCAGGACCTGTTCATCGACGAATCTGCCGACTGATTCCTTCACCATTCGTTCTTCGTCTGTGAGCAAAGAACGGATGTCGTAAAGATCCATGGGATCGAGTTTCCTGGTATTGGCCACGTTGGCTCCGGGCAGTTTGATGCTTTTGTCGGGGTGCCGATTCTACCGGATATCGCGGGCGAATGGTTATCGTGGCGATGTCAAAAGGGAATCCCAAGTCGCCGATAGATGTTGGAGAGCAACCACAATGGCGCGATCATGACCAGTTGCACATCGCGCAGTACCGCGCGCAATCCGCCAGCTTCATAATGTCCAAGAGAAAGTCCGGCTACGCCGACGCCAATCATTATTGACGACGCATGCTCAAGCGGAACCGCCAGGCCGGTAAACCAGACCTGCAGTGCTGCCATTCCCCAGACAAACGGCACCATACCGAATCCCAGTGGCAATGAAATGAAAAAGTAATAAATGATCGTCGCCATCAGGAAAGCACTTCCCCAGTTCAGAAGCGGCGAAATATCCCTGAACGCACCCGGCACAGGAAGTGACCACAATACGCCCACGGTACCTGTCAATACGAGCAACATCGACACCCAGTAAATGCTCGGGTTTCCCACTTTGCTGTGGCGCTCGCCAAATTCAACCAGCCATATGTCGGTTTCAGCCATAGCTCTCATAATACACAGGGATCAAAAAGCGGGGTCAAAAAGCGGGGTCAGACTTCAGTTTTCATAATCGCGGCCCGAAGCCGCGATTATGAAAACTGAAGTCTGACCCCGCTTTTTCGTGCGAGAGCTTAAGCGACCATTTCACCTCTCAATGTCTTGATCGCTTTTACTTCGATCTGGCGAATGCGTTCGGCAGAGACACCGTACTCGTCGGCCAGCTTATGCAGCGTCAGCTTGTCTTCGGTCAGCCAGCGTGTTTCGAGAATCCGTCGGCTCCTGTCGTCAAGCGTTTCCAGCGCGGCAGCCATGCGGCTGGTGGCGTCGTCATGCCAGTCTGATTTTTCAACGAGCGTCGCTGGATCTTCGTCGGGGCTCGGTAGAAAAGCTGCCGGGGAAAATACACGGTCTTCATCCCGGGCATCCGGTACCGGATCAAATACGGCGTCGCGCGATGACAGCCTACGCTCCATCTCGTTAACTTCCTTGGGCGAAACGCCCAGGTCTTTGGCGACGGCCTGTGTTTCTGCGTGAGACAGCCATGCCAGGCTCTTCTTCTTTCTTCGCAGATTGAAGAACAGTTTTCGCTGGGCCTTGGTAGTAGCAACCTTGACGATGCGCCAGTTGCGCAACACGTATTCGTGAATCTCTGCACGAATCCAGTGCACCGCAAACGATACGAGTCGAACCCCGTACTCCGGGTCAAATCGCTTAACCGCTTTCATTAAACCAACATTGCCTTCCTGGACCAGGTCACCGAGGGGCAGACCGTAGCCGGTATATCCTTTCGCAATGTGCACGACAAAACGAAGATGCGCCATGACGAGCTCGCGGGCTGCGTCCAGGTCTTCATGGTCACGCAAGCTGCGGGCCAGTTCCTGCTCATCTTCTCTGGAGAGGACTGGAATGGCACCGACAGCATGAATGTAGGAATCCAGGCTTCCGACCGGTCCGGCGAGGGCAATTTCGTAGTTCGTTTTAGCGATAGCCGTTGTCATCTTTGGTTTCTACCTCCGTATCTGGGAACGTAATTTTAGCACTCCACCGGTTAGAGTGCTAACAAGTGCGATAGTTCCGGTTTAGAGGCTTTAGAATACCGTTTAAAAACAAATAGATACTGTAATCGCAACACCCTTGCATTATGTTTAATCGGAGAGGAGCGGCTGAAAACCCGATCGATTCAGCGGGGCTCAATCCGCCGCATATGCCTTGCCGCGGCGATCCAGGATCCGGTGAGCCCGAGTAGAACGCCGACGCCAACGATTGTGAGGCTCTCGCGAAGATCCAGCCCCAATGCGCTAAAACCACTGTTATACAGTCCTGCAAGCCGCGTTATCGGTTCGTCCAGTGCGTAGAGGCCATAGCCGACGAGCGCAAGCGCCAGGAGCCCACCTCCCAGCCCGTACCAAAGACCGGTATAGAGAAAGGGCCGGCGCACAAAAGCGTTGCTTGCGCCGATTAACTTGGTTACCTCGATTTCTTCCCGCCGGTTCTGGATATCCAGACGGATCGTATTGCCGATGATTATGATTATTGCGACGCCAAGAAGAACGCCACCCATAGCAATCGCGCGTTGCAGCATATCCAGGATGGCAAGGAATCGTTGCACCCACTCCGTGTCGACCTGCACAAGATCGGTTTCGGGAAGATTGGTGAGCTCCTCGTTAAGGAGACTCATCGACTGCGCGGTGTTAGCGCCACTCGGTCGTACGACCAGTGTATGAGGCAAAGGATTGCCCTCGAGATGGTCGAGGGCCGAACCGAATCCCGAGTGTTTCTTAAATTCCTCCAGCGCCTCTTCTGCGGAAACAAAGACGACGCTTTCGACATCGGCGCGCTGCCCGATTATCCTGGCCAGGTTCTCGGCCTCGGCAAGCGATGTACCCGTAGTGAGGTAAACCGAAAAATCGAGCGCATTTTCCAGGTTACCGCTGATTGCCCGGGCGTTCTTGATCACGAGATGCATGGCGGCCGGTAATGCCAGGGTCACGGCGATCACGAGGATAGTCATCAGGTTTGCAAATGGTTGCTGTGCGAGACGACCAAGCGCAGCAACACAAGTGCTGGCGTGCCGATGCGCCCAGATGCGCACAGGCCCGGAAGAGCGCACCGGCGCAAGGGCTTCCGATGGCTGTCTCATTGCCATTGATCGCGCTCCCTTTCCGCCTCGTAGCGTTCCACGTATTCGGCAACAGGATCCTCATCAGCCTGTTGTTGCAACGTTCCGTCTTCCAGTGCAATACGCCGGCATCCGAGCTGGTCAATCAGCGCAATGTCATGACTTGCGATCAGCAGCGTTACACCGACTTCATTGAAACGCCGGAAGATACGCATGACTTCCAGCGACAGATCGGGATCGAGATTACCGGTAGGCTCATCAGCGATAAGCAATTTTGGACGTGAAACAATCGCCCGCGCGATGCCAACGCGTTGCTGCTCGCCTGAAGAGAGAGTTTCGGGAAACTGCCGTTCTTTCCGGAGCAGTCCAACCTGATCAAGTGCCGCACGAACCTTGCGGGACGCATCACGATGACCGACGCCGGCGATGATGAGTGGCAGGGCAACGTTGTCGAAGACAGGCCGGTCATAAAGCAACTTGTGATCCTGAAATACCATCCCGATCTGACGCCGGTAGGCTGGCACCTTGCGTCTTGAAACACGCCGGGTGTTCTGGCCGTCGACGATGACCTGACCGCTTGTCGGACGCTCGATCAGTGCAATCAATTTCAGCAGCGTGCTCTTGCCGGCACCGGAATGGCCGGTGACGAACACCATCTCACCGTCATCGACCGAAAGAGAGAGGCCCTTGAGGGCTTCCTGTCCGTTTGGGAATCGCTTTGTTACGCCTTCAAGTCGTATCACTGATCAGCCCTGTGGCCCCGTTTCGTCGCCTGACAAAAGCGCGTCAACAAAGTCCTTTGCATTGAACGCCTGCATATCATCCGCACCTTCTCCAATGCCAATAAAGCGAACCGGTACACCCAGTTTCTCCGCAATCGCGATCAGGATGCCACCTTTGGCGCTGCCATCCAGCTTTGTCACGGTAATCCCGGTAAGCCCAAGAGCATCATGAAACTTCTCCGCCTGTACCAACGCGTTTTGGCCAAGGCCGGCGTCGAGTACCAACATGATCTCGTGCGGCGCGTCCGAGTGATGGCGCTGGAGAACACGCTTGACCTTGGCAAGCTCATCCATCAGGCCCTGCTGGTTCTGCAGTCGTCCCGCAGTGTCGGCAAGCAATACATCAATGCTTCTGGATCGAGCTGCCTCGTACGCATCGTATATGACTGCGGCGGGATCGGCACCCATCTGTTGCGCAATGACCGGCACATCATTCCTGGCGCCCCATGCCTGGAGTTGCTCTACTGCCGCTGCCCTGAACGTGTCACCGGCGGCGAGCATCACTGTTTGGCCATTTTCCGTAAAGCGACGTGCGAGCTTGCCGATGGTGGTGGTCTTGCCGGCGCCATTGACGCCTACCATCAGGATTACGAATGGGCCATCGGTAGTCTGTATCTCGAGTGGATGCTCCACAGGCTCAAGGAGTTCAATAATGCTGCTGCGCAGGCCCTCACGTAAGGCTGCGATATCTTTTAATTCCTTGCGGGCGAGACGCTTTTGCAGCCCTCCGATTATGCGCTCGGTGGCTTCGACACCGACATCGGACATCACGAGGCCGGCTTCGAGATCCTCCAATACTTCTTCATCGATTTTTCCACCGGGGGCCAGGTTCGCAAGATCGTAGGTCAGCCAGCTATTGCCACTGTTCAATTTCGCGCGCAGTTTTTTGACGAAACCCCGTTTTTTGTTCGCGTCCTGCTTCTTACGTTTTCCAAACATAAAACCAAATTCCTGATTTTGAGCTGCTATGCCTTACACTTAAATTTCAACACCGAAAAAACCGCCGTGGAGGAACGATGGCGAAGCGAGACGGCTTGGCAAAAAAAGTTTCACAGCCCGGGCGGCTGCGTATTGTAGCCGGAAAATGGCGGAGCCGCCTTTTGCCGATAGCGAACCAACGGGGGCTGCGCCCGACGTCGGCGCGCGTTCGCGAAACCTTGTTCAACTGGTTGTCGACGGAGATCCTTGGCAGTCACTGCCTGGATCCATTTGCAGGAACCGGGGCGCTCGGCTTTGAGGCTTTGTCCAGGGGTGCCGCAACGGTAACGATGATCGAGAAATCGCCGAAAGTTGCCGATATCCTGAGGAACAGCGCCGCGCTTCTCGAGGCCGATAACGTCCGGATTGAATGTGCAGATGCTATGTCACTCCTGAAACGAAGAGCAGACAAGCGCTACGATATCGTGTTCCTCGACCCGCCTTTTGCGGACGATCTTGTGGAAGAATGCTGCCATTTACTGCAAAGTAACGGCTGGTTGGCGGATCGGGCCGCAATCTATATTGAGCAGGACAAGTCGAGGCCGCTCACGGAGTTGCCGGCAGGATGGCAGGTGACCAAGAACAAGAAAGCCGGCAATGTCAGATTCTCGCTTGCGCACGTAAACGAGCAGGACCAACAGGGGGAAACCAGGTGACAGTATCAGCGATGTATCCGGGGACTTTTGACCCCATTACGCTTGGGCATGAAGATCTTGTGCGCCGGGCCTGCCGTTTGTTCGACAAAGTCGTTATTGCCGTCGCGGCTAATCCTGGAAAAGAGCCGATGTTTTCGCTCGAAGAGCGAGTCGCGCTTGCCAAGACCGTCACGAAAAATTTCGACAATGTTGAGGTCAGCGGTTACGATGGGCTCACTGTTGATTTCGCAACCTCCAACGATTTGCAGGTCATTGTCCGGGGTCTGCGTGCTATCTCCGATTTTGAATACGAGTTTCAGCTCGCCAATATGAACAGGCACCTGACGGACGATGTGGAAACCGCCTTCCTGACGCCGACAGAGACTTACACCTATATATCTTCCACGCTGGTTCGCGAAATCGCGGGTATGGGTGGCGATATTTCAGAATTTGTTTCGCCGGAAGTAAAAGACGCACTGCTTGCTCGCATCAACAAAAATAGAAAGGCCTATCGCTGACAGGTCTTGCAGTAGTAAGTCGATCTCTGGCCGAGTACGGCTACTGAGAGTGGTGTCGCACAACGTCGGCAGGCCTCGCCATCGCGCCCATAGACATTCAGGCTCTGTCGAAAATATCCAGGTTCACCGTCACTGCCATGAAAATCCTGCAAGGTTGTCCCACCAGCCTTGATCGCGCGTCCCAGTACGTCCTTGATGGCGTCAGCCAGCAGACGCATACGCTTTTTCGCAATGCGATCGGAGCGTCGTTTGGGATGAATCCCTGCCTGGAACAATGACTCGCTGGCGTATATGTTGCCGACTCCCACAACTACAGCCGCGTTCATTATGAACTGCTTCACGGCCACCCGGCGTCCACGCGCCGTTTGCCACAAATAGTCACCATCGAAGTTATCGCTGAGCGGCTCCGGACCCAGACCGCGAATCAAAGGGTGTTCGTCTACATTCTCAGACCACAAAAAAGAACCGAAACGGCGCGGGTCGCGAAAACGCATGGACTTGCCGCTGGTCAGCTGGATGTCGATATGGTCGTGTTTGCCGGCAGGTTCGTTTCTGTCGGTGATACGTACGCTACCGGACATGCCGAGATGCAACATTGCTGTGCCGCTGTCCGTATGGAACAACAGGTACTTGGCGCGACGGCGAATTGAACGAATTGTCTGGCCGGACAGCTTGTCCTCGATGCCCTCCGGCACCGGCCAACGCAGACGGCGATCACGAACGATTACAGTTTGAATCCGCCGGCCTTCCATCCAGGGAGCGAGGCCACGCCGGCTGGTTTCGACTTCTGGTAATTCAGGCATGCACCATTGTGCAAAAAAAAGCCCGCTGATGCGGGCTTTTTCATACTTGATCAAGTATCACTTAATCTTCGCTTCCTTATAAAGTACGTGCTTACGAATTGTAGGATCGTACTTTTTGGTCTCCATCTTCTCCGGATGCAGACGTTTGTTCTTGGTCGTCGTATAGAAATGTCCGGTGCCGGCACTTGAGACGAGTTTGATTTTTTCTCTCATTTCGTTATCCTCCGGCGCGCTTAAACGCGCTTCCCTTCAGCGCGCATATCGGCCAGCACTTTCTCAATGCCATGCTTGTCAATAATGCGAATTCCCTTCTGCGAAACACGCAGACGAACGTAGCGTTTTTCCGCCTCCAGCCAGAATCGCTTGCTTTGCAAATTCGGCAAAAAGCGACGGCGAGTTCTGTTCTTGGCGTGAGAAACGTTGTTACCGCTTTGCGGGCGCTTCCCGGTTACCTGGCAAACCTTGGACATGATCTGTAAGTCTCTGATTTTGTTAAGTGTTGCCCGCGTGATGAGGGCAGAGAGCGGGACTTTATACCAGCACAGGCAGCACCAATCAAGTACTCAATGCACCCCGGCGGTTTTGTAATCTCTCCCGTCAGGGTCAATCGCGGCTGGAAGCCGCTCCTACGAGCCCGCGCCAGATTCGTAGGAGCGGCTTTTTGTACAGGATGTACTTATGTCGCGCAGCACATGGATGTGCGGGAGTGACCCAGCCGCGATTGACCCCTAAAGCATCCCCCTCTTTGCCAGCGAACTGGCCTTGCCATCCCCTATCACCAGGTGATCCAGCAGCCGTATATCGACCAGCTCCAGCGCCGATTTCAGGCGCCTGGTAATACGCTCGTCCGCCTGGCTGGGCTCGGCCATACCCGACGGGTGATTATGCGCGACGATTACGGCGGCTGCGTTAACAGAAAGAGCCTGCTTGACGACTTCGCGTGGGTAAACGCTGGTGCCGTCGATAGTGCCCCGAAACAGCTCGTCGAACAGGATGATCCGGTGCCGGTTGTCGAGATAGAGGCAGCAGAACAACTCATGCGGCAGGTCTCGCAGCTTGGCCATGAGAAAGGCCTCCGTGTCAGCAGGGCTGCGTATTGCCTGGCCTTTTGGCAGCGATGCTTCGAAGTATCGCTTTGCGAGCTCTGGCAGCGTTTTGAGTATTGCGAGCCTGACGTTGCCAATGCCGTGAAACTCGCTCAATTGCTGTGACTGTGCTTGCAGCATCGGCCTTAGCCCGCCGAAGCGACGCAACAGTTTCTCCGCTAGCTCCATCGCAGCCTGTTGCTGTGTTCCACGCTGAAAGAGGACGGCCAGCAGTTCTGCGTCCGACAGTAATTCCGCACTGCCGGTCCGCAGGTGATTGCGTGGCCCGCCGCTGCATTGTGCTGTGGTCATGGGCGCTCCCTGTCCGAATATGGTTTCCAGGGCACAGCATGGGCACTCCAGCCAGCATCAGCAAGGCCCAAAAGCAGCCAGGAAGGTCCTATTTGCTGGCTTTACAGAGGCTCAACAAGCTAAGATTTCAGTATGCGCACTGCACCCAAAAACGTATTTCTCGGTATCAGCGGCGGCATTGCAGCCTACAAGACGCCTGAGCTGGTGCGGCGCCTGCGAGAACGCGGTGCCGAGGTGCAGGTCGTCATGACCCAGTCTGCCAGGGAGTTCGTAACGGAGACCAGCTTGCAAGCGGTATCCGGGCGGCCGATACGCAGCAACATCTGGGACAAGGAAGCCGAAGCGGCAATGGGCCACATAGAACTCGCCCGCTGGGCGGATATTGTCCTGATTGCGCCGGCAACGGCAGAGATGTTGTCGCGTCTGGCATCGGGTTCCGCGCCGGATCTGCTCACCACCGTCTGCCTGGCGACGGAAGCTGAACTGGTAGTAGCGCCGGCCATGAATCGCGTGATGTGGGCGAAGCCTGCGGTACAAGCGAACTGCAAGTTGCTTGAAGAACGCGGCACGCGAATTCTCGGACCAGGTGTCGGCTCACAGGCCTGCGGTGAAGAAGGCGCAGGCAGGATGCTTGAGCCGGACGAAATCGCGCGGCAGGTGATGGCAAGTGGTCCTGTCGCCCTCGAATCGGGCACCCCGCAGTCGCTCGCCGGCAAAACCGTCATGGTGACAGCCGGCCCGACCCGTGAAGCGATCGACCCGGTTCGCTATATCACGAACCGAAGTTCCGGGAAGATGGGCTATCGTGTTGCCGAAGCCGCCCGCGATGCTGGCGCGAAAGTCGTCTTAGTCAGTGGCCCGGTCAACCTGGAACGACCGGAGGGCATGGATGTCATCGATATTGAGTCAGCCGAGCAACTGTTTGCCGCCGCCCACGAGAACATCGCTGACGTCGATATTTTTATCGCAGCTGCAGCGGTCGCTGATTACCAGCCAGAACAACGCCATGAGAACAAAATAAAGAAAACAGAATCACACATGTCTATCGAGCTTGTGAAAGCACCGGATACACTGGCGGCGATCTCAGCATTACCGGAGCGACCGTTCTGCGTTGGCTTCGCAGCTGAAACCGAAAAGGTCAGTGAGCATGCTCGCGGCAAACTCGCCAGAAAAAAACTCGATATGATTATCGCGAACAAGGTTGGTGCCAACCTTGGCTTCGATTGCGACGAGAATACAGTTGAGGTGTTCTGGCGTACTGGTGAGAGGGAGTTTCCGAAGACCTCTAAATCGGCCCTGGCCGCAGAACTAATAGAATTGATAAGTGAGCGTTACGAAGAAAGCGCTGGCAAACCGGCCGCTATCGCGGCCAGCGACTGACAGGCGAAATGTATTGAAAGCGATTGAGTTGAAGATTCTGGATTCACGATTGGGCGATTCCATCCCACTGCCGTATTACGCGACTGACGGTTCTGCCGGCCTTGATATGCGTGCCTGCATTGGTGAGCCTCTAACCGTTAACCCGGGAGAAACACACCTGGTGCCCACGGGGCTCGCTATCCATATTGCGGATCCGGCGTTGGCTGCTGTGCTGTTGCCCAGGTCCGGCCTGGGGCACAAGCACGGACTTGTACTCGGCAACCTCACCGGACTCATTGATTCGGATTATCAGGGCCAGGTATTTATCTCGTGCTGGAATCGCGGTGCGATGGCTTATGAAATCGATCCAGGCGAACGCATCGCGCAAATGGTTTTCGTGCCGGTAGAACAAGTGAAGTTTCAGGTCGTCACCGAGTTCGGTGACAGCGAAAGAGGTGATGGAGGCTTCGGCCATACCGGAACGCATTGACCTTGTAATGAGGACAGATCTGAAGGGGGTGTCGCAGTCTTGCTGGTTAAGAGACTATGGTGCTGTCGAAGCTTGTTGGTCGAGGCCTTTTATTCGCTTGAAGCGCAAAATGTCTACCTCAAAGCGAGCGACGATGTCGGCCTCGTCCGATTTAAAGCGCAGCAAGTTGCCTTCGTGTCGTTCGATCGTTGTTTTGGTTGACGCGATGTCGTCGGTGAGGTCACGATCAATCATCGGCGAATCCGGATCATCGCTGTATGGCTGGAAATTCGAAGCATCCGTCATCAGGCTATCGAGGCGACGCTGCAAATTGCGCAGATAAAGTTCAGTAACCCTGGTTTGTGCCTGAAACAGCTCAATACGGCGATCGCGGTGCATGAGAATTTCTTCAATGGACATGTATGTTGCGAGCAATGCCTGGTCTGCACGTTTTTGCAGCTCCAGCTCCCGGGCCAACTGCAACTGGCGTTGCTCCTCTGCTATCTCTTCGGGGGTCTTCTTGCCATGCAGGGTGTCAACCGCTATGCCGTGCACGTTGATGACCTGTTTTTCTAACTCGGCGTATTCAGCAGGAATGCTGTCGCCGTAATGCACCTGCCCATCCTTGTCTACCCAGCGGTATAACTTCTGATTATCTTTAGCAAGCGCGGCCATCGGCAGCAGCAGAAGGGTCAGAACGGTGATTGCAAGGATTTTCATGGCGCTAACTATTGCACATCTCAAGTTGGCAGAGGAGGGACTGGTTCGCGTATTCAAAGCTTAGCTGGCGTAGCGTATTCTGTAAACAAGGCCACTTAATTCAGTAAATTCATCTAGTTAGGACGTTACGCCGTATTTCTTGCGATACGCCATCACGGGCTCGAGGTGTTCCGCGTACTCGCTCTCTTCTTCAATCAACTCGATCAGGTCTTCCAGCTGCACGATACTGAATACAGGTATTCCCAGCGTGTGCTCAAGTTCCTGGACAGCGGATCTTGAGTCCTGGCCGACCTCCTGACGGTCGAGTGAAATCACGAGTCCGGCGACTTCCGCCCCGGCATTTGTGATGGTCTTGCAGGCCTCGCGGACAGCAGTGCCTGCCGTGATGACATCGTCAACGATAAATACCCGGCCAGCCAATGGAGCTCCAATAATGCTGCCACCTTCTCCATGAGCTTTAGCCTCTTTGCGGTCGAACGCATAAGGCACGTCAATATCGCGATGCTCAGCCAGCGATGCTGCCGTCAATGTGACCAGCGGGATACCCTTGTACGCAGGGCCAAACAGCATGTCGAACTCAACCTCTGAATCCGCGATCACCGCGGAATAAAACCGACCGAGTTTTGCGGCGGCATATCCTGTATTGAATAAGCCGGCATTGAAAAAGTAAGGGCTGACACGCCCGGACTTAAGCGTGAACTCTCCAAAGCGAAGCACGTCGAGTTCCAGCGCGATCTCCAGAAATTCTTTCTTGTACGCTTGCATTATATTGGATTACACAGCTTCTGTATGATGGGCTACAGGCATCGCCTGCCGCCTCTCTCAGGCAGGTAAATCAAGTATGCCATACGAAGCAGCATTTCTGCAGTCGATCTGCAACGAAGTACAGGTAAGGAAGGGGAATTAATTGTTTCGCGTTATATCGATCAACACAAACGGCATTCGCGCCGCGGCCCGCAAGGGCTTTTTCGACTGGTTGGCCAAGCAGGATGCCGATGTTGTCTGCATCCAGGAAACCAAGGCACAGGAACATCAGCTGACCGACGATTGCTTCAGGCCGGATGGCTACCATTGCTACTATGAGGATGCCGTAAAGAAGGGATACAGCGGTGTGGCGATTTATTCCAGGCAAAAACCGGACAGGATAATTCGCAGCTTTGGTCAAAAAGAATTCGACGATGAGGGGCGTTACCTGGAGGCGCGTTTTGGCAAAATGAGCGTCGTATCCGTTTATTTGCCGTCCGGCTCATCAGGCGATGTAAGGCAGGACGCGAAATACCGATTTCTCGACACGTTCACGCCGCACCTGCAATCGTTGATGCGCCGTCGTTCCGAGTATGTTCTGTGTGGCGACTGGAATATCGCGCACAAAGAAATCGACTTGCGAAACTGGCGTGCCAATCGAAAGAATTCAGGCTTTCTGCCAGAGGAACGCCAGTGGATGGATGAGCTATTTGGGGAACATCGTTTTGTTGATGCCTTTCGTGTGGTGAATCCGGAGCCAGACCAGTACACCTGGTGGTCAAACCGGGGCCGTGCCTGGGATAATAATGTTGGATGGCGTCTGGACTACCAGGTCGTCACGCCAGGACTGAAAGGCAAGGTACTGGCTGCTGATATCTACAAAGATGAGCGGTTTTCGGATCACGCACCGCTGACCATGGATTACCGGATCGACCATGGCTGACGAAGGAAGTACGAAAATCTCGCCGGCACGGAAAACCGGCGGTTCGGCAATTTCCTGGTGGGAGTCGATCGCCGAATACGGCCATCCTCGCGTTGTCGGCATGTTATTTCTCGGATTTTCCGCCGGGTTGCCATTCCTCCTGGTTTTCTCAACGCTGTCGGCCTGGTTAAGCGATGTAGGAGTCAGCCGAACGACCATTGGGTTCTTTGCCTGGATTGGCATCACCTATTCGATCAAGGTGATCTGGGCACCGCTTGTCGACCGGCTTGAATTACCGTTCCTGACGAGATTTCTTGGCAAGCGCCGCAGCTGGATGTTGCTTGGGCAACTGGGTATCGCCGCGGGCCTGACAGCGATGGCATTAATCGATCCGAGTTCCAATCTTGCACTCTTTGCTTTCATCGCGTTCCTGGTCGCCTTCTCATCCGCAACCCAGGATGTTGCATTGGACGCGTACAGGATCGAGGCGGTGGAGCGCCGTTACCAGGGTCCAATGGCGGGCAATTACCAGACAGGTTATCGGATTGGCCTGCTTATGGCGGGTGCGGGCGCATTGTTCATTGCTGATGTTGCGAGCTTCCAGATTGCTTATATTGCGATGGCTGTGCTTATGTCTGTCGGGATCGTTACGGTTCTTCTGCTCGATGAGCCGGAAGTTGACGCAGAGGCTGGCAGGCTGCGCGATGCGGATCTGGTCACGGCAATATCCGGGTTCGGGCATGGCAAGCGTCAACTAAACGACTTACAAAAATGGATTCTCGGTGCGGTTGTAAATCCGTTTCTGGACTTCTTCCGACGTACTGGTCGATGGGCATTTGTTATCCTGGCATTCATAGCTGTCTATCGGATCAGTGATTTGGTCATGGGAATTATGGCGAATCCGTTCTACCTGGAATTGGGATTCACGAAATCTGAAATTGCCGCAATTGCCAAGGCATTCGGAATCGCTATGACGATTGTCGGGGCCGTGACCGGAGGGTTGCTGGTCGCCCGCTACAGCGCAGTTCGCATGCTGGTTGTTGGAGCGGTTTTGGTTGCCGCAACGAACCTCCTGTTCGCACAGCTGGCAGTTATTGGTGCAGACAAGTCTTTCCTGGCGGTCACTATCTCGGCGGACAATTTCAGTGCCGGATTCGCCGGGTCGGTCTTTATCGCATTTCTGTCGAGCCTGACCAGCTCCACCTACACGGCAACGCAATATGCGTTATTTTCTTCGCTCATGACACTGCCCGGCAAGATCATCAGTGGCTTCAGCGGAATGATCGTGGATGCGCATGACTACCAGTGGTTCTTTTTCTATGCGGCAGTCATGGGGATTCCCGCCATCATCCTGTCACTCGTAATCATGTGGTGGTCGTCGAAAACCATGCAGCAGAATGACTAAGCAAGAGCTGCGGCAAGTTGTCATAGGAAAGCTCGACGAAATCGAAGATCCGGGTTGTCGGGAATTCCAGATCGGCGAAGGAGGCTGGCCGTTCAAAGGCTTCGTTGTTCGCCAGGGCGGCCGGGTTGTCGCGTATCAAAACCATTGTGCCCACTTAGGCCATCCTTTGAACTGGATGCCGGACGGGTTCCTCACCAGGGACAAGAGCAACATCATTTGCTCATCGCATGGTGCGCTTTACGAAATTGACTCAGGCTTATGTATTGCAGGCCCCTGTATGGGCAAGACGCTTCACCCGGTCGAGGTCCGGGTGGAAAAGGGCGAAATCATCGTTCGAGGCCCGACCGGGCTGCGTTAGTCGACTTTGTCGAGAAACGCGAGCGGGTCATGAAATCCGAACGGTAACTCACCTGTATCGCGGCCAGCAAAGTCTTCCGGATCCATGTCGACCGATCCTGACCAGTCATCCGGTGCACCAGCTGATTCAATCAATAACTTGGGCCAGGTCTCGAGATCGATCTCATCGATCGTGCCGTCGAAAAATTGCAATTCGACGGTTGCGTCCTGTAGATCGACTGCGACGACCTCAAACAAACTTCCGTTACTGCGACGGTACCAATGTCCGATAACCGGATATGCGACAGCCATGACTGAACCTTTTTTGGAGTGAAAAGTTTTCCCTGTGCTTAGTGTGCTCCTGATCCTATTTATAGCGCATACGGGGACCCATGCAAGTCCACTTGCGGGCGTCATGTGAGGTGTTTCGTGAACCTTGGCAGACAGCCGCTTGATCCGCTTACCTAAATACGAATCAGACGCCAGTCGAAGATCCTGTGCCCCTTACCGAGACCACGTCGTTCAAACCGTGTAGTGGGCCGATCAAGCGCATTGTCGCCAGCGTGCTCGCGTCGCTCGTCGACTCGGAAAATGTCGGATTGGGCGAGAACATCGTCGATATGTTCGGCGTAGTCAGCCCAATCTGTCGCGATATGCAGGGCGCCTCCACGCTTGAGCTTGTCGGCGACAAGCCTTAGGAATTTCGGTTGTACGATTCTTCGCTTGTGATGTTTTTTCTTGGGCCAGGGATCCGGGAAATAGAGATTTACGCGACTCAGCGATCGGTCAGGTATCTGCTGCTGAAGTACATCGATGGCGTCCTGACAGATGATTCGCAGGTTGCGGAGCTTGGCTCCGCTCGCATGCATCATGCAATGTCCAACTCCGGGCTCGTGAACCTCGATGCCGATATAGTCCAGATCGGGATTGGCCGCCGCCTGTTTGACCAGAGACTCACCATTGCCGAACCCAATCTCCAGTATGAGGTCTGCGCGGCGGCCAAAAACATCCGCAGGGCTGAGCAGCATCGGGACGTAGTCAAGTCCGTATTGCGGCCACAACTCGGTCAGTGCGCGCTCCTGGCCAGGCGTCATGCGCCCGGTGCGTCGTACGAAGCTCCGCACTGCTCGCTGCTGCCTGGTCTCTGTCGTTGATTTGTCGCTGGTCATGACGGCGATATCTTACCCGTCGGGCTACTTCGACAACATGTAGATCTGCCACAGATCCTTGCGGCTCATCTGTAAGAACGGTTTCATTGCCAGTTTGCCGGTTTTCCCGATGCTGCGATCCAGAAACTTCATTTCAACGAGCTTTGCTTTGGTTTCCTCTCCGACATCGCTTTCGAAGCCGTTCTCTCGCATCATCAGAATTCCCTTGGCGCGAATTGACAGCTCAACGTGCAGGCGCAGATAACACA
>PVMK01125625.1_pt1 | contig 43697 bp, 29 predicted proteins | sample 1853481 | NCBI WGS metagenome assembly PVMK01 (sample SAMN08533507, study PRJNA380276) | Marine sediment metagenome, whole genome shotgun sequencing project.
CTCATCACCGGACTGAATGCGGCAAATTGAAACCAGCGGATCAGAACCTCTGTGTACCCATCTTCGCGAGGATCGGCCCAGAACCCGCCGATGTCAGTTGTCCACCAGGGTATCCCGGCCAATCCGATATTCAGACCGGCCTTGATGTGTTTTCTCAGCGTGGGGAAGTCGCCTCGGATATCGCCTGACCAGAGAAGCGCTCCAAGTCGCTGGCTGCCAATCCACCCGCTGCGAGTCAGATTGATGATCTCGGTCTGACCGCTCTCGACCTGTCCGTCATAAATGGCTTGCGAGAGGTAGTAGGGGTACAGCGAGGAAATCTCGAGGCCGTTCCCCTGGTAATAGCGAATGTTGTGATACTCGAGAGGCTCTATTTCAGGCTCGGCTTCATCCAGCCAGAATTGACGGACTCCCAGGTCAAAATAACCCTCTTTGAGTTTGCTCCACAGCGCTTTCCTGGCACCGGGGTGAGTGACATCAACATACGTCAGGTCAGCCAGGAAGAGGTTGACTCCATTTTCCGGCCGTATGGTGAAATTCCTTCTTAGAAACTCCGCGTAGTTTTCACTTTCGGGAGACAGCGTTGGCCATACGGAGACCACCAGTTTGATGCCCATGCCGTCCAACTCTTCGATCATCGCTGTCGGATCAGGCCACAATTCGGGAATGAACTTCCAATCGCCGTGAGCAGTCCACCGGCCGCATGTCGATGACAATGACCGAAATGGGGAGATTGCGTCGCTTGTATTCACGGGCTACCGACAACAAGTCTTCCTGAGAGTAATAGCGGAGCTTCGATTGCCAGAAACCGGTCGCGAATTCCGGCATCCTTGGAGCGGTCCCGGTGAGGTCCGAATAGTGAGTTACCAGGTCGGCCGGTGTTTCACCGGCGAAGATTACATAGTCAATCTGCTTCGTATACTCGGCGTAAAAACTGGTGTGGGTCAATGAGAGCTCAGCTCTTCCTACCGCCGGGTTGTTCCAAATGAACCCGTAACCCTTGCTCGAGAGAAGAAATGGGATAGAGATCTGGGTGTTCTTCTGGGCCAACTCCAGGACAGTTCCTTTGAGATCCAGGCAGTCGTTGGGGTGTTGCCCCATTCCATAGAGATGTTCGTCCTTTTCCGCATCGAAGGTCACCTTGAGTTCGAAATGATCGCTTCCCTTGCTTCTGAATTGCCTGGCGAATTGCGGGTGGTGGTGATGGTAGGCTTCACGAAGTAACACCTCGTCTTTATCGTTCAGATAGGTAATCCGCCCCCTTCGCGATTCGATTTCAGCCCTGATGCTTCCGTTCCTTACGACAGCATTGTCTGCTGTGATTGAAATTTCCAGCTGAACCTCGGGCTGCGGTAACAGGTTCCAGTCTTCGTCGTTAATCCTCAGACTCTTTGATCCTCTGAAACGAAGAGCATTCGGCCCAAATGCATCAATCCAATACAATTCACCCTCGTTCTCCCATTCCAGCCGATTGGCAAATTGGGTGAAAGGACCTTCTGTGCTCTCCTGGGCCGACACCCCCGCGGTCGACAACAGACAGATGAGGGGAACAAGTGAAAGCCATGTCATGGACTTCAGGATCGAGAAAAGTCGCAAGGGTGGTCTCGCGCAGGTCATAGATGTGCAATCTGTCATATCACTATCCTCCATCATCCAAAGGAATCTGTTTGGGTGCCAGGCTTTAGAAACTTCGAAAGTTGAAGATCTAAGGTTGAAAACCTGTTGCTTTCTGAGATTTGGATTCGCCACTGAAATATACCGCCCTCACACCGGTTGATTCATAAGCCCCAGCTCAAACCCCACCACCAAGCCCGCCCAACCCACCTCACCCTACCCAAACAATAAAAACAGAACATGCCCAAACACCCCAGCCGAAAGCACAAAGTGGGTGGCGATGGCCACGCTGGTGAGATCGCGCTCTTTGAGGCCGTCCATCATCCCGACGTGAACGCTCAGAAAGCCCGCGAAGCAGATGCCGATGGCGGTGAGGACGCAGATGTCCTTCGCTCCTACGATGCCGCTTTGAAGAAACTGCGGGATCAGGGCCAGTGCGGCGCCCACCGATCCGAGGGAGGTGATCGGAAACGCGATGGCTTCGGGGTTGGTGAACCCGAAGAGTGGTTCGATGATGAATGACAGCTTCTCTCCAACCCACGGGAAGAAGGCGATGCCTTCGTAGGCGCTGCCCGTGTACCCTCCCTCGCCCGGTCCGAAGGAGAGCATCATGACCGTCGTGCAGACGATGATGACGCCGGGCATGATGTCGAGACCCGTCTTGACACCGTGGGTGCCGCCGTCGAGGAGAGCCTTGAGAGCGCGCTCCGGAGCCGTCGCGCACCTGGCGAAAGCGAAGCAGGTCGTAGCCTTCTCCGCCTTCCGTGAGGACGTCCTCGTCCTTGCCGTATTTCCGTTTTCCGAAGAAACCCATCAGCCTTACGCTGACGATGCCTCCGAGGATGGCGCCGATGTTGCCCAGCAGGACCGCTCTTCCGAGGGGCACGGCCTCCGTTGTCTGCGCCAACATGAAGGTCGTCACGATGAGCCCCATCCCGAAGACGGCGCCCAGATTGACCAGGGTCGTGACCTGCCACTTCTTGAAGTACTTGAGGAACCCCTTGTCGGTGCCGAGCGGCATGATGGCCGGGTTGTCCGAGAGATAGGTGGCCACCGTGCCTATCGAGGCTGCTCCGGGCAGGCCGAAGAGAGGCTTCATGAGGGGAGAGAGAAACCGGTTGGCCAGGCTCACGATGCCGAACTCGGATATCAGCGAGGTGAAGGCGCCGGCCAGGATGATCACCCCCATCAGGAACAAAACCGTGTTCAGAATGAGGTCGTGAGCGGTTCCCATGGCGGTCTTGAAGGTGAAGGCGAGCCCCATCTTCCAGGTGAACACGGCGAAGATGCCGGCGACGATGACCAGGGCCACGATCGTCTCCCTCGTGACCGCCTTGACGATCTTTCTCTGCCCCGTGCCCTCGTTGCTCGCCTCTTCTCCATTGACTCCAAAGGACATGCGTTCACCCCTTTACTGACTCTCCGAGATCTTCTCGATGGCCCACTCCGCGGCTTTTCGAATGACGTCGCGGGGGGACGGCATTTTCAAAGCCTCCTCGAGGAAGGGGAGCTGGCCGCGGTCTCCGCTTCGGCCGATGGCTCTCAGCGATTCAGCTTGCACCTGGTAGGAGTCGTCTTTGGTGAAGCGGTCACGGAAGAAGGCTGACAACGCCGGGTCACTCCGTTCTCCCAGGAGCCGGATGGCCGCCCGCCTCACCCGGGAGTCCTCGTCGTGAGCGGCGGCCGTGAACAGCTCCACAGTCTGCGACCCCCCGTCTATCCCCAGCATCTCGATGGCAGCCACCCGAACCGCCCAGAAGGGGTCGTCTTCAGCGAGCTCGGTCAGAACTCCGTCAACCTCGGGAACACCCGGGAACCGGCCCAGCTCCCGCACCGCCCACTCCCGGCCGATGACGTCGTCGTTCCGGGCCTGGTAGAGAAGCTCCTCCGGGCTCTTGGGGTAGCTCCACTCTTTCAGGAGCCAGTTTCCCTCGTCGAATCGAACCAGGAGGGGCTCCTCCTTGCTTGGAAAGACAAAGGTGTCGCGCTCACTGGTGAGCCAGACTTCCTCGACCCTCTTCCCGGACGGGGTGACGATTCCGATCCGCACCGGCGTCCGGTAGATGGGGACCCCGTGAACCCTGCTCTGAGTCTGGGCAACCGTCAACCTGATGACCCCGGTCTCGGCGTCCCAGTCCGAGAGCACCTCCAGCACTGGGTGGCCGGGTCTGAAGATGAACTGCTTGAAGAACCAGTCCATGTTCCGGCCGGTCACCTCGTTGACGGTCTTCATGAAGTCGTGGGTGTCCACGGGTTCGAAGGCGTGTTCGTGGAGGAAGGTGCTCAGGGCCTTGAAGAATGGCCCGTCACCCAGGAGGTAGCGGAGCTGGTGCAGGATGCAGGCGCCCTTGGGGTAGGTGTGGGAGTCGAAGTTGTCGCCGGGTTTTTCGTAGCGGTTGAAGACGATGGGCCGAATGTAGCGGTCATTCGCCTCCCGCAGATACCGGTTCTTTTTCTCCAACAGCTCCCAGGCGCCGTCGTCATCTCCCGACTCGTGCCTGGTCCAGAGATAATCGGAGTAGGTGCCGAAGCTCTCGTTCAGCCAGGTGTGGGACCACTCCCGGAGGGTGATGAGATCTCCCCACCACTGGTGAGCAACCTCGTGGGCGATGGTGCTCTCCCAGCTGAAATCCTGCTCTGCCCTGCGGTCGTGGATGACCCCGTCACCGAGGATCGTCGCCGATGTGGCCTCGGCTCCTCCCCCTACGTGGGGAGTCGTGACCTGGTCGTACTTGGCCCAGGGGTAGGGGTAGTCGAAGAGCTCGGCGTAGAACTCGATCATCCGGGGCGTCTTGGCGAAGATCCAGCGGGCGTCTTCTTCATCCTCCGGATAGACCCAGTAGCTCACAGGCAGATCACCCAAGGAGTCTTCGATGACGGTGAAGGGGCCGATGGCCAGCATGAAGAGGTAGGTGGAGTGGGGGAGGTCCTGTGACCAGTGCCAGGTCGTCGTTCCTTCCTCTTCGTTCTCCGTCACTCCGACCAATCGGCCGTTGGAGAGGACCTATTTCCCTCCGGCACGGTGATGATGAGCTCGTGGGTCACCTTGTCGTTGGGGTAGTCGTACAGGGGGATCCAGTGGTGGGCCTCATTCGGCCACGAGTCGGTGGAGACCATCTGTGGGTGGTCGTCGCTTGCGTCGTCGAAGAAGAAACCGCCTTGGGGGTTTTCTCCGCGGTACTTGACCGTGACATCGGTGGTTGCACCATGTGGCAGCGGGCGCAGACGATGACGAGGCCGGTGTCGGAGGGTTCGAAGTGAAGCTCCTCGCCCGCCTGGTCGAGGACGGTCTCGATGATGAGCTCCTCGGCGTCGATCTCGCAGCGATCGACCCCTTCGCCGAGGGGCGCCAGGGTGATCCGGTTTTCTCCCCGGAAGACCTTGGCGTCGAGGTCGAAGGTCAGCTCGACCCGGTAGTGGATGAAGTCACAGCTGCTGCTTCGTTCGATCTGGACCGGGCGGCTCCAGATGTCCGTCTCTTGGGCGTACAGGGGTGGGGCCAGAAGTCCACCAGGATCGCCACCGTCCAGCTCAGGCCAGATTTCCTCACACGCCTGCGGAGCATCCTTACCTCCCCACCTTTTGGAGGAGGCCTTCTTCCTCCATGAGGGCCTCGATCTCCTCCACCGTTCTCGGGAGTCCCGCGGAGAGGATCTCGAATCCGTCCTGGGTGATCACCACCGTGTCCTCGATGCGGATCCCCATGGTTTCACTCTCCGGTATGTTGATATCGCAGGCGAATACGAATCCCGCCTCTAACAATTCGTCGGGCCCTATCATCGAGGCCATGACGTCGTGGGTCGCCATCCCGATGGGATGGTTGTAGCAACCCCACCGGATCAGGCCCCGAAAGCGGCGTTCCGAGGGGTCCCAGCCATTCTCGGTGAGCCATGTCCGCACCTCCTCCCCGACCACGCCGAACGAAGTGCCGGCGCGGTAGTTGTCGAGGCATACCTGCCGGATGCCCAGCCCCAGCTCGTACAGTTCCCGTTGTTCGGGGGTGAACCGTCCGTTGGCCGGAAAGGAGGTGGAGATGTCGGCATCGTAGTAGGCGTACTCCGGGCCGGCATCCAGGATGATGAAGTCGCCATCTTCCAGGGTGCGATCGTACTGGTGGTAGTGGCCCCAGGGGTGGTGCCCACCCGCCATGATGATGGTCTCGTAGGCCAGGCCCTGGGCCCCTTCTCTCTTCGAAACGAACTCGAACAGGGCAGCCAGAGCCCGCTCCGGCATCCCGACCTCGGTGGAGCGCATGAACTCCAGGTGGGCTTCCACACCGATCCGGGCCGCTTCCCGCACCAGCCGCACCTCGGCCGGGGATTTCACCTTTCGCTTGGTCTGGATTGCGAGATGGCAATCTCTGATCTCGACCCCGGGGAATCGCTCCTTCAGGCGATCCACGAGTTGAAGCTCTCTGGTCAAACGCCCGTCGAACGGGTTCTCCGTCACCGTTCTCTGGTAGGCCTCGAACACATCGTCCGTGTTCATCCCCGGCAGTTCCTCCGGCCGGTGGGAGAGGTAGAAGACGCCGATCTCCCGAGCTCGTATGGCCAGGAATGAGTCCATCTCCTCGAAGGGGAAGGCTTCCTCGATCCCAGAAAACCCCACCGGATCCGTTATCAGTTCAGGGGGTATCCCCTGACCCATGGCATCGTGCTCGTCGAGGGTGAGAAAGAGCGTGCTCCGGCGGCTGATCCCGTTCACCACTAGCCAGGCGTTTGGGGCTTCAATGCCGGTGAAGTAGAAGAAGTCGTTGCTTTGAAAATAGCGGTTGTCGGCGACAGGTGCTGTCGCGCCGGGGATGATGGCGATCCCATCGGAGATTTCATCCATCAGATGTTGCCTCCGGGTGGCGTACTCGGCGTTGCCCACCAGGGAGCCGGCTCGGATGTGTGGGACCTCCCCTTTGGGGGTACGACCGGGTGCACACCCCGTTTGCAGGAACGGGAGAGAGGATAGGAGGGCGAGGGTTGGGGCGAGGGGAACGAACCCAAGAACGCGCGTCATGCTCACGGGTGGCCTCTTTCCAGGTTGGCGGGGTCGGTCACGAGCGGCCCGCCCTCGGTGGGGTCCGAATCGGAGCGACCTCCTTTGTTTCGCTTCATAGAGGGACATTATCTCCCCGAGGGGGTGTTTTGGCCAATGGGTCGCCCCAAACACCCTTGTGGCACCCGAGTTGTCTTGAACTCTTGAGGGTGCTGGTAACATCGCGGTGGTCTTCTGGTGACTCAACGCTGTCCATTCTGGCCTGGAAGTTTTGAAAAATGCGATCAGTGGCTTACATCCGGCTCATCTGTACCTGCCTGCTTGTTATTCCATCTGTGCTTGCTGCACAGACAGGGGCGATTCCAGACAAGATCGATTCAAAAGATTTCGATCCTGCCACCCTGCTTTGGTACCAGGAACCTGCCAAGATATGGGAGGATGCCCTGCCTGTCGGCAATGGCAGGCTGGGTGCCATGGTGTACGGTGGCGTTGAAGAAGAACGCATACAGTTGAACGAGGACACCTATTGGTCTGGTGGACCGTACAGCACCGTGGTTGAGGGGGGATACAAGTATCTTCCTGAGATCCAGAAGCTCCTATTCGATGGCGAGCCCCTCAAGGCGCACAAACTCTTCGGGCGACACCTGATGGGCTATCCCGTTGAGCAGATGAAGTACCAGAGTATGGGCGCGCTGCACTTGTTCTATGAAAAAGACCGGCAGTACTCCAATTACAAGCGCTGGCTGGACCTCTCCACCGGAATTACCGGCTCCTCCTATGTGATCGATGGAGTGACCTATTCCCGGGAAGTCTTGTCCTCACACCCGGACCAGGTCATCGCCATACGTCTGACGGCCAGCAAGCCCGGCATGATTTCATTCGAGGCCGAGATGTGGGGCTCCCGCAATATCGAACATTCCAATTACGGCACCGATTATTTCAGGATGGATGGTGAGGGCGAAAATGAGCTCGTACTAAGAGGCAGATCGGCTGACTACCTGGGCATTGAGAGCAAGTTGCTCTATGAGGGCCGAGCCCGTTTTGAGAATCAGGGTGGCCAATTGAGCAGGGATGACAGCCGGATCAAAATAGAAAATGCCGATGCTGTGACCATCTATTACGTCGCTGCCACCAACTTTGTCAATTATAAGGATGTCAGTGCCGACCAGGCGCAGCGTGTCCAGGACTATTTCAAGCAACTTGGTGACAAGAAGTATGCGGCGGTACGCGAGGACGCTGTAGAAGACCACCAGGCACTCTTTGCTCGCGTAACGCTTGACCTGACAACGACCCCGTCTTCTTTTCTTCCCACCAACGAACGATTGACGAGCGTTCAAAGCATTCCCGACCCACAGATGGCTGCCTTGTCCTACCAGTTTGGCAGATACCTGTTGATCGCTTCCAGCCGGCCGGGAACGCAACCAACCAACTTGCAGGGCATTTGGAACGACTATCCCAACCCGATGTGGGACTCCAAGTACACCACCAATATCAATACCGAAATGAATTACTGGGCAGTTGAATCTGGCAATCTGTCTGAACTATCGGCGCCGCTGTTCAAGATGATTGAGGAGTTGACCGACCAGGGAGCACAAGTTGCCAGGGAGCATTACGGTGCCGGAGGATGGGTGTTTCACCAGAACACGGATCTCTGGAGAGTCGCGGCTCCCATGGATGGCCCGACCTGGGGCACGTTTACCGTTGGCGGCGCCTGGTTGACCACACACATGTGGGAGCATTACCTGTACACACAGGACAAAGATTTTCTGGAGCAGGTCTACCCGATCCTCAAGGGATCTGTAGATTTCTTTGTCGATTTCCTGGTTGAGCATCCAAATGGTAAATGGCTCGTCACGGCCCCTTCCAACTCTCCGGAAAATCCGCCCGAAGGTCCGGGATACAAATACTTTTTTGATGAAGTGACAGGGGTTTTATTACTTCACCACGATTACATACGGCTCCAGCATCGACATGCAGATCCTCAACGACCTGTTCAAATACTATGTCGAAGCTGCCGCGATCCTTGAAAAGGACCAGGCGTATGCAGCCAATGTAGAAAAGACCAGGCAGCGACTGGTCCCACCCCGGGTCGGTAAAGACGGCACACTGCAGGAATGGGTGGAAGATTACGGCCAGATGGAGGACAAGCACCGGCACTTCTCGCATTTGTATGGCTTGTATCCCGGGAATGTACTGTCTGTCAAAAATACTCCCGAATTTGTAGAGCCCATCAAGAAGGTGCTCGAGCAAAGAGGTGATGGCGCCTGCGGGTGGTCCAGGGCGTGGAAGATGGCGTTGCGGTCAAGGCTTTACGATGGAGAGCGGGCCTTGTCCATCTATAAAGGCCTTCTGAAAGAGCAAAGCTACATATCCCTGTTCGCCAAATGTGGCGAACCATTAAATATCGATGGCTCACTTGGGCAGACTGCGGCGATCACTGAAATGCTAGTGCAGTCGCATGAAGGCGTCATTGACCTGCTTCCTGCAGTACCGGGCGAGTGGCGCACCGGGCAATTCGATGGTGTTCGCGTCCGGGGTGGTTTTGAACTGAACATGGCCTGGAACGATAAGAAGATCACCAGTGTTGAAATAATTTCCATAGCCGGAAAACCTTGCCGCATTTACGCCGGTGATGGCTACAAGGTGTCAAGAGACGGCAAGAAGATTGCAGTGAAAACACACGAGGACGGTTCGATTGAGTTCGACACGTTCAAGGGAGGCGTGTACCTGTTGTCTGTCCCGTAGGAAATCCTGATGAGTGCGGGTGAGTTGCTCCATTTCGCAAACGCTATCCAGTCTTGGGAAAGAGATTTATGAGTGAAATCAAACCAACGAATCAGGGCCTAAAAGAGCATAATATCAGCTTGAGCACCGTAGTGTTTATTATGTATTGCCTGGTGGCCGGTGGCGCCTTTGGCATAGAGGAAATGATTTCCGCATCGGGTCCCGGGCTCACGCTTTTGATGCTCGTCGTGCTTCCCTTTATTTGGGCTGGACCACAGGCCTTGGTTTCTGCAGAGTTGGGTTCTGCTATTCCCGAAGCCGGTGGCTTTTATAAATGGGTCCAGCGAGGCCTCGGAGAATTTTGGGCGTTTCAGGCTGGCTGGTGCCGAACCATCTCCAGCTATTTAGATAACACGATTTACGTGGTATTGGCAGTCTCCTATTTAGGCATGATATTGCACCTAAGCGCGGTTGAAGCCTATTTATGCAAGGCGGCCATTATCGTCTTTTTTACTTATATTAACCTGCGTGGCATTAAGGAAGTGGGCAGGCTCAGTACGTTTTTCTCGCTATCGGTCATGACTGCTTTTGCATTTGTTGCAGTGGTGGGTTTTATAAACTGGAACCAAAGCCCCGTCACGCCTTTCCATGATCCTGATAAAAGTCTTTTTGCCAGTATAGGCGCTAGCCTGGCTATTGGTATGTGGTGTTACTCCGGTTACACGTCCATGTCGACATTGGCGGCGGAAATAAAAGATAAAACTCTTATTCCCAAAAGGTTTGCTGATACTGCTACCCCTCAGTGCCTTGTCGTATATTTTACCCACGATGGGGGGGCTTGCCGCCCTGGGTAATTGGGATATGTGGTCGGCAGGTGGTGGCATATCTTATGGTAATGTCGCAGCCCTGGCGGGGGATGTATTTCTTCCCGTGTTTGTCGGGGTGGCGATTCTGGCCAATTTGTCCATCTTTAACTCTTATATAATCTCTATTTCTCGCTGTTTCTTTTCCATGGCAGAAGATAATCTTGCCCCCAGGTCTTTGGTTAAATTAAGTAAGAGCCACTCTGTGCCGTATATTGGCGTCCTTTCTTTAGGCGTGTTTTGCTTGTTTGCCTGCACCTTCGATTTTACGATTTTGGTAACGGTATCTGTCATATTGCTTATGGTTGACTATGTGCTGGTGTGGATAGCCGGCATTAGACTCAGACAATATGAACCTGATATGCCAAGGCCGTTCAGAATACGTGTAGGCACGGTGGGTTTCATTCTGATTGTCACACCGGGAATCAGTATTGCCGTTATTTCACTGTTTCTAAATGGTACCGATTATTTTTTGGGAGGCCTGTTTGGGATTAATTTCGTCACCGATTATGTACTATATTTTTAAACTTAAATATGGCGGTTTGACGGTCAATGATGCTGAGAAAAATCCTATCAATCCAAAAACAAAACTGGCATATGGCGACTTATATCGTATGGCGTCTATATTTGGCTTGTTTGCATTACTGGGCTTTGTGGGTGGATATGTGTTTTTCCCATGGTATGAAGGGGCGTGGGGGGCAGAGTATTATGCCGAGACCTATGGTCATGAAAACGCGTTCGCTCTCATACTTGACGGCATTAAACTGACTTCTTATGTTTTTTCTGGCGCGGCATTAATTTTGATAATGCTTGCTCGCAAGCTTGAGCCTAAAGCAGTGAGGATATTGTGATTGCGCCTGATGGCATGAGTATCTTCTAATGCTCGTACTAACAGGGCGCCAAGGGCTAAAAAATGAAGATAGTGCACCCTTCTGGCACCCTTCCAGGCAGTCATTACGGTATGGTTCTACAGGAAGTCGAATTTGAAAGAGGAGATATGAAAACTTAGGGCCGGTCCAATTCGACCCAAAATACAGATCAGATGATTTAGGAAAATTATCGTGAAGGCCTTTTCCTCAGCACTCGTCTTGACCTTCTTATGCTGCCCGGTCTATGCAGCGGAGTATCACGTATCGACGAGTGGGCTGGATGGGAATCCCGGATCGCTTTCAAAGCCCTTCAAAACGGTATCTGCCGCTGCGGAAATAGCGCAGCCCGGTGACACGATCACCGTCCATGAGGGTATATACCGCGAGCGTGTCAATCCACCTCGCGGAGGCGCCTCCGACAGGAAGCTTATCGTCTACCAGGCGGCTCAAGGCGAGCAGGTCGTCATCAAGGGTTCGGAGGTGGTAAAGGGCTGGACGATGTTGGAGAACGACATCTGGCAGCTCAGCATCCCAAACAGTTTCTTTGGTAAATTCAATCCATACAGCGATTTAATCAGCGGCGATTGGTTCAGGTCCATGGACCGGGCTCATCACACCGGGGCGGTGTACCTGAATGGGCACTGGTTGGCTGAAGCGGCTACGAAGGACGCCGTATTCAAGTTGGCCGAAAATGATGCGCTGTGGTTTGCGGAGGTGGATAGCAAGAACACCCGCATATGGGCACAATTCAAGGGGGTCGACCCGAACAGGGAATATGTCGAAATCAATGTTCGCCAATCCGTCTTCTATCCAAAGAAACCGGGCATCAACTACATCACGGTCCGTGGCTTTACGCTGGAGCAAGCCGCCACACCCTGGGCGCCGCCTACCGCCGAGCAGATAGGCCTCATAGGCACACACTGGTCCAAGGGATGGGTCATTGAAAACAACACGATCCGTTACTCGGTTTGCACGGGCGTTGCCCTCGGGAAGCATGGCGATGCCTTCGACAATACTTCAGACAATAGTGCCGCAGGCTACGTAGAAACCATCAATCGCGGCCTGGCAGCGGGCTGGTCCAAGGAAAATGTCGGCAGTCACGTCGTCAAAAACAACCACATCCACCACTGCGAGCAGGCGGGAATCGTGGGCTCCATGGGCGCGGCCTTCAGTACGATCACCGGTAATGATATCCACGATATTCATGTCCGCCGCCTGTTCTCCGGTTTTGAAATGGGCGGGATCAAGATCCACGGCGCCATCGATACCCTCATCAGTCACAACCACATCTATCGCACGTGGCGGGGAATCTGGCTGGACTGGATGGCCCAGGGAGCACGCGTTACCGGTAACGTACTGCACGACAACGAAGCTACGCAGGACCTCTTCGTCGAAGTCAACCATGGGCCGTTCCTCATCGATCACAACCTCTTCCTCTCCGGCAACAACCTCTATGACCTTTCCCAGGGAGGGGCCTATGCGCACAACCTGTTTGCGGGACGGGTCTTCGCCTGGCCGCTTGACCGCACCACGCCCTATCACAAGGCCCACGCCACGGAAATAGCCGGTATGCACGATATACCCGGTGGAGATAACCGGTACTACAACAACATTTTCGTCAGCCCGGAGGGGCCCGTGCCCTGGCCGGACCGCATCCCTGCAGAACGTGACACGCAACACTATTACGGCCTGGCGATCTACGACCCGGCGAACCTGCCGATGTACATGGCGGGTAATGTGTTTCTCGGAAAAGCCGAGCCTTCGAAACATGAGCTCAGTCCGCTTGTCGCCCCGGAGCTCGAGCCAGGCTTCAAATTTGTGGAAAAAGCGGATGGCTGGTATCTGGAAACGGCATTCAGCAAAACATGGGCCGAGGCAAAGCGGCCCCTGGTCACATCCAGGATGCTGGGTATGGCCCAAATCCCCGATTTACCATTTGAAGAGCCTGACGGGAAACCTTATCGCCTCGATAAGGACTACTTCGGCAACAAAAGGAATAGCAAGAATCCCTATCCCGGTCCGTTCACAATCCCAAAAAATAAAACACAACACATCAAAACCTGGCCCGCGAGATAAAAGGGTCAGAGCCCTTTTTGCGTTAAAAAGTGCATCCGGCTCCTTATTCGAAACATGGGTGCCAGATGGGTGCCGCGTACTCACGTCGCGGCGGTCATCCTAGCCCGGTCTTCTCACCGGGTTTCGTGGCGAGGGCGGCGAAGGGTAGTCAGATGTTGGGTTTTTCGCGAATAGGGCGACGCAGTCGTAGTCGCACTACGTCGAGGAGCACGATTTGCGAAAAGCACGACAGATGGCTGCCATTCGCCGCCCGCAGTAGACACCCGGTGAGAAGACCGGGCTAGGATCTGTCCAGCACACGGGAGTCTATGTCCGCGAGTGAGATGCATCCGGTCAGAGCCATGGCGACGTGTAATTCTTTGTGAATCAGCTCGAGGACGTGCTCCACCCCGGCCTGGCCATTTGCCGCGAGCCCATAAACCCAGCTTCTGCCGATCAAGACCGACTTTGCGCCCAGCGCCAGCATGCGTACGACATCGAGGCCGGAATAGATTCCGCCATCAACGAGGACATCCAATCGATCACCAACCGCGTCTGTAATTCGGGGAAGCGCTTTCGCCGAGGATGTGACGCCGTCAAGCTGTCGGCCGCCGTGATTCGAGACGATCACGCCATCGAGCTCCAGGGTCGCGGCTTGTCGGGCATCGTCTGGATCCAAAATGCCCTTGAGTATGATCGGCCCATCCCAGTTGTCGCGGACAAACTCGAGGTCCTGCCAAGTCAGCGAGGGATCGAAGTTCTTCCCCATCCAGGCCATGAAGTCTTCGAGGCCGCTGTTCTTGCCCAGGACCGGCGCAACATTACCGAGCTGATGCGGGCGACCGAACAAGCCAACATCCCACGCCCATCGCGGCCGCATCATTGCCTGCGAAACCCGACGAATATTCCCAGACAGCCGGCTTTCGCCGGCGAGGCCCGAGCGGTAGTCGCGATACCTTGAACCAGGCACGGGCATATCGACCGTGAAGATCAGAGCAGAGCACCCAGCATCGCGCGCCAAGGCGAGCATGTCGCGCATGAATGAGCGATCCCGGATCACGTAAAGCTGAAACCAGAACGGCTCGTTGGCAGCCTCGGCCACCTCGCCGATCGGGCACACTCCAACCGTTGACAATGCGAAGGGCACCCCTGCTGCTTCGGCCGCCCGGACGGCCTGCAACTCTCCTCGCCGTGCGTACATCCCCGCAAGCCCGACAGGCGCCAGCGCGACCGGCATTGCATAGCTGCGGCCAAACAACTCCACGCTGGTGTCGATATGGGATACGTCTCGCAGTACACGCTGTCTCAACGCCAGCGATTCGAGGTCGGCCCGGTTGCGTTCTTTGGTGACCTCTGCGTACGAGCCGCCGTCAAGGTATTCGAACAAGAAGTGCGGCACGCGTTTTTTCGCCAGCCGCCTGTAATCCTGAACCGAAGCAGCCTTCATGCGAGGCCTCCTATTTGCTCGTGCCACGAGGTGCAATAGTCATCGAGGCCGCCAATCGTACTGGGCACACAGAGTTCTGTGGCAATTGAGACGGGCGCGGACCATGTCGTCAGTTGGGCGGTACCCCTGACAGTTCCTGATTCGTCACTGGAAACAAAGACCGATTGATCGCCGCGCAACTGCGCGATCAAGCTGCACAGCAACGGGTTCTGTATATAGCGGCCAACGACAATCACATCGCCCCGGACATGTAACAGGTCCAGGCAATGATCGACCATCAACGCACAGTAGAGTGTCGCCAACGCCGCGCCGTGATCAGGAATCCCCCGGATTTCCGGACTGCGCTCGCCGAATGGCCCGCTGCCGCTGCTGAAGCTGGGTAGCGCCATGACACCATCCCCGATCAACCGGGTGATGTCCGCTTCGGTCGCCTGCTGGTCGATTCCGAAACCCGTTGCAGCACAGATCTCCGCATACTCGCGCCCCCCCCATGAAGCGAATACAAGGAACTGGTTTTCCCTCCACGTCGACATTCGCGAGCATGTCCTTCCTCTGATCCAGGCAGTGGAGTGAATTTTCGGTGGACATGCAGACGACCCATGTCCCGCTCGATACCACGCAGAAACCCTCTCCCGGTTTGGCCAACAGGAATCGCAACAAGCTGGCGTTACTATCATGAACGCCGACGTGGACCCGACACGAGACTGGCAGACCGGACTCGATCGCGACCGCCCTCGAGAGCGGGCCGACGGACTCCCACGCCGACGCAAGCGGCGGCAACAAATGTGTCCAGCCCTGACCTGCAACGAGGCTCGAAAAGTCTCTCTTCATCGGCGACCACAAATCGGTGTGGCAGCCCAGAGATGACACCTCCGAAACCAGTTTGCCGGAGAGACGCCACGACCAGTACTGTGGGTACATGAGCAGCGCTTTGGCGCTTTCGAATTCCCTTGCAAGATGCTGTTTTTGCCAGACCAGTTGCCGGCCGACATTCAGGCCGCCTGGAAGACTCGGTGAGAACGTTTCGTGGAAAGGAGGCCGGAGTTGCTCATAGGGTTCATTCACCGATTCAACACCACGCCACTCATAGTCCATGATTGGCGTCACGAGCCCGTTGCCGGACAGAGACGGATCAACCAGTGCGGCGGTCGCGCCGTGCGCGGAAACAGCTATTGCCTCGATGTCATACCCGGCTGCACAGGCACGAAACACCTCCATCATCCACTGCCAGATGCCGTCGACATCGGCATGTGGATAGGGGGCGGAATTGAGCGTCTTGTTGTCTTTGGTATAGGTCGCTAGCGACCGTTGCCGCTCATCGAGGACATGGATCTTTACGTCCGTCTTGCCAACATCGAGAACCAGGCAATTACGGGGGTGGTGGTCCATGGCTTCCGGCCTGTCAACAATCAGACAATACCCGATGAGCTGCCACCGGCTGCCGGGCGAGCGCTTGCCAATTGCTGCCGATAATCGGCAGCGCGGAACGTCGCAATCGGATCAATTGCGCCACCAGAGCGCATTCTTGCCATAGCCAGAATCGGTGAAACGTCCGTGTTGTAAGCGATCTTCAGCGTATTTGCCGCCATCAAGGCATCATTGGCGTCCTGGTATTCGTCCAACGCCTCGCGATCAACCAACAGCGCCTTGACGAATGACCGTTGCACTTCCGCCGCAGAGTTCATCAGGCTTTCGATCGGGTCGGTAACGTTGTGGGACTGATCAAGCATGTACGCTGGATCAAAGTCCGGAGCATTGCGGTACTCGGCATCGACGAGTTCGTTGAAAACCAGGAACTGTTGATAGGTATTGATGCTGCCGCTATCGAGATCGTCGTCGCCGTACTTGCTGTCATTGAAGTGAAAGCCCGCCAGTTTTCGAAACTGGATCAAGCGCGCGACGATCATTTCGATGTTCACATTGGGCGCGTGATGCCCCAGGTCGACGAGTGACTTCGCTTTGGGCCCCAGCTCCATCGCGCACAGCACGTTGGTACCCCAATCCTGCATGACGGTTGAATAGAAAGCCGGCTCGAACATCTTGTGTTCGATAAACATCTGCCAGTCATCTGGAATCGCGTCATAGATCTTTCGAGCGCTGTCCAGGTAACGTTCCAACGAGTGGACAAAGTGTTGTTGCCCCGGGAAATTACTGCCGTCACCGACCCAGACAGTCAGGGCATTGGAACCGAGTATTTTGCCCCACTCGATACACTCGATATTGTGCTCGATCGCCTGCTCGCGCACGGCCTGCGACGTATTGCTGAGACTGCCGAACTTGTATGAGTGTGCCTGACCGGGCTGATCCTGGAACGTGTTGCTGTTGACCGCGTCGAATGCCAGGCCGAGATTGTCGGTGTGCTCTTTCAGCTCGTCGAGATCATCGACTTTGTCCCAGGGGAAATGCGGCGAAACACTGGGTGTGCAGCGAACCAGTTTGTTGATCACAGCGCAGTCTTCGAGCTTTTCAAAGACATTGCGCGGTTCTGCAGGGCCCGGGAATCGAGCAAACCTCGTCCCGCCGGTGCCCGTTCCCCAACTGGGCACGGCGATGGCGAACGCCCGAGCCTTGTGGGTGATTTCCTCTACGTCAATGCCGCGATGCTGGAGCTGGCCGGCGAGATGCTCATAGTCCTGTGCGAGTCTGTCGGCCAGCTTGGCATTCTGATCAGCGATCAAATTCTCGCCAAAGATCTCGGTCATGTTGCTGCCCCTCTAATATGCCGACTATCTCGTAAAAGACGGCGCATGACCCGCATCAACGTTCACAATGTTTCCGGTCGACTTGTCTGATGCATCAGACGCGAAGACGTATATCGCTCCCGCAACGTCCGCTGGCAATACGTGGCGCTGCAAGAGACTCCGTTGTCGATAGTGTTCTTCGAGTTCGTCCACTTCTATGCAGTAGGCGGCAGCCCTTTCCTCCCGCCACGTTCCGTTCCAGATGCTTGAACCTGTCAGTACGGCATCCGGATTGACAACATTGCACCGCACGCCGATGGGAGCACCTTCCAGTGCAACTGAGCGAGAAAGTTGCACTTCAGCGGCCTTGGCCGTGCAATAGGCCGCCGCGTTCGGCGAAGCGACCAGCGCGTTCTTGCTCGCAACCATGACGATCGAGCCGCCTGTCCCCTGGGCCTTCAGGATCTTGAAGGCTTCGCGACTTGCCAGGAAGTAACCCTGTTGCCAGGATACCCATGTTGCGATCCCACATTTCCAGGCTGGTTTCGTCAAGCGGTGCCGAACTGGCAATGCCCGCGTTGCACACCACGATATCCATCCCGCCAAATCCGACCGTGCAGAAACTGATCGCCGCGGTGACCGATCCCTCTTTCGTCACATCACAAGCAACACCGCGTACCACATCGCGACCAAACGCGCCCGACAAGTCAGCTACCGTATTGTCCAATGACTCCTCATCGATATCAGCCAACACAACGCAAGCGCCTTGCTGCAACATCCTGGCCGCGCTCGCTCCGCCGATACCGCCCGCGCCGCCGGTAATGAAAGCCACCTTGCCTGCCAGGTTTTTGGGCTTCGGCATCCGCTGCAGTTTCGCTTCCTCGAGCAACCAGTACTCGATATCAAACGCGTCTTGCTCATCGAGGCCCACATACTCGTCGACGCCGTTCGCCTCACGCATCACGTTGATTGCGTTGATGTAGAACTCTCCGGCGATTCGCGCCGTTGCCTTGTCTTTGGCAAAGGTCATCATGCCGACGCCCGGCACAAGGTATACCACTGCATTCGGGTCCCGCATTGCCGGGCTGTCGTGGCGTTTGCAGCGCTCGTAGTAGGCGGTGTACAGATCGCGATAGGCGGCGACTTGCTCGTCCAATTGTACGGCCGTGGCATCAATCGCCTCGGCCAGGTCGGCCGCGGCAGGGTCGAAGTCGACGACAAACGGGCAGATTTTTGTACGCAGGAAATGATCGGGGCAGGACGTCCCCAATGCGGCGAGCTCTTCAAGCTGATTCGCATTGACGAACTGCAGGACTTCCGGCGCGTCGTTGAAGTGCCCTACTTTGCTTTGGTTGCCTGTGATCTTGCCGCGCAGCAGCGGCATCAGACGAGCCGCCACATTTCGCCTCTGGCCTTCGTCCAACGACTGGGGGTGCCTGGCGCCGCCAAACGCTTCGGCCTCGTTGTTCGCCGCCAACCAGTCTGCTGCACGCTGCAAGATTTCCAGTGTGGTTTCGTAACATCCCCTGGACGTGTCGCCCCAGGTAAATAGCCCGTGGCCCGCCAGTATCGCGCCCTTGAGATCGGGGTTCGACGTGGCGATCTCTTCCAGTTTCAAACCCAGGTCAAAACCCGGGCGCTGCCAGCCGATCCAGCCCATTTTGCCGTCGAACACTTTCCCGGTCAGTTCCCTGCTGTTTTTTGTACAGGCGATCGCGATCACCGAGTCGGGGTGCATGTGATCGACGTGCTTGTGCGGAACGTAGGCGTGTAACGGGGTGTCGATACTTGCAGTTCGCGGATTCAGATTGAAGGTGCAGTGCGGCAGGTAGCCGACCATTTCATCTTCGTGCTCGAGGCCGCGGTACAGCGATTTAAGCTGTATCAGTTTCCTCAAGTACAACGTCGAAAAGCCATCCAGCCCCATGCTGCCAAGGTCGCCCCCGGAACCCTTGACCCACAAAACGGTCTCCTGATTTCCGGTCAACGGATCCGTCATATCGACCTTTGCCGACGTGTTGCCGCCACCAAAGTTGGTGATGCGCAGATCCGAGCCCAGGAGATTGGAGCGATACTGCAGAAGCTCGGGCTCGCTCATCGCTGCCGCCACGCCGTCGTCCCATTTGTTCTCGAGCTCAGCCGTTGTTCTTGGACTCATGTTCCCCTCTGCCTCAGGATGGACCACGACGCGATTTTAATCAACAACAACCATTACACGTAATAATACGTCATACTCAATCATATTCAATCCGCCGAGTCCAGGGAAATACGAATAATTTGCGTTGGATGGCTATCGTGGGGTCACTGAACCCGCCGATCAGGCGGAGGCTTCCATCTCTTCGGCAACCGCAGCGACGCGAATGACCTCGACGCCCTGAGCCTCGAACTGGTGGATTATTTCGGGGTCAGCGTTATTGTCGGTGATGAGCACGTCCACTTCGGACAGCGGACACAAAATGAAATTGCTGCTCTTGCCCAGCTTGAAGCTGTCGGCCAAGACGATCAATGTGTCCGCCTGTTTCTTGAGCTTCTGCTCCGCGCGAATCAGCAAGGGATCAGACTCGGTGACGCCTTGCCTGGAAATACCCGGAGTGCCCATGAACATCTTGCTGCCGTGATAGTTCTGAATCGTGTCGTTCTCGTACGCACTCAGTATGATCCCCTGCTTGCGGTAGATTTCGCCGCCGGGTACTGTCACCTGGTTCAAACTGTTTTCCGAAAGAAACTGCGCCAGGACAAAGGAGTTGGTGAGAACACTCAGCTGCCGTTCGGTCAAGAACTCGCCCATCATATAGGTTGAGCTTCCGCCGTTGATGATGATGGCCTCACCTTCTTCGCAGAGCTCAACGGCTTTTTTCGCTATCAGGCGTTTACTTGCGACGTGTTCCTCTTTGCTGGCCAGAAACACCGAACCTTTGACGCGGCCCAACTCGGCCCGTCCGGCACTGTCGGAGACCACTTCGGCGCCACCACGTATTTTGTTCAGCAGACCGCGCGCCGCCATCTTGGTGATGTCGCGGCGGATTGTCGCCTCTGATGCACCCAGTTCGGACGACAGGGACCGCACGCCAGCGAACCGCCGTTCAGCCAGAAGATCGAGAATATGCTGCTGTCGCTGCTTCTCCATCATAGGGAGACCTTGATCTTGTTTCGGAATGACTCATCACCCCCAAGTCTCATCATGAGGTTGCAACCGAGCAACCGAACAACGGCGATAGAGCAATAATAACCGATCACGTTCAGACTTGTTAGTATTTGATCTATTATGACGGATCGTATGGGGGACGTGGAATGCCCGAAGCACCGGAGTTTGAAACCAGGCCTGTAGTACCTGAGCAGCTGCAGGAAGCACGTCAGTTTGCCGCGAGCTATGCAGGCGAACACGTTGCCGGCACCGAGTTCGTCATCGGTGCGTTGTTCGTGGCGTGGGGCGTTAGCACGCACGATATCCTTTACGGCCTGTTGCTGGGTAACCTGCTGGCAGTCCTGACGTGGGGCTTGATCACCGCGCCGATCGCCACCGACACCCGCCTCACGCTCTATGCCTACCTTGAAAAGATCGCAGGTCCCGGCACGATCAAGCTGTACAGCGTTATTAACGGCATTTTGTTCGCTATTTTGGCGGGCGCGATGATCACAGTATCCGCCTCGGCTGTGCGGGTGCTGTTTGGAATTCCGCCGCAAGTGGACTGGTATCCGACCGATATCAGTTTCGTCCTGGTGGCCGTTTCATTGGGGGCCGTAGTGGTGATCGTCGCCGCAAAAGGATTCAAGGGCGTAGCGCACTTCGCCGAAATCTGCGCGCCGTGGATGATCCTCATGTTCATCGCCGGCGCGCTGGCCGTGCTTCCCGTGCTCGTCAAGGTCACTCACGGTGTCGACTCGATAGGCAGCCTGGCCGATTTCGTCAAGGTTGCAGACCAGTACATCTGGGCGGGGAAGAACTCAGGCGTCGGGTTCTGGCACGTTGCGGCCTTTGCCTGGGTTGCGAATCTCGCCATGCACGGCAGCCTGGGGGACATGACCTTGCTCCGCTTCGCTCGCAAGTCCAGCTACGGCTACTTCTCGGCATTGGGCATGTTTATCGGCCACTATCTCGCCTGGATCTGTGCGGGAATCATGGGCGCCGGTGTCGCGCTGATATTGAAGAGCTCGATTGGCCAGCTTGACCCGGGTGAGGTGGCGTTTCAGTCACTGGGTATCGCAGGCGTTATCGCCGTAATCATCGCCGGCTGGACGACGTCCAATCCGACGATTTATCGTTCCGGCCTTGCCTTTCAATCGCTCAATCACGAATGGAGCAGAACCCGGGTCACGGTGATCGTCGGGATTGCGACGACGATCGTCGCCTGTTTCCCATTTGTATTCACGAAACTACTGGGCTTCGTCGGCATCATGGGCCTGATGTTGGCGCCCATTGGGGCCGTGATTGTCACCGAGCACTGGATCTTCCCCAGGATAGGATTCACGCGATACTGGTCGCACTACCAAAAGAACACCACGAACTTCGCTGCCGTAATCACCTGGGTAGTCTCGTTGTTCCTGGCGCTGTACCTGGAACGAAGTGGCACACTCCACCTGTTCTTCCTGCTGACTCCGATTTGGCTCTTTGCCACGCTGTTGTACATCGGCCTGGCAGGTTTGATGGGCGCAAGAGGTGATTACCCGGAAGCGGCGGATATGGAAGCAGCAGAGAAACAGCGTCAAAGAGACGAGAAGGCCTTCCTCGCGAACGACTCCGCAAAGGCTGCTGAGACGCCTGAAAGAAAAACCAGCGCGAGTTTCGTTGTTGCACGTCTGACTGCGTACCTGTCACTACTTGTCTGTGCCGCAATGTCTGTGCAGGTTTATCTTGGCGGTGATCTGAACTGGTTCAGAACATGGTTGATCGTGCCGACTCTGATCTACTTTGTTTCGGCAACGGTCTGGATCAGCAAGAAAGAGAAGCAGGCCGAGGAACTGACGTCAGCGACATCAACAGAGAAGCATCCGAACCAGATCCGACAATGAGCAGAGCCCCCGCAACCTCAGTGGCTGCGTATATGTCTGTTATCGAGAACTGTGTGCTGCCCTGCATTCTGCTGGTGGCCGGTTTCGGCGCCTCCAGCGCAAGCGCTGAAGTCAGACCCGCCGCACTATTTGCCGACGATATTCACCCGAAGAACAAGATCTTGCTGAGAGGTATTTATGGCTAAGAATTTGATCATCTTATTGGTGGGCATCGTTCCCATACTTGCAGGTTGCCAGCCATCGCCGGTGGTATTGTCCATCCCTACCAATCCGGGCGATCCGGCGATCGAGGCCGTCGTCGATAACGTTTCCCGCGAGCAATACCAGAGCTATCATCTGGCCGTGGAGAACATGGGACTCGGGCTCTATGGCGGCAAAGAATACGACATGGGTTATCGAAACCGCGACTTCTACATCGACGACGACTCCATATCCGACGACGGCCCAACGTATGACGACGGTCCTACGCCCGGCAATCGGGAAGCATGTCTGTACCTTCAGGATATGTATGAGGCCATGGGCCTGAGCGTCTCGGTGCAGGGGAAATACAAAAACGTTGTCGGCGAACTGACCGGCACGACGACTCCCGAAAATATCTACGTCATCGGAGCCCACTACGACCACATCGAGGGAGACATGCCCGGCGGCGATGATAATGCATCGGGCACAGCCGGGGTGTTGGAGGCTGCTCGAGTCCTGAGCCAGTACCGGTTCGAATCGACGATCCGATTCATCAATTTCAACGCTGAAGAAGACGATCTGGCAGGGAGTGCGGACTATGTCAAGAACCATGTGGTCCCGAACAGTGAAAAAATTGTAGGCATGATCAACCTGGATGCGATCTTACGGCCGGGCTCGGACGCTATGCCAGACAGACCCATCGATGTCGAGATCGAGTGCAATGGCCCTTTGATCTGGGTCAGGGCCTATGCCCAGGCAATGGCAGATTATGTGCCTTCACTGGTCCTGGGAGATATCTGGGATTACGCCGAATCCTCGAGCGATAATGACTCGTTCCAGAATGCCGGTTTTCCCGCCTTTTTGGTCATCGAGAATTCGGATGGAGACTGGTACGCTCCTGACCCTGTAGCGAATCCGTATATTCATCATTTCGAGGATGCCACCGACCGCCTCGCCAACGACCCGAACAGTGACAGCGGCGTAACCTATGATTTTGCTTTCGCGACCGATATTGTACGGGCTTCTACTGCCTTGCTTGCCCAGGAGGCGAAACTGGTACCAAGACCGGCAGAGGCTCTGGGTGTGGGTTCGGTGGCGAAGAGATAGGTCGCGAGATCGGGGAAGTCATTGGCGAAGCAATGGGTGCCAGAGCAATGACCAGAAACACATTCACTCTGTCTCAGGCGGTGAGGACTTTACCGCGGCTGGTTCTGGCAACGCCGCTGGGGCCGATTCATCTTCGGCATGAACGTCAGGCGGACGGGTCGATCAAAAGCGATATCCGGGCACCCGACGGTGTCACGGTGGATCTTCAGGATCTGTAGCTTATGAAGAAGAATTCATTCCGGCTCGCCATTTCACTGTGTGCGATAGCCGTCGCCACATCATTCACGGCTCATGGCGGCGAGTTGGACACGGCAAGGGAATCGCAACGACCAAACATCATTTTGGTCTTTCTTGACGATGCAGGCTACGCGGATTTCGGGGCAACGGGTTCGCCCACACCCACGCCCACGATTGACTCCCTGGCGGAAAACGGGGTGCAATTCACTCAGTTCTATGTCGCCTCGCCGGTGTGTTCGGCGTCGCGGGCTGCTCTGCTGACCGGTCGCTACCCCGATCGTTTCAGTTTCGAAAATGTGCTCTTTCCTGACGCCACAGAAGGCTTGCCGCAGGAAGAGGAAACGTTGGCTGAACTGCTGAAGGGGCAGGGCTATTCCACCCATATTTTCGGGAAGTGGCATTTGGGGCATGTCAGCGGGGCTTTACCGCTATCACATGGGTTTGATGAGTATTTCGGCATTCCCTATTCAAACGACATGTGGCCCTATAAGAGAGATCGTCAGGCTCTGGATCCGGATGACGAGCAGGCCTATGTATACGACCTCGAGGGCTCGAGGCCACCCTTGCCGCTTTACGAAGGCGAAACGGTGGTCAAGGCCAGTGTCACACCTTCTGACCAGAAGATGCTGACGAAAATATTTACTGACAGGGCAATCGATGTCATTGAATCACAGGCCGCGGAGCCCTTTTTCATTTATCTCCCCTACAGTGCCCCTCATATCCCGATATTCGTGAGAGATGAAATCGAGGGTAGATCGGGCGGCAGTCTGTATCAGGACTTGATTTACGAAGTCGATTTGCAGATGGCGCGCATCATGAAGGCCCTGCGCGACAAGGGTATCGATCAGGACACCCTGATTATTTTCACTTCCGATAATGGTCCCTGGACGGTATGGGGTGATCATGCGGGCTCGGCGGGTGATCTGCGTGGTTTCAAAATGACCACTTTTGAAGGCGGTATCCGCGTGTTTGCCGCCATGCATTGGCCTGCGGGGTTCGGACAAGGTGGGACCGTCACCAGTCCCGTAATGACGATCGACATATTGCCGACAATTGCGGAGATAGTCGGTGCAGAGCCCAGCGGTGAAGAGCTCGACGGGGAGTCGCTCGTATCGCTGTTGAGCGGCAGACAACCGGCAAGGTCTGAGCCTCGAGCCCTGTACAACTATTATCTGGGTGAGCTGGAGAGCGTGCGCTACGGAAAGTGGAAACTGCATCTTCCTCACGAAGTCAGGACAGTAACCAGGGCAGGCGATTCCGGCTTTCGCGGAGATTATGGCCAGGAGAACATTGACTGGTCGCTGTATGACCTGGATGCCGATCCCGGTGAGCGCGTCAACCTGATTGATCACCACCCGGATGTTGTCGAGAAGCTGAAGAAAATGGCTGCAGCTTTCTCAAGCGATCTGGAAGCGGGCAAAAAGCCTATGGGCGACTACGGGTCTGGTGCAGCTTTGTTCAAGCCACTTGCAGCTTCGGCACGGGAGGTTGGAGCTCGCGCCGCCGCCTGGCAGCTCTCGCACATGGACAACTTCGATTACATCCCTCTTTCTCACCGCGAAAAAACATCGAGCCCGCGATGGTGGATGCAGGGGGCCTTTTATGTTGGCCTCGCGCGCTGGGCCGATACGGTTGATGGCGGAGACGCCGTAGACCAGATTGCGGCCATGGCCCGGGGTGAAGACTATCGACTGGGTGATCGCCTGAGGCACGCCGACGATCATGTGATCGGCCAAACCTATCTTTGGTTGTACGAGAAAACAGGGGATCAACGTACCTATGGCCCAACCAAAGAAGCATTTGATCAAATCCTCGCCGATAAACCGACGAACAGTCTGCAGATGTTGCGGCAAACAGATCCAAATTACACGGGGAGCTGTACAGACCGCTGGTGCTGGGCTGATGCGCTGTTCATGGCGCCGCGCACATGGTTGATGCTAAGCAATGCGACAGGCGAAAGTCGGTATTTTGATTATGCCGACAGCGAATATTGGACAACGACCGACTTTTTGTTCTCAAAAGAGCACGGCCTGTTCTTCCGCGACAGCTTGTATTTCACGCAGAAAAGCGACAACGGCAATCCTGTCTTTTGGAGCAGGGGCAATGGATGGGTCTTTGCCGCCCTGCCATTGATTATCGAGAGCCTTCCTTCGGATCACCCTTCCAAGCCGCGTTACCTTTCGCTTTACAGGGAGATGGCCAGAAGCCTCGTGAAGCTGCAAAACCCGAACGGCTATTGGCCCGCCTCACTGATGGATGCTGACAAGGTCAAAACCCCCGAGACCAGCGGCACCGGGTTTATTACGTTCGGGCTTGCGTGGGGCGTGAATAGGGGGCTGCTGAGAGACCAGGCGACGATGACTGCCGTGGAAGACGGCTGGCGTGCCATCGAGGCGGCGGTCGACGAGGAGGGCTTTTTGCACTGGGTCCAGCAAGTGGGTGCCGGCCCGGATCCGGTCAAGGAGAATGACACCCAGCTTTACGGCGTCGGTGCGGTCTTGCTGGCGGCATCAGAAATGACCAAATGGAAGGGTGCCGGCGAGGTCGATTAATCCGAAGATGCAATTACCTTCTCGTGAACAACGAAATAATCCAGGTTCACGGTCTGCCCATCCAAAGGGCTTATTGAAAAATAGAGGTTCGCTGTGTCACCGAGATCAGGCAATTCGGTCGTGAAATCGGCGAATTCATTGGGCTGGTCGGTCTTGATCTCAAGTCTGGCGATGGATGGTCCGGTCGAAGATCCTCTGCGAATCTCAATTTCGCTGACAGACCGGACCAGAGTCGATACTCGAATCGTTATGTGATCCTTGCCCTTCAATCCTCTGACATTGTGGAAGCCGATGATGGCGGCGCCATTGCCGGCGCTGACCATGAACCCGCCATAGGGATTTTCGCGTTTGACTGAATTTTCCGCGGTGAAATAGTCTTCAGCCTCTATCCTCCCCCGATTGGCGTCATATTCGCCAACGCCGATGCCGTCTACACGGATAGGGGCAATTTCACCGTTGTCTTTATGGTGAACGTAGCTGATAAAGGTGTCTCGGAAGTAGCGGTTACCCGTCTGGCTGATGTCGCAATAGGCGAAATACCACTGGTTGTGCCACTCAAAAAAGGAGCCGTGTCTGCCTTGCTGGAATCCGTGAGGCCATGTGGGCGCGTCGTAACCGGGCGCAAAGCTCGTTTCATCCAATATGACGCCTCTATAGTCGTAAGGGCCATAGACGTTTTCTGATGTTGCGTAAAACGCACCCCAGGACAGGTAGAAAACGCCATTTCGTTCATGGACGAACGGCTTGTCATCGGTCGAATCTTTTCCGTAGGGCCCAATGGGGTTGTTCACCGTGATTTTTCTGGGCGTCTCTGCGAGGCTGATCATGTCGTCACCCAGGCGAGCAATGTAGTAGTCCCAGACGCCGAAAACAGCGTAGTAGATACCTTGATCTTCGATAATCGAAATATCGTACTCGTGGGTAGGGGTCAGGTCTTTGGCGAGGAACGGTTTCCCGAGAGGGTCCTTCCAGGGACCAACAGGACTGTCTCCGACAACAACACCGGTCTGCTCATTCAATTCCGAAAAATACCAGTAGTACTTTCCATCGCGATTTGCGGCATCAGTTGCCCATGCACTCTGGAAGCCCGCGCCGATATAGGTATCTTCCGGATCCAGGACACTTTCCAACTCCCAGTGAACAAGGTCTGTCGATGACCATATCCACCAATCCTCCATGATGAACCCTTCGTTATCACTGGATTTGTCATGAGTTGCGTAGACATAGGCCTTATCGTTGAAAATGTGAATGTGAGGATCGTTGAGTCCCACATTGGGGACAATCGGATTTCCAGCAAACACCGAAGTACTCAGTATGGAGGCAACGAGGAGAATAGGGATCGGTTTTGGCTTTTCCATTTCAGTGCTTCCCGTTACTGGCGGAATTGATCGGTGAAAAGGATCGGGTGACATCTTCTCTATTTCCTATTCAGGCTCGGTCCCTGAAATACGATTTCGCCGGATTCCGCCGATTCGAGATCTTCCAGGAAGCCGTAGGGAATGTGCCCGTATTCATTCAGCTGGTAATTCCATTTGTCGATGTAGTACTGCCGCGGCATGAATTCATCGCCGACCTTTTCGAGTTCCCGCTGCAACAACAGACTCATGTGGTTCAGCAATTCTTCGTGCTCGGGGAGGTTGACCAGGTTGTTCATTTGAAGTGGGTCTTCTTCCATATCGAATAACATCGACGGCCCATCGAGCGTCTCGACGTAGGAATACCGACTCGTGTAGATGCCCCTGTACTCATCGAAGTCACCGGCGAATGGACAGACGTTCATGATCAGTGCCGCTTTGTCTTTGGCCGCATCGTTATCGCCGATCGCGGAGGTCATGTCTTCGCCTTCAATGCTGGTCGCGATCGGCAGGTCTGCCATCGCCAGAAGGGTCGGCAGAATATCCGGCGTATTGATCGGGGCATCAACCTCAATTTTCTCGTTTCCATACCGGGCGGGGTATTGAAGCAGGAACGGAACTTTCACGGATTCGGCCCAGGCGACCTGCTTCTGTTTGGGCCGCCATCCGTGGGACCCCATCATCTCGCCGTGATCCGACGTGAAGAGGAAAATGGTGTTGTCCGATATTTGTGCCTTATCAATGGCTTCGTGCAGTCTGCCGATGCTGGTATCCAGAGCCGCGATATGTGCGTAATAACCTGCCGCCTCGTTCCTGGCTGATTCTGCGTGCTCATCGGTGACGTTGCCGCGCAGGACAACATCCTCAGGGATAAACAGCTCCCGCATGTCTTCGGGTGCGCTGTGATGGGGGAAGTGCGGTGCACCAAAGGCGAGAACCATGAGAAAAGGCTGGTCGCTATCCGCATGTCGTTCGATGTACGAAATCGCATCGTCGGTTTCGGCGTACGGCCCATAACCGTCCCATTTCTTTTTCTCGTGGCTGTCGCCTTCGTAGTAGAACAGTTCGTTGTATTCATGGGAGCATTCGAGCGCCTTCCAGTACTCGAAACCCTGTCTGCGTTCCGGGGGTGTGAACTGGTCGCGCATCATGCCATCTAAATGCCACTTGCCGATGTACGCAGTCGCGTAACCGGATTCCTTGAACATCTCGGCCATCGTGTACGCCTCTTCCGGCAGATGAAGGTCGTTGAAGATCATTCCGGTTGTCGTTGGATACTGACCTGTGAGGAGCGCTGCCCTGTAGGGCGTACACACTGGTGTGGTTGAAATCGCGTTTCTAAAATTGATTCCGGAATCTGCCATCCGATCCAGGTTGGGTGTTTTGCCGATGAGGTTCGGGTCGCCGCTATAACCGGTAGCCTGCGCACGCCACTGATCGGTCAGCACGAAAACTATGTTCGGCTTTCGGGCTTCTTCGTGGACAGCCGTCGACGCGGTGTCAGCGGAGTCAGGGAAATTGCCACCGCAACCGCCTACCAGGCCGACGAGGGCTATTGTTTTGAGGACTGCTGTTATCCGGAGTCTATTCATTATCCTGGCATGCCTTATCCAAAGGGAGCAGGGGAGAAGCGATGTGTCCCTCCTCGATGAGGCCGATGAAGCCTAATAGTGCACCCCAATGGTAGAACTTGTCACTCATTCCGGCATCGTTGCCTTGCCCGGTCTCCGAGTTGTAATTTTCGTAGACGTGACGCTCGGCAATCCACGATTTCAAGAGCAGACTCGAAGATTTCTCGACGAGGTCTCTTCTTGCTTCGGGCAAGTCATAGTTTCTGATCCCCAGGTAAACCAGGAAATTCATGGGTGCCCAGATTCTGCCCCTCCAATATGTATTGTCCGCAAAGGCCGCATCATTTCGGGCTATCGAAGGCATCATGTACTCGCCCCAAAACTCTTCTGGGTTGTTGAAGTGTTCCTTCATCATGCGAGTTGCCTGATGTTGATCCGGTACTTTGGCGAGCAGTGGATAGAACAGGGTGGGTGACAGTCTGTAGCTGAATTCTCCTGTGACGAGATCCTTGTTGAGGTACAGACCGAATTCTTCATTCCAAAGTGTTTCGAGCTTCTCAGAATACGTACGTGCGCGTTCGACCAACTCCGCCTGCACCTCATTCTTGCCGAGGACCCCGGCCAATTCAGACAAGCTCTGGCAGTCGAGAATGTACAAACTCATCAGGCCGACATCGGCCAGCATCAATCGATGCGATGCCGCGTCAAACACCGCATCGTCGAACATTGGGGAGTTGTCCAGTCCTGATTCCCACTTGGCGCCTTTTTTTGTGCCGATTCCCTTTTCCAGCCATTCGGCCAATTCGCCGTGCTCGTATGGATCAGAGCCCCAGGTCAGGTAGCCATCAAAATCTCGATTTTCCGCCCACCATCTATTCCAGATCAGCAACTCGTCAAATACTTCTCGCACGAACCAGTCTTCTCTGTATTTCCTGTAGATCTCCTTGACGACAAATGAACCGACCGGTGGTTGAGATCGGTCTTCGCTCCTGGTAACTGACGAAGCAAAATTGGGAACGAACCCACGGTCGGTCAATTCATTCGTCATCGCCAGAGCGTTGGAATAGGCGAGTTCTTTGTTGTTCAACGAATGCATGTACGCCGCGAAATAGGTGTCCCACTCGAACAGAATCCACCCCTTCCAGCCAACACTCCACACGCGGCTTACCGGGGTGATGACTCTGTCATGAGTTGGCTCGTAGACGACGTTCCACGCAAGGACCGTCTGCATGGCATCGAACAGTTCAGATGAACTCCCGAATGTTGATTTCTTCCTGAAGAATCCTAGTCTCTTGCCTTCAATGAGCTCTGCGATTTTCTCAATAGACATGGTGGCATCGGTTGAGAGTGAAACTGCGCTGGTCAACGACACCTTGATTTGGTCCGAGGTCTGCGCAACTCGATCTGCGCGGACAGCCACCTCGATCATAGTGGTTGACGTCTTCCCCGTGAACGCATCCTGGTGGATTTCGATCTCGCCTTCTCGGCCCCACATCATCTGTGGATCTATGAAGAGCGAATCACCCGGCGAAGAGTTGATCGGCGTGACCAGCACGTACAACTCATTATCGACAGCAGCACTCTGAACCCGAACGTGGATGTCACGCCACTCCAGCTCGAGCTCTGTATATGATCCGTCATATGCATGAGGTCCCGGAGTCACATGCTCCATGCTGTCGAATTCACTTCTTCCTATCAGGGAATCTTCAAGAATATCGCCGGTTTGACCCTCCTGGAGCTGGAGGTTGATAGCCAGTCCTGCCGGCAACAAAACATGCGAAAGCACACTTTGCGTGTTCCAGGTATTCCATCCTTTTGCGAGTTCAGTACTCAGTGCTTCCAGTTCATTTCCGGAAGATCCCTTTTGATTTGTCGCGATCTTATGGCCTTGGAAACCGCAGGACATCAAGAATGACATCACGCCAACTGTCAGGAGAGTTGTTGTCATTCTGCTCATGTTGCCGACTAACCTTCCATGTTCTCCAGTTCGATCCCCTTTGTCTCGTAGACGAACTTCGCGATAAAGACGATGGATATCACTGCAAAGGCAGCATAGAGCCCGTAAGCGCCGCCCAGGCCAATACCGGCCAACAGGATTGGGAAGGTCATGGTGATGGCGAAATTGGAACCCCATTGCGCCAGGCCACTGACCGCCAATCCAGAGCCACGGATCTGGTTGGGGAACATCTCTCCCAGCATGACCCACATGACCGGACCCCAGGACATATTGAAGAAAATGACGTAGAGATTTGCCGCAACCAGGGCAATTGGCCCGGCGCTACCGGTCAGATCGAGGTTGCCACCTTCTTGCACAAGAGCGTTTGCAAACACAATCGCCAAAGTGCTGAGTGTTATCGCCATCCCGCTCGAACCCGTCATCAGGAGTGGCTTCCGCCCAATGCGGTCGATGAGAAACGTCGCGACCAGGCACGCCCCGATGCTGACGGCGCCGCTGATCACATTGATCAACAAGGCATCGCTTTCAGAAAAACCGGCAGACTGCCAGAGCACCGCTCCGTAATAGAAAACAACATTGATACCGACCAGCTGTTGGAAAGTTGCCAATCCAATGCCGACCCAGACGATGGGTCTGACACCGTATCGGTGATCCACGATGTCTTTGAGGCGCGGGCGATGATGGTCGCTCGCCAACGAGGCGTCGATCTCAGCGAGCTTCGTCCTGGCCTCGTCGTCGCCCATCAAGCGAGTCAACACGGCCAGGGCTCTATCTTTTTTCCGACTGGCCGCCAGGAAACGTGGGCTTTCAGGAATGAGGAGCAAGGCGAAAAAGAAGGTGATTGCCGGAATGAGCTCAAGCCAGAACATCCAACGCCAAGCTTCGTAACCCCACGCGAATTGCTCGGTTGAGCTCCCGGCCCACCGGGCGATGACATAGTTGCTCAGAAAGGCGGAAAAGAGGCCCGAGATGATGGCGATCTGCTGTATGGAGGACAGCCGCCCGCGGTATCGTGCCGGCGCGACTTCGCTGATGTAGGCGGGTGCGAGCACACTGGCCGCACCAACTGCCAGGCCGCCAATCACGCGGTAAATGACAAATTCGACCGACCCTTCCGCGACTCCGGACCCCCATGCGCTCAACGTGAAAAACAGCGATGCGACGATCAGGATCGTGCGACGCCCCAATTTGTCGGCCAGAGTTCCGGCAAAGAAGGCCCCTACGGCGCATCCGAGCAACATCGAAGCAACGTTGAAGCCTGTACCGATGCTGTTCGAGTCGAATGCCGTCTTCAGCCCGTCGACGGTTCCGTTGATGACTCCACTGTCGAACCCAAACAGGAAGCCGCCAATGGTGGCGACAACGCTGATCAAGATGACAAATCTGAAATTGTTGGTTTCTGTGGTCATTGGTTTCTCTTTGTTGTTGGAATTCAACTATCTGTCGACAGTGAATAGGATTCACCCTTCACTTCGAATGTCTCCATGACGACGCCGGTGGTCGGTGCGTCAGCGGTCCCGGTAAATCCTGGCTGTTTCCCTCCCACGCTGACCTCGAATAAACCTGGCTGTACGACTCTCTCCGCTTGCTCGTCGATGAGCGAGAGTTGGCGCGTTGTCAGCACGAAGCTCAGTCGCCTTTGCTCCCCGGACTGTAGGAAGACTCGCTGCAGACCCACCAGTGAACGAATGGGAACGGGCGCCGATGCCTCGAGGTCTGTCAGATAAAGCTGCACGACCTCCTCACCCGAAACTGATCCGGTGTTTTCTACTGTCACTGAGAGCTGGACATCGGATCCCGGTTGTACGGTCTCCGGCAACTCCAGGTCACTGTATGCGAAGCTCGTGTAGCTCAGACCGTGCCCGAATGGAAACAGCGATTGCCCGCCAAAGTAACGGTAGGTACGCCCGTCCATGTCGTAGTCGGAAAAGGGCGGAAGCTGATCGACCGACCGGTAGAAGGTCACGGGAAGCCGACCCGCCGGATTGTAGTCTCCGAACAGGACGTCTGCGATTGCGGTCCCCGCTGCCTGGCCCGGGTACCACGCTTCCAGAATCGCGGGAACGTGGTCGGCAGCCCAGTTGACCGCCAGCGCGCTCCCGTTGAGAAGCACCAGAACCACCGGTTTCCCGGTGGCAACGACGGCCTCCATCAGCGCTTGCTGGGGTGCCGGCAGTTTGGTGTCCAGCCGGTCACCGCCCGCGAATCCCGGCACCTCGACATTCATCTCCTCGCCTTCCAGCCTGGGGGACAGCCCCAGCATCAGGATCACCGCGTCTGCCCCGGACGCCGCCTGGAGGGCTTCTTCCCTCAGGATGGATTCTGGTTCAGCCCACATCAGTTGAACTTCGCCCCCCGCCCGCTCCGGAAGATACTCCACGCGGATGGCGTACTCCTGTCCTGCCTCGAATTGCACAGTGGCCCAATCGGTACAGGCTTCGAACCAGCAATCGGTCTCCACCAGCAAAGCGTCGTCGACAAAAAGGCGGAAGGTGCCCAGGGCCCGACCGCCGATCTGATAGCTGCCCGTGTGTGGCGGAACCACCAGTCCACTCCACCGCACACTCTGCTTATCGATCGAAGCACCATCAAAAGCCGTCTCATCCCAAAGACCGGAATCCACGGTACGGTCCACCCGGGTGGACACCGGTTGTCCCTGCATCTCCTGATTGGAGAAGAGCTCAGCTGCGAGACCGTTCTCGCGGACGGCATCCCCGCTTGTAAAGAGCTGCTTGTTGGGTATCACGTGGAGAGCCGGCATGTTCTCGGCAAGGTGGGTCCCGGGGGTTTGGACTACTTCGGTGCGGCTGGACACTGCCTGCCGAATCCCCCGCAAAGGAGTCACCGGGTCAGAAGGTACGCCGTTGTAGTTGCCCAGGAGAATACCAACATCGTCGGCGTTGGGGCCGATTACGGCTATCTTGCCCAAGCCACGATCCAGCGGCAGCACGCCGCCTTCGTTCTTGAGGAGCACCATCGACTTCCGGGCCGTCTCCAGCGCAAGGGCCTGATGCTCCTCCGAATCGATGACACTTATCGGTATCGAAGACCAGGGAACCCGCTCGGGCGGGTCGAACATCCCGAGTCTGAAGCGAGCCCGGAAAAGGCGTTTCAGTGAACGATCGAGTTGTTCCTCTTCCAGCAATCCCGTGCGAACGGCTTCACCCAGGTTCTCGTAAGTTACTCCACAATTCAGGTCAGTGCCGTTCGCCACCGCCATTGCAGCGGCCTCTGCGGGCGTCTCTACGACCTTGTGGTACTTGTAGATATCCCGGATCGCCCAGCAATCTGAGACGACATAGCCTTCGAACCCCCACTCATCCCTCAAGATTTTCTGGAGCAGTTCGTTGCTGCTGCAGCACGGCTCGCCGCCAACGCGGTTGTAGGCGCACATCACGGACTCGGCCCCGCCGTCGATGATGGACGTGCGGAAGGCCGGAAGATAGGTCTCTCGCAAGTCGCGCTCATCCACTACTGCGTCAAAGGAGTGGCGGTCGGGTTCGGGGCCGCTGTGAACGGCATAGTGTTTCGGCGTGGCAACGGTCTTGAGGTACACGGGGTGATCCCCCTGCAATCCCTTGACGAACTCCACCGCCAATCGCCCGGTCAGGTAGGGGTCCTCGCCGAACGTCTCCATCCCTCTGCCCCAACGGGGGTCACGAAAGATGTTGATGTTCGGAGACCAGAATGTGAGGCCGGAATACCTTTCCCTGCTGCCCCTCCGTAGAGCCTCGTGATGTTTGGCACGGGCCTCATCGGAGATGGCCGTCGCAATGCGGGACATCAGCTCTGTGTCCCAGGTCGCTGCAAGCCCAATCGCCTGCGGGAAAACGGTGGCGTGGCCGGCGCGAGCCACACCGTGTAAGGCTTCGTTCCACCAGTTGTACTCGGGTACCCCCAGGCGCTCAATTGCCGCGGCTCCGTGCAGCACCTGCGATACCTTTTCATCGAGGCTCATCCGACTGACGAGATCGTTCACTCGAACGTCAACGGAGATATCCGGATTCATGTAGTCCGGAGCGCCTTCTTTGATGGTCGAGCAACTAGCAGTCAAGAAGACCACAGCTGCGAGAAATGCTGGGATACGAATTTTCCTGGACATGGCGCTATCCTTGGCTCGCTGTTGGTCGAAGAATAACGGGCCCGAGCAGTCCCGAGGGGAGCAACTCCATATCAGCGCTGAATTTGTGCTTCAAGTTGGTGCGCGCGAACTCGCCTGCCTCCGGATAACGCAGGTCGCCGACAATGCGGTTGTGCCAGACATTCGTGACTTTCACTTCGAGATGATTTGTTCCCGTTTTCAGCAGGCCGGTGACGTCCACGCGGTAGGGTGGCTTCCAGGCGACGCCCTTCGACTTGCCGTTGACCGACACTTCGGCAACCTCCGCAACCTGGCCGAGGTCCAGTTCGAGGACACGGTCTGTGTACCCGTCCGGCACATGAACGCTCGTGGTGTATCGAGCCGTTCCGGAAAACACTCGCGCTCCTTCTGGTTCGAGTTCGGTCCAGCATTTCAACTCGTCCAGTTCGATGGAGACCGGTGCGCCGCGACCAGAGGGAAACTCGAGTACCCAGGGACCGGCCAAAGCGATGTCGGGTTGCGGATCGGAAATTCCGACAGTCGCTGACTGACGGCTGTTCGTCATGAGGCCGGTCCAGTTATCCGCCGCTTCCCCAGTCTTGAAGACAACAAATACCGCGGAAATCTGCTCGAGTTTCAGCGGCATGCGCATTGCGCCGTTTTTGAATCGATAATCCTGACAGGGCGTGATACTGCCGTCCTCGGCATTCCACAGGAATGGTCTCGAGCCTTCCGCAACCCGAAACGAGCACTCTGCCTCCACCGGCTCGTCGGCGCTGTTGGCTACAAAGTAGATTTCTTCGTTCTCTGTCCGGCGGTGAATGTAGTCGAGATCGTGTTTGGCGGGGCTTTCGACCGAGAAATCCGGCCGCAGATCCATCCTTCTCAGGACGTCGCGGAGAGCGACCTCGGGAAACACTCGGCCTTTCCCGTGTCGGCGCGCACTCTCGCTGCTTCCGTCACCCCACAAGATATTCGAAAGACGACGAACCTCCCCATCGCAGTGAGGGTAGTCCTCGAGGCTGTTGGCCCGCTGCGGTGGCCGCCCGACGAGCGTCGCGCCATCCCGTACCAGCTCTTCGAGCCTGCGCAGCACAGGCAGAGCGATGTCGTCGCGATCGGGAAGGACGATCATCCTGTACTCCATGCCGCTCGACAGGACCAGGCGTCCATCGCGCACGTGCATGTCACGAATGATGATGTCGCGATTCACGTAGTCGAAGTCATAACCCGTGCCGAGGCTTTCGATGCGGTTTGGCATCGGCCGGCCACAGTGCTGACACTCACCCTCGTCGTGCGGCGGAGGGATCTTGGGGTCGATGCGGCGCGAGGGGACCAGATTCGGGGCCTGGTCACCGTAGTAGAAACACACATCGGCGACAAACCGACCTTGCCGGAGGAGATGGCTGCACCGCGACAGGTACTCGAGCATCGGTCCCGACTGCTCCCACCAGGTCGAGTTGACATTGAAGTGCTCGCCCGCGTGGTAGGCATACCCGGGCTTGCCGGCCTCGGGAGGATTGTGGGCGAAGGTGTGGATAACCCCGCTGTTCAGTCCGGCGCAGAACGCGATATCGAAGAGCCGTTTGTACTCCGCCGGGCCATCCTGCCAATGACGCCAGCCTGTAAGTGACTCGGCGGCAACTTCCTGGCGGCCGTAGATGTGTGCAGCACTCGCTGCTTCCTTCGTGACCCAGAACTGGCTTCCGTTCCAGAATTCACCCATCGGAATATGCGCGGAACCGAGCGCTTCGAGGGTATCGACACGCGGGAAGCCGCCGTGCCCTGCCTCGGCTAGTAACTCAAGATCATGCTCTTCGAGAATTTCTGCTGATCGGGCGAAATGATTTCTGATCATCAGGCGGGAGACCAGGACATGGTAATCGTGCAGGAAACGCTCGCTGAGCTCGGCGGACTGAACGGTACGGCCGGCAATAACCGGCAACCAGGGTCGCGGGTCGTAGCCGAAGGCCTCGTGGTATTCGTCGACAAATTTCGGGGTCCAGTCTGGTGCCTCCCAGACTTCGAAACTGTCCAGCATCAGGGACTTCAGAGCCTCCGGCTTTTTGCCGTCGCGAAAAATACGGCCGAGCATGACTTCGAAATGGCGGTCGGTCGCCTCGGCACTCATATGATCGACGATCAGCCCATCGGAATTCGGGCTTGGTATTTCCAGTGTCTGACCGGTCCCGGCGCAGACGAAGCGGAAAAGCGTCCAATCGCCCGGCGGAATCTCCCACGTGAGCCTTCCCGACCCGTCGACCTTGCCCGTAAGGTCTACCGGCTCAACAGCTTCTTCTTCGGACCCTGTCTTCGGGACAGCTAACATCGCCACGAATTCAAAAGGCGCTTTGAGTTCGTAAGGTTCTTCGAGTTCATAAGGAGATTCGAATCTTTCCGGATCCGGAATGACATCCGAGAAATTGGCGGGCCCGGAAACTTCAAGCTCGGTCCAGGCAAGTTGTTTGCTCGCCAGCTCCGGCCCTATCCAGGGGCCTCCGGCATTCCAGCTGCTCGAGGCGAAGAGTCCCGCTTCGAGGCCGAGCCGCGAGGCCTCGTCGAGCGCGTGGTGCATCAGATCGACGGACTCGTCGCCTAGAAACGCCGGACCGGCAGGGATCGTCTTCTTGGGGTCCCGGATGCTGGCGACATCCCAGAGAATCGGGCCGCGCAAACCCTTCGCACGCATCTCCTCGAGTTCTCGCGTGAGTTGCTCGCGGTCGACGTGTCCGTTCAACCAGGCCCACAGGACCATAGGCCGTGCCGCGACCGGCGGCGACAGGAAATCACTTGCGGATAACCCGGCCACGCGAGTCGCAGCCAGCGAGGTCGCGTACGGTGCGAGGGCCGCGACGGCCCAGGTCGCGGCGCTGCTCTTGACGAAATCACGACGGGAGAGAGTACCGGGTTTCTCAGCCATTATTCGGGTCCCTTTCAACCGCGGGTCGACGTCACTCCAGGTTTGAAGTCACAGGTGTTGATTGACGACATTCTCGTACCATTCTTGCTTGCCACTGCGATGTTCGGGCTCGCCGTTCTCCGCTGCCAGGTCGCGCAAGGCATTCAAATCGAGGTCTCCCGTTTCGAATCGCGCACCGTTGCCGTCGTTAAAACTCCGATACCGTTGAGCCTTGCGTGCGCCGATAGCCGAGCTCTCTCGTAGACGAAGGGCGACTTCCAGTGCTCGAGCGAAGGTATCCATTGCGCCGATGTGGCCGATGAAAATATCTTCCAGATCAACCGACTCCCGGCGCACCTTCGCATCGAAATTGAATCCGCCGCTGCCGAAGCCACCATCATCCAGCACCACCAGCATGGCGTGCACGGCATCGTAAAGATCGGTGGAGAATTGATCCGTGTCCCAGCCGTTCTGGGGGTCGCCCCGATTCGCATCGATGCTCCCCAACAAGCCGGCATCCGTACACATCTGCAATTCATGGGCAAAGCTGTGGCCGCCCAACGTCGCGTGATTGGCTTCCACGTTGACCTTGAAGTCTCCGGCCAGACCGTAATGTCGCAGGAAACCGATGACCGTCTGTGCATCAAAATCGTATTGATGTTTGCTCGGTTCCATGGGTTTCGGCTCGATCAGGTACGTTCCGGTAAAGCCGATGCTCCGACCGTAATCTCGCGCCAACTCCAGGAATCGCGCCAGGTGCTCGAGTTCGCGGCCTGTGTCGGTGTTCAGCAAACTCGAATACCCTTCACGCCCGCCCCAGAACACGTAGTTTTCACCGCCGAGGGCCACGGTCGCTTCCAGTGCCGCCTTGACCTGCGCCGCGGCGTGAGTGAGTACTGCAAAGTCAGGATTGGTTGCCGCACCATTCATGTAACGCGGATGAGAGAAAAGATTGGCCGTGCCCCAGAGCAGCTTGATTCCTGTCTCCTGCTGCCGCTCGCGGGCCAGCTCGACCATGCTCGCGAGGTTTCGTTCTGACTCTCCGACCGACTCACCTTCCGGTGCCATATCCCGATCGTGAAAACAGTAGAAAGGCACACCGAGCTTGGTGAAAAACTCGAAGGCCGCATCCATCCGCGCCCTGGCTGCGGCCATTGGGTCCGCTGGCTCATCCCAGGAGAAAACTCGTGTGTTTGCACCAAACGGGTCGCTGCCTTTTGCACAGAAGGTGTGCCAGTAACAGACGGCGAAGCGCAGGTGCTGCTGCATGGTTTTGTCACCGACCAAACGGTCACGCTCATAAAATTTGAATGCCAGCGGGTTCTCCGAATCTCGACCTTCGTACGGAATGCTGCCCACCGTAGGGAAGTACTCTCGCTCGCCGGTGAAAAACTGCTGTGTCATGAATCAATTCCTCAATGTGGCTTGAACGCCTGTTAAAGATAAAGAGGTGAGACCACCTCGACGTGGCGCAGATATTCAGCGTAATACCGTGCGTAGACCTCGCTGCGTTCGCTGTCGACGGCACAGCCCCTGCTGTCATCCAGAGCGAGATGGCTATCGAGGAAGTCCTGCATATCGGCACCGCTGTCCTTGCCGTCGTGCATCCACAGCGCCTGCAGCGCGGCGCCAAGAGCGGCGCCTTCATCCGTGGCCTGCACTGTGACGGGCAACGCAAAAATATCTGCCACCATTTGCCGCCAGCTGGCGCTGCCCGCGCCGCCACCGGTCAAGCGCAACTGCTCGACGTGGCATCCCAGGGCACGAAACGCGTCGAGGCCGGTTCGCAGGCCGTAGATTGCGGATTCCATTGCGGAACGCAGTAGATTTTTCTGGTCGTAGTTCGTTGGATCCAGCCCAAGAATGCAGGCCTTGCCACCGGGCAGGTTGGGGTTGCGTTCGCCGCTGAAAAACGGCAGTGTCATGACGCCATTCGATCCGGGCGGAGTGACTGCGATGGCGGCTTCGGCGTCTTCCAGACTCAACCCCAGCATTTGCCGACTCAGCTCCGTCGTACTGGTGCAGTTCATTGTGCACAACAGTGGCAACCACCCACCCGTGGAAGAGCAGAACGCAGCGATGCAACCGGACTCGTCAATTATCGGCGTATCGGAGTAGGCGAACAGTGTTCCTGACGTCCCGAGACTGACTGTCATACGTCCAGGCGCAACATTGCCTGTGCCGATGGCCGCCATCATATTGTCGCCGCCGCCTGTGGCGACGGGAACTCCCGATGGCAGGCCATATCGTGCTGCAACCTCCGGCTGCAGCTGTCCGATTGTGCTGTGCGGCTCAGCCAGCCGCGGAAGGGTACTGCCGAGATCTCTGTCGTCATCGACCGCCGCCAGTATCCCTTCGTGCCATCGTCGATTCCGAACATCCAGCAAACCCGTACCTGATGCGTCGCCGAATTCCATCACACGCTCTCCGGTGAGGTGGAAATTCAGATAGTCGTGAGGCAAGAGAATGGTATCCAACGTGTCGTAGGCGGCGGGATTGTGAGTTTTCAGCCACCGAATCTTGGGGGCGGTATAGCCGGGCAGAATGAGGTTTCCGAGCTCGCGAAAGCAGCGCTCAGCGCCGCCGAACCTGGCTGTGATGTCCGCGCATTCCTGCGTGGTTGTTGTGTCGCACCACAGCTTCACCGGTGCGAGGACCTCGCCATCGACGCCCAAAGGCACAAAGCCATGCTGTTGGCCCGACACGGCAATCGCTTGCACCCGTGCTCGATGGGCGGCCGAGAATTGCTGAAGCGCCTCGCCCAGAGCATCAAGCCACCACTCCGCCAGCTGCTCACGCTTGCCCGTGGCGTCGCTCAGCATGTCCAACGGGGCGCTGTGTACGCCGGCCACTCGTTTCTTCTCAGCGTCGTACATCAACGCTTTCACACTCTGTGTGCCGATATCGATGCCGAGATACATTCGCAGTGGCCCTTCAAAGATGATCGATATTGCTCTCTAATGATCGATATTCTAACATCTAAGATTCATTTACAATCAATATCTATCGGAGCTGGGAAATGTGCCCGTGCGCGAATTGAGCGCAGAAGTGAAAACAGGACAACAGGGAAGCAAATGAGAGTTTTTTTCACAGCCCTCGTCGTCGTCCTTGCTGCCTGCCCAGGTTATGCGGAGGTGTATCACGTATCGAGCACGGGTCTTGATGGGAACCCTGGCACCGAGGCAAAACCGTTCAGGACGATATCGGCTGCGGCGGCGATAGCGAAGTCGGGCGACTCAATCACCGTTCATGAAGGGGTGTACCGCGAACGAGTCAATCCGCCACGTGGTGGCAGCTCCGATGAGCAGCGAATCGTGTATCAGGCGGCCGAAGGGGACACGGTTGTTATTAAAGGCTCAGAGATCGTCAAAGGCTGGAAGAAACTGCAGAACGACACGTGGCAAGTCAGCATTCCGAACAGCTTCTTTGGCGAATTCAATCCCTTCAACGATCTGATTCGCGGCGACTGGTTTATCCGCAAAGACCGGGATCACCATACCGGGGCCGTATATCTGAATGGCCGCTGGTTGACCGAGGCAGCGAAACAAGAAGAGGTATTCAACGCGGTAGAAACCGATCCGCTTTGGTTCGCTGTTGTGGGCGACAAGAACACAACGATCTGGGCACAATTCAAAGAGGCTGATCCAAACAAAGAAGAAGTGGAAATCAATGTTCGGCAGTCGGTATTTTATCCGGACGAACCAGGCAGGAACTTCGTAACTGTCCGTGGTTTCACGTTGGAGCATGCTGCCACGCCATGGGCGCCGCCTACCGCCGAGCAGATCGGCCTGGTCGGTACGCATTGGTCAAAGGGCTGGGTCATTGAAGACAATACCGTTCGTTATTCCACCAGCACCTGCGTGACGCTGGGCAAGTACGGCGATGAATTCGACAACACGTCTGCCAATGCGGCCGTTGGCTATGTAGAGACGATCAAACGCGGCCTGGCCGATGGCTGGTCGAAGGAAAACATGGGCCACCATGTTGTGCGCAACAACAACATTTCGCATTGTGAGCAGGCGGGCATTGTCGGCAGTCTCGGCGCTATTTTCAGCACGATCAGCGACAACACGATTCACGATATTCATATTCGCGGGTTGTTCGGCGGTCACGAAATGGCCGGTATCAAATTCCACGGCGCAGTCGATACCCTCATCAGCAATAACCATATCTACCGAACAAACCGCGGTATCTGGCTCGACTGGATGAGTCAGGGCACGCGGGTTACCGGCAATCTATTGCACGACAATGGCCCCCTTGAAGATCTGTTTGTCGAGGTCAATCATGGTCCGTTTGTTGTGGACAACAATCTGTTGTTGTCGCCGATCAGTATGCAGGTCAATTCTCAGGGTTGCGCCTACGCCCACAATCTCATTGCTGGTCGGGTCATCGTGCGAACCGGTGAAGGCCGCATGACGCCATATCTGGAAGAGCACGGTACGGCAATTGCGGGGCTGGCTGAAAACGTCGGCGGCGACGAACGGTACTACAACAATTTAATCGTCAATGAAGGGTTGGCAGAGTATGACCCGGTAAAATTGCCGATGTTCCTGGGCGGCAATGTGTATTTGAACGGCGCGAGAGCCTCGCAGCATGAATCGGGCCCTTTGGTGCTGCCCGATACAGACCCCGGAATCCAATTGCTCGAGAAGGAAGACGGTTTGCATCTGTACATTGACTTTGATGACGTCTGGACGCAACAAGAGCGCAGTCTTGTAACTACCGAAGTACTGGGCAACGCGAAGACTCCAGACCTCTCCTACCGGAACTCCAACGGCGCGGCCTTAAGAATCGACGTCGATTACTTCGGCCATAATAGAAACATCAAGAACCCCTCTCCGGGTCCTTTTAGCGAATCGAAAGAGGGAAGACAGTCGATCAAGGTGTGGCCGAAAAAACGATGATCAAGTTTCAGTTCTATTCTCGAGGCTTCCAAGAACTCACTGCGAAGAATGTAAAAAGCACACTCTTGCTTTTCCTGATCTGCCTGTATGCAATACCCGCGCACTCGCTGGAGAGGGAGAGTTTCGCGCCCGATAGTGAAGTCACCTACAAGACAGTCGGGCAAACAGAACTCAAACTGCATATCTTCACGCCTTCAAATCACAAGTCGTCCGATCAACGTGCAGCCATCGTGTTCTTCTTTGGCGGCGATTGGAAATCGGGCTCGCCGAGCCAGTTCTATCCTCATTGTTCGCACCTGGCTTCACGCGGCATGGTATGCATGGCGGCCGAATACCGGGTCAGAGACAGAAACAACACATCACCTCGCGAAGCTGTAATGGACGGCAAGTCAGCTGTCCGGTGGGTTAGGGTGCATGCCAGTGAATTGGGAATAGACCCCGAGAGAATCGCTGCCGGAGGCGGTTCGGCAGGCGGACACGCGGCGGCTGCCGCGGCCACCACCAGCGGATTCGAGGAGGAAGACGAAGATCCTGGTGTCAGCTCCCGTCCAAACGCGTTGGTGCTGTTCAATCCCGTGTTCGATAACGGACCGAATGGCTACGGG